>Ga0123353_10015370_pt1 | contig 11113 bp, 9 predicted proteins | sample TergutLab28metaG_3_FD_92763 | JGI IMG/M metagenome (GOLD analysis project Ga0123353, IMG submission 92763) | Labiotermes labralis P3 segment gut microbial communities from Petit-Saut dam, French Guiana - Lab288 P3 | ecosystem: Host-associated > Arthropoda: Insects > Digestive system > Gut ... | reverse complement strand
TATGGCCCTGGGGTCGACTCAGCCTCTAACAGAAATGAGTACCAGGAGTATTTCCTGGGGGTAAAGGCGGCCGGTGCATAAGGCTGACAACCTACCACCATCCTGTGCCGTTGTCACGAAATCGGGGAACCCCAACTTCCCAAGAATCCTCAGGGCCTGTCCGGGCCTGTAATGGTACTGCTTTACCTTTGCTACTAAAATGGATTAATACTTGTGTCCTTGAAAACAACCATGAGGCTACAGTGTAAATAACTTGCATCATTCTAGTAATTAGACAACTGTAAACGTTATGTTCATTATATTGTGGAATGCTAAATCAGATCAGTGAATCTTTTGTGAACACCGGATTACATTCGGTGCAGTGCAGTGTACCGTACTTATACCGCCATTTTCCACCGTAGATGATTTCTTGCAAATTAAATTAATAATCCTGGATTTGTGGTAAAACTTCTCTGTTCTCTTGTCTAATTTCATGCCTATGTACGTCGGTCTTTACTGCTGGTTGTGTAGGAGGGAATGGAGGGCTAATGAAAATTCCGTATACTCCTTAAGAAAGTGTTACCACATCCTCGGGATATCGTGGATGTTGGTGTAAACAAGTAGGGCAGCAGATATCATTGCATTTTACTCATATCCTAATTGTATTTTGGTTTAAAATAATGTAGTTCTTGGAGGTGATACGACAGAAACGATCTAAACATTCAGAGTGAATGCATTTTTACCTAACCGGAAACAGTTTATAGAGGACTGCGTGTTATTGCATTAGGGATTTCAGAGATGAAAAAGACAAGTGTCTGTTTTATTTTAGGATTTGTATGGTTTATCTTTATTATTTGTATAATGAAGTAACAAATGCACAATTGATCAACAGTTTATTATACCTTTCTTTATTACACTGCCCCTGTTTCTACGCTAATGCGTCATCTTCAGGGAACTCGTAGTCAGTACCTGCTAAGTTACGTAAGAATCTGATTTCTGTATTGGTGATATATTATAAAAACTTTGCATATATTTGTTGTTAATATTTAAAATCATTAAATATGTTAAAAGAAGGGCAGTGTAATAAAGAACAGTAGAATAAATTGTTGATCAATTGTGCACTTATTGGTTCATTATGCAGACAAGTGCATAGTTTAAAACTTTTTTTCTTAAAATTGTAGTACAAGAAAGCTATGAATAAAAAAGTGTTGCTCATTTCTTCCAGATAAAGGAGGAAAATCGTGAACAAGGAAAAACTTCGAACAGTCACATATTCTCAGTCCTGATGATAGATTTTCTGGGTTGATGATATTGATAAATATCATATTATAAATTCAGAGTTGGACTCTGAGGGATGCAGTTGCGTCTCTAGTATAATGGTAGGCGATCGTAATGCTGAATACATCAATGTTTCTACTTTGTTTTTGAGGAAAAGTAAATGAAGTTAACACAGACAATCCCTGAGGAATATAACAGGCGGTTACCATGAGCTTCTCCACCTGAGTGTAGTCTACTCATACTAGCGTAGTGTGTAGCCTTGGGAAGCCAAAATATACACTTAGTATGTAGACTGATGCTGTGGCCTTAGAAAGGTGGAGGGTTTGATTGTTGGCTGAGTTATACAAGTTTTTGTTACATTTCCTTAGTATGATAAAAGGTAAAGGTAAAGTGATCCCGTTACAGGCCCGGTGTGGCCCAGAGAGTGGGTAGAGGTATAGCTCTACTCTTCCATGACCGCGGCACTAGAAAGGGTGAGTGGTCAGCAGCACACCCCGGCCTACTTTACCCCCGGGAAAGACCCGGTACCCATTTTACAGGAGGCTGGGTGGACCCCAGGTTCGGTCTGACGGGCGGAGAATCTCGTTCCCACCGGGATTTTTTTAAATTACAACTTTATTGATCCTTCAGTACACAAATACAATGGTGCATGGAATATATCTCAGTCAAATATTGTTAACGGACTATTGTCCTTGTGTTCGAATTGCATTTTTCGTTTGTTACTCTAGGTCCTTAGGAGAACGTCGTTATAGTGGCGACGTCATCGGTCGGAGAAGTCCTTGCAGGTATGGTACTGTGACTCAATTATCCTGCAGCTAGAGGGAACACAGTATCTCTAGGCGATGTATGTCGGAGATTATTGTATCTCCAAGTAATTCCCAACTTTTGTTTGCCGGCGATTTGTTTGATATGCTTTCCATCGGGTACGCCTCATGAAATCAGCGTAGTCGATGGTCGATACTCGGTGCCAGTGTTGTGTACGGTAATATATCATGTAGGCGAGGATCCACAAAATTGCCTGGTGCATCTGTGGTGCTCAAAAGTGAAAACTCGGACGGACGGTCCACTCCGGTTGAATGTACTTCGGGACCATGCGAAGGATGATCGCTATTCTGGAACGGGTCCACCTCCAAATGTCGGCCCCTTCGCTACACTCAGTCAGTCTGTGAATCAGAGTGTCTACTCGACCGCAATGTTGGCAATTGTTCGTGGTACTTCGTTGTATCTTGGCTAGTCGGTCGTTGGTCGGCATGAGATCATGAATAATCATAAACCAGGATGCTTTAAGTTCCTCCGATGACCATACTGCATGTAAGTTCCCCCACACCTTGGACCACGGGGTGGTAGGGTGTTGTGTCATGATCCGTACGTCCCGTGCCCCTTTCAGTGCCAATGCCATACTGTGTAGTGAGGCGTAGATACGTGTGCGGAAGCATCGGGGGACCTCATCGTGTTCAGGAGGCGTAATGTAGGCCATGTTGACGGTGTACACGTACCGGTAAGCTAGTTTAGTGGGGAACTTTGTGGCATGCGGTGGGTTTGCCTGCCTGCCAGTGAGGTTCCAGGTCTATAACCATGCTGCAGTCACCGTTCCATTCCGTTGGCCTTGCAGGTACATACGATATAGGAGAAGCGCCATACACTTCGTCTCAATATCCGGCATCTCCCATCCTCCCATTTGTGTTGGTCGTTGTAGTGTTGATACAGACACCCGGAAGGCTGTTCCTCTCCAGATATACCATTTAATGGCGGTTGTCAGTTGTTGTGTGTATGTGTTTGGGGCCGACAAGATTGGGCGGGATACCAGATTTTGGACAGGAGAAAAGTGTTGACATAACACAACCGTGTTGCCAGGCAAGGGCCCCGCGTGTAGGCTCGCTTTACCTGCGCTCGCGGCTTCCCTGTTAATCGTGCCCAGGTGTTTTTCATCTTTTGCTCAATTGTGCCCCAGAAAGTGACGCCTAATATGGTCACATGGGGAAGATATGCGATCTCCAAGACGGTCTCCTGTGTACACCAGCTTCCTACCGCGAGGTCCTTAGATTTTCGAGGGTTGAGGCGGGCACCTGATGCTCGTTCATATAGGTGGATGGCTTCCTCTATAATGGCGAAGTCAGCAGCAGAGGTCACAAAAATGATCACGTCATCGGCATAAGCCACCACCTATGTGGGGCGTGTGCGGCATTCTATTTTTATACCTCGTAGTTTTAGGTCCAGAAGGCGAAGGAATTGGTGGAGACACATAGTATAGACGGCCATACTCATCGGACACCACTGCCGCACTACGCAGCGAATTGGTATGGGTCCGTACTGATGGCCATTTATCTGAACTGAGGACGTAGCACCTTCATACATCCTCTTGATAAAGGCGTTTGCAATGCCGTATCCCTGGAGTGTTTGAAACAGGTAATTGTGGGCGATACTATTGAAAACATATTTAAAATCAAGGGAAAACACCCGTAACGGTATCCTGCTTTCCTCATACGCGATGATGTCACGTAGCGTTGCCACCGCGTCAATGATCGTATTTCCGGAGACCCCACAGAATTGGGTCTCCATTAGATGATCTGCCAACATTGGACGCAAGCGTTGTGCGATAATACGAGCAAGAATCTAGTAGTCAGAGTTGAAGAGTGTGATGGGGCGGTAGTCTTCTGATGTTTGTTTCCCTTGCGCTTTCGGCAGGCAACTATCACACCTCGTTTTTGTTGCTGCGATGTGTTTCTTGCCCAGAACATTTGGTTGATGACCCCACACTGGTCGTCTTTTATGATTGTCCAGTTGTGTGAATAGAATTCGCGGCCTGGTCCATCGTTCCCAGGTGCCTTTTTCCGCCCGCCCGCTTGTATGGTTCGGTATATCTCCGTTGGCTCAAATGGCGACTCGAGCATTCCCTCATACGAAGTATGCTGCTCGCAGCGGACTACCTCCACCAATTTTTCCACGCTGGCATCGTTCACCTCTATTCTGTCGCACATGTTCCGTAGAAAAGTTGTAAGAGTCTGTGCTATTCCGCTCGGTGTCGTATGCACCTGCCTGTTCCATCTCTCAATATATGGTCCGCTCTGCACGCCGCCGTTTCGTCTGAAAGATGTGGTATATCGTCGGCTGGTCTCAATCTGGTCTATCAGCATCATTATTGTCATCAAGAATTTTCTGTGGCCTTCTGCTGTGCAGTCGCAAAATTTTTTCTTTTAGACGGTTTAAAGCAGGTAACGTTTGGTCGCTGTGGCCCGTTCTCTGCAGTACATCATATATATGCATTCGTATGAATGATTCTCCATCACACAGTGGTCCCTTCGGCGCTCGGCTTGTTCACGTTGGTATAGTTGTCGTATTTTTTTTACAGAGGCGGTCCCACCACATTGTTAGGTTAGGAAAGTGCCCTTTCTGCCGTTGTAGTTGTCCCAATAGAGTTCTCAACATCTCCGTGCATGCGTTCTCAGTTATTACAGCGCTGTCCATTTTCCATAGCCCGCGTCCTCTCCGCGTAATTGGTAGGTCAATTGATATTAGTAGACATACGGCGAGGTGATCAGTAAACGGTGCTACAATGGCCTCCACGCCCAGTTTCCTCTCGAGTAGTTCTCGTGTGGCGTAAATTCGGTCAATCCTGTTTGCTCCGGACGCGGAATAGTGAGTGTAAACTTTGCGTGTGGGGTTGCCCTGCCAAGTGTTTTTTAATGCAAGGCCATGCACCAATTCCACTAATGTTTGCCTGTAGGTGAAGCCGCCGGTAGTGTCCGAAGCCTCCAACATACATTTGAAATCCCCATCCACTAATATATGGCCCGTTTCACCAGTAAGCAGATAAGGCAGTTCACTAGTGAAGAAACGCTCGCGTTCCTGCTTTATCGCTCTGCCAGATGTGGCGTACACATTAATTATCCAGATCTCTCTGAATTTGGTTGCCATAGTGCGTCCAGGCGAACTCATAATGATATTCTCTTGATTAATTCCATCCCTCGCGACGTTGGCGGTAGCACTTCTATTGGCGCCGATGTTATATTGTGTGGTGTATCCCTGTAAGTCATTGAGGACGTGGTAGTTGACCTCTTCTACTAGGAGGATGTCTATATCTTGGCGCCTGAGTAATGCGTCGAGCATCGCTATTCTCGTGGGAGATGTCGTGCCATTTATGTTTAAAGTGACAAATTTGATTGAGGCCATCAGGTCGAACTGCGGAGGGGAGTGGGCGAGGGGTCGACGATGGTTTCTATACTTTGTCCTCATTACGTTGCGCTACTCTCATTCTACTCCTCGTCCGTTTCCGTCGTATTGCAGCGCTTTTTTTCCAATTTTATCTTTTTATTTCGGGATGGGGTTTGTCCCGGATCGTCCGTTTTAGGGTCTTCATCCGGAGGGTTGGTTGCGCTGTCCGCGGGCACTGCGTCCTCGTTGTCTAGCCCGTCTGTACCTCCGACGTCTGTCACCATTTCCTGTCTGGTGCCTTCTTCTCCCTGCGTGCTTGCATGCAGGGGTTGCACAGTCTGTTTGGTTGGCCTATCGTCAAGTGCCGTCATTTCTTCGTCCACGGTTATCACTTCTTGGGGGTCAGTACAGGTTGTGAAGTCGACTGGGTTTGCGTCCTCGTCCTGGGGCGTCAGATCATGCCTTCGTTGGTGAGTGGGTCCTGTTGTTTCCCATCAATATCTAGCGGAGCGTTTGTGGGCTTCAGGTCGTCGACAGTAGATGAAACTCCCGATGCCTGGTAATGCGATGCGCTCTGGGGGACCACCTCAATTCGATTGTCAACAGTGCCATGCCGGTTGTGGGCGCCTTTGGCCGCGACATGGGCCGATGTATTGGGGGTCGAATCTGATGTTACCATACTTCCTCCACGCCTTCTGGGGCATGCCTGATTTATATGTCCACTGTCCCCACACCCGTAACATGTAACCTGCTGGCCGTCATAAGACGGTAATGCTCTGTGCCCTGCAATGTTCATTTTGGACGGAAGGTGTTTGGCCAATTTCATCACGTTCACTTTAACCCCGTTAGCTACCTTATAGTGGTATGCTTTAGGCCATATTTCATCCTGGATCGAGACAATTTCCCCATATGATGCTAATGCTGCTCGAATGGATCTTTCAGTCACTTCTGGGGGCAGGTTGGCAATTCGAATACGCCGCGTTACCATGCTGGCCACCTCTAGACGTACTATTGATATTTCCCTGTCACATGTCTGTGTTCAGCACTCCCATTCGTAGACTGCAGAATGTGCTGTATGTTTATGTCATCTACGAATTTCAGAAATACGTGTCTTTTTATCCCATCAATCTGTACCATAGTTAACGATTGTTCCGATACCTGCAGCTGGTCATGAATCTATTCATATATTTCATAAACTGAAATACGTGGACTAGTAGGGTAAAAAATACATAACATTGTATGTTGTCGTTCTGCCATGGTCGTCTGTTTAAGCACTACACCACACTTTGTAAACACTCGACGGACTCAGCTATTACTTTCACTGCACTTCGCAACGTAAACAATACAACACACACCGACAACCTTTCTCCTTGCCTGCTCGTTGTAGACTGATACGATCCCGGACCGTCCAGTCCGTAGTCAGTCGCTATACCGACTGAGCTACCCGGCCCACTATATGATAATACTGTAATAAATTAAGGACAGAATTTGTCGAGTGTGTTTAGGTCAGTCTGTTTATTAACGCTTTGTACAGTTGTTTTCTGTAAGTTATTTAATCCAATACCTTGTCATAGACAACTCACCGTGTTTCTTCACCGTATATCTGTAAGTTGGTATCACTCATACCAAAGTAGGATCTCCTATCATAAGTTAGATCGATACTGGTATCCATTTATCAGCCCTTTTTCAAACTGCACAATACTTCCGGTTTCTTATTCAATTAGTATGCTGTAATTAACGTGGAATCTAGAGGAAGGCATCTTGGTTTTGTCGGCAGCTGAGACTAGGTCAGCTGTAGGCCATCAGAATACCCCCAAGTGAGAATGAAATGTTTGAACTGAGTGGAAATTTTGTATGTATTTTTATTGGAACTGTTATTATAAATTCTGATAGGGAAAATTTGTTAATTATAAGACAGGACAGGCGTGTGTGGATAGACATGTAATACTTAGTGGAGGACAAGTGTATTTTAACTTAGCCAGGAACCTAAAATACATATTAGTTTCCGAGAACATTTTGTTGAAATCTCATAATTCGTTACCAATTTGCATGTTTCTTTTGTGTAGTTGCTCTGTAAACTACGTAAAGTTAATTGGTTTACTCTGGGGAAAGTGTTGTGTCCTTTGCTTGTGACCAGTAACCATGTATTCCAGACAAAGTACACTGGACTGAAGTGCAGTCGAGTTTTGAGCGTCTAACATAATATGGTCTACAGTTACCTGTTCTGTGTGGTTAGCGCTCTGATTAATTGTGGCCTAAGTTTGTTGCAAGCTAAACACCTAGCAGATGGCGGCCTGTGGGCAGAAGGTAATGCTGGATAGAGAGAAACACACGTTTTTACAGTAGCTATATGTTTTCCTAATACCGTCGTAGGAAGTGTTATCGGACTGCTTCCACGGTGTACAGGTCAACTACATTACCTTCCGCAAACGACGGCAGTTTGCTAGTACAGGCAACTCGTCCTGCTGCAGAACAGCCGAACGCCATGCAATTGCGAAAGTCCAACCCCAAGCAGAATGTGTCCCCGCTGGAAAGCTGTATTTTTCAGCAGGGTAGTTCAACGTTTGGAATACAAGTCTCAAGTCAGTAAAATGTTTTATTAACCAATAAGCACGACCATTCCAATCTCATATACTGGTTTTCTTCTCCACTACTACTTGTTTCAGCTGGCTACATCTGATATCATCAGACCTACGAAATGATGGCTGAGGTAGCATTCCGAAACATCTAGTAGTTGTGAATAAAATCAATATATATTAAATCTGTATAATTTTGTTTATCGGTTAATGAAGCACTTTAACGATAACAGTGCACATTGTGGCGATGTCACCTTAGATCTCAAAACATTGTCTAGATCCCTGCCTGTCCTAGAATCTCTAGACCTCCACGTTGACAGTGGTGACTAAATACAGTATTGTGACCTCACACTGTTATAAAACCTGAGGAAATTCATGTAAAGTATGAGATAAAAAAAATGACGCGTTGTGTAGATCACGTGATGTACTGATTCGGATGACCCTTCCAATAATGCATCATAACAGTCACCTCCAGGGTGAGATATAATAAAACAATATAAACTAGTCATGATGTAATTCATACTTGAAATTTCCCTTTCTTCACAAGTTCAGCAGTGTATTATTAGCGAGGAATATATGCTACTCAAATTTAAAAAATTTAACGTTTTCTGCCTTTTGACAATAATGTTCGTAGGAAGCTAAAATTAATTATTTACTTAATTAATTATAGACAAAATATTCAAGAGGGAGTACTTCCAGAAATAGTCCATTGTCCAGGGCCTATATTATTAATTAAAACAGATCAAGAGTTAAAAACACCTTGATACCTTCTCTGTGCAGTTTGACTATGCAATACATTCCTCGGTGAAACTTTATAATTCAAGAATTGGGAAAGTTTGACGGTATAAAGATACCGACGTACAGCACTTTCTGTTTGAAAGGTTGGTAAACTAAATGAGTATCGAATTTGCCGGTACGGCTAGTATAATTCCGGTATACCACTGAAATGCGGAAATTACTTATCTCCTCTACTGTAATGTAGAAAACACGTAAATATTTTTCATAAAAGGATTACTTTATGTTATACAAAAATCGTATTGCGTGTTGGCTAAAATACCTACAGTGGATATCCGGTGCTAACCCAGCTATTTGAAGTGTGTGTTTGAGGGAGACAGGGAAAGAGGATACCAACGTGAAATATGTTCCACAGCATCCAATTAAATGTAAGTTCAAATTATCACAGTTTAAGGTGGTTATCCCGTTGTGTGCCATATTCCTGTACAACGCGACTAATTTTTTGTGTTCTTAAACCCATATGTTTTGACCCACATCGCTCAGCTTCAGGAAAAATACGTGTAACACACTTGATTGTCAGAATACATTACTTTCCGTGAATACTGCGATCTGAGTCAACAAATTTATTACAGTCTCACATTATGTGTTAAAATCCTTCTTAAAAGAATCATTAAAAGCAAGTGGTGTAACGTATTGTCGCCACGCGATGTGCCTGAATTGGAAGACATGACGTCTGTTGTTATATCCCAGAGATACAGCAACCTCGTTATCAGGCTGCAGGTATCTGTGCTTGGTGTTGCAAGTGTGGCAGTTTTGTTTCGACTTAATTTATGCCTTCGACATTTTTCCTTATTCCTTGCCCATTAATTATGTCATTGTGTTTCGCTAATAATTTACCCACAGGCAAGCCTCTTGTCAAAGTTTTTTAATTTTCTCCTTCAATTACTACACTATGAAATCTTGGTGTCCCTTGTGACTGTATCTTAGGGACATCACTATAGATATTAATTCTGTCCGAATTTCCGTATGTAACTCCAGTTTTGTTCTGTTTGCAGGTGATTTAAAATTCTTCCTTGACCCTAGGAATGTTGAGGACTGTAAACCATTGAAGTTCCATTTCGACGGTGTTCAAAATTGGGGCTTGGACAAAGGCATGAAACAGAATGTAAACAAAACTACATTTACACTTTTTACTCTCAAAGCAAATGGCATAAATGTCGATTGTAAATTAGACTGTACTCATATTGCTCGTTATCAGTGTGTAAAGAACATCGGTTCATTGTAGACACCGTAGCTCCATTTCCTAATCATGTAGACCATACAGTTAAGCAAGCTTTAAAAATGTTATGGTTCATCCGTTATGTTACGTGCTACTCTTTTACTGTTGACTGTCCTGTTATTGTGCATTGTGCAGTTGCGCTATAGAAACTGAATTTTCTCTTTCGTAACAGCATATTTCGCAGTTTGCGGGTTCTAATGTGTCATACCGCAAACTGGAACTACATAATATGGCATGTCGATTTCCTTTAATAAGCGTTTCGCTTCATGGCTTTCACCAAGTCATGTTTCAAAAGAAACATATATTCAAGAAGACATGAATTGGTAACGTAAAAACACGTGATGCTAAATTATATTAATTGTTGTGCAATTATAAATATTGACTGCTAATTAAGTCTAAAATCTCCAGTCTAAAATAAACACAAATCTCTCAAGTGGACATTGTCACATTAACACAGTCGTTTCTGTTCTTATTATGTACAGTTTTATCTTCCATTTTATTTTGGATATCCTGTATGTATAGCCCTTGTGAGTTTTAGACATTTTCAGCACAACAGATATATCGGCCCCACACAACAGATATATCGGCCCCACACAACAGATATATCGGCCCCACACAACAGATGTATCGGCCACACACATCTCTCCACCGTTTTCTGAAGTCTATGTCCGTCGGACAGTATGTAGTGTAACTGGCTGAATGGTTTGGGACGGGGGGGTTAAATATGTCCTGAGCTGCTCCTTCTGCAGTTCAGTGCGGTGCTGACTAAACTTAACGTCATCGTTGGCTTGTGGGTTTAAAACTGGCCAGAGACGTTGCTTACAGTTTAATTTGAGCGTGAAAATGTCTGCATCGAAAGAAAATTCAAGAAACTGAATGTGCTTCATTTCCTGGAAATGTGAAATAATTTTTATCAACGAGAAACTGGAAAACGCGTTACCACATGTAGAATGCAGACAGGAATTTTTCATAATAGTCCAAGAATTTTGTAAAAAGAGGAAGGTGGCAAACATTTTGTCGATTTTGTGTTATGATTTCTTGTACTGTTGTACTTCTGGAGACAATGGAGGAATGGTGCACGTAGTTTGTACTTCCCGTAAGTCAGGGGAGATAT
>Ga0123353_10015369_pt1 | contig 11113 bp, 12 predicted proteins | sample TergutLab28metaG_3_FD_92763 | JGI IMG/M metagenome (GOLD analysis project Ga0123353, IMG submission 92763) | Labiotermes labralis P3 segment gut microbial communities from Petit-Saut dam, French Guiana - Lab288 P3 | ecosystem: Host-associated > Arthropoda: Insects > Digestive system > Gut ... | reverse complement strand
TGATATCTCCCGACTTTTCTTTCTTGGGCATTAGTAATTCCTCAAGTATATAAAGTTTGCTGCAAACCTGCGGCGCGCCGAGGGCGGCGCGCCCTACACCCTAAACGACACTTTCCTCTTTCCACTGCGCCGCGCTGCGCGGCGCTATACGTCCAGGTTCACCGCGTATTTCGCGTATTTCTCTATGTACTCCTTGCGCGGTTCGACCTTTTCCCCCATCAGCACCGTAAATACCTCGTCGGCCTGCATGGCGTCGGTCAGCTCAATGCGCTTTAGCACCCGCGTTTCCGGATTCATCGTAGTATCCCACAGTTCATGCGCGTCCATTTCACCCAGGCCTTTGTTTCGCGTGAGCTCCACCTTTCCCTTGCCGTCCTCACCGCGCATTTCCGTCATGGCATTTTCTAGTTCGTCCTCGTTCAGAACGTACCTTACTGTTTTGCCGCGCGTGAGCTTAAAGAGCGGCGGCTGCGCGGCATACACATAACCGCCGTCGATGAGCGGGCGCATGAAGCGGAAGAAGAACGTCAGCAGCAGCGTCCTGATATGGCTGCCGTCGACGTCGGCGTCCGCCATTATGATGACTTTGTGGTAGCGCAGTTTCGCATCGTCGAAATCCTCGCCGATGCCCGCGCCCAGCGCCGTGATGACCGGCGTCAGCTTCTCATTGCCGTAGACCTTGTCGGCGCGCGCCTTTTCGACGTTTAGCATCTTTCCCCAGAGCGGCAGGATAGCTTGGAATCTACTGTCCCGCCCGCCTTTGGCGCTGCCGCCGGCGCTGTCTCCCTCGACGATGTATATCTCCGTAAGCGCAGGGTCAGTCTCGTTGCAGTCGGCGAGCTTTCCAGGCAGCGCCATGCCCTCGAGCGCGTTTTTGCGCCTGATGTTCTCGCGCGCCTTGCGAGCTGCTTCCCTCGCTCTTGAAGCGGTTATGGCTTTGTCGAGTATAGCGCGCGCGACGGACGGGTTTTCCTCGAGAAACGTCGAAAGCTTTTCCGAGACCAGGTTGTCGGTGAAAGTCCTTATCTCGCTGTTTCCAAGCTTGGACTTCGTCTGGCCCTCAAACTGCGCGTCCATCAGCCTGACTGAAATCACGGCGGTCACGCCCTCGCGGCAGTCCTCGCCCGAGAGCTTGTCTTCGCCTTTGAGCATGTTCGTTTTGCTGCCGTAGTCGTTTAAAACCCTTGTGAGCGCGGCTTTAAAGCCGGTCTCGTGCATGCCGCCTTCCGGCGTGTTTATATTATTGGCGAAACTGAGAAGGAACTCATTATATACGTCGCTGCAATACTGCAGGGCGATCTCGGCCGTCGAGTCGTTGCGCTCCCCGGACAAATAGATGACATTTTCGTGCAGCGGCGTCTTGTTGCGGTTTATATACCGGACGAACTCGATTATACCGCCCTCGTAGCACATGGTATCCGACGCTTCGCGCCCTTCGCGCTCGTCGCGCGTCGTTATCCTCAGCCCGCCGTTTAAAAACGCCTGCTCGCGCATGCGCGTGCGTAAAATCTCGTAATTGAAGTCGCACTCGTCAAAAACTTGGTCGTCCGGCTTGAACGTCACCTCGGTTCCGGTTTTGTCCGTAACGCCGATAGTTGTAAGCTCCTGCGTGATATCGCCCCTTGCGAACTTCATTTCATAGAGCTGCCCGTTTTTATGTACGCGTACATCCAGCCATTCCGACAAAGCGTTCACGACCGATGCGCCCACCCCGTGAAGTCCGCCCGATACCTTATACCCTCCGCCGCCAAACTTCCCGCCCGCGTGCAGGACAGTGAACACGACTTCGAGCGCGCTTTTACCGGTTTGCTCCTGGATGTCGATAGGTATCCCCCGCCCGTTGTCAATGACGGTAACGGTGCCTTCTTTGCCTATAGTCACGGATATCTCGTCGCATGCGCCCGCGAGCGCCTCGTCAATAGCGTTATCGACGATCTCGTGTATGAGGTGGTGAAGGCCGGTCGACGACGTCGAGCCAATGTACATGCCCGGACGCTTCCGGACCGCCTCAAGCCCCTCGAGCACCTGGATCTGCGACGCGTCATATTCATCTAGTTCGCCGGTTATGCCGTTAATGGTTTCGTTCGACATCAGTTGCCCTTTCATTCAAATCCAAGCGCATAGTTTCCGAACGCTTGAGCAGCGTTTGCGATGACAGTTGCGACAGGTATACGGTCATGTCCCCGCCCTCGCAGCATAATACAAAGGATTTTGGCAGATCCTCCGACACATTTACGACACGTCCGCCTTTTTCGGCGTCGCCGAGGAATTTTCGCGTGATATGCGAACCGGTCGTGTTGTCTAAATCAAATACGCCGATCACCGCGGCTTCCGGCACGACGACGCTTTGGCCCAAATGCAGATACAAACTGTTCTCCTACCCCGATTCTCGCAGGCGACCGGGACGGCCGCCCCTACATAGACGTATGATCAAAAGCTAGTTTTCCTTTATCGACGCGAATGCAGTAGCAGCTTTTATTTTGCATTTGGTCGTCGTCGCAGCTTGTGATAAACACCTGTCCGCGCCTAATCCTTTCAAGGATGAAGCTCCTGCGTTTTGAGTCGAGTTCCGAAAGCACGTCGTCGAGAAGCAGGACGGGATACTCGCCCCTGTCTTCGTTATGGATGTCCCGCTCGGCGAGTTTTATTGAAACGGACGCCGTCCTTGCCTGGCCCTGCGAGGCGAACTTTCGCGCAGGCGCGCCGTTGATGTCGATTTCAAGGTCGTCCTTGTGGGCGCCGGACAGGCAAAGCCCTGTTCTCAGCTCCGCCTGGCGGTGTTCCCTCTGATGCTCGAGCAGCGGCGTAAGGAGCTGCTCGGCGTTCTTTCCGGCTGCGTCTATACCGCCGACAGTTTTGTACCGAATAACGAGAGATTCCGTCCCGTTTGAAAATTCGCTGTGTATATCGGCCGCCCTGCCCGCCAGTACCCCGGAAAACGCCGATCGGTAGGATATGAGCCGCGCGCTCTGCTGCGCCATGCGCAGATCGAAATCGTCAAGCAGTTCCAGCAGCGCCGGTTTTTCCCTGTAGTCACGCAAAATCCTCGTCTTATGCTCATAGAGCCTTCCGAACTCCATGAGCGCCGCCAGATAACCCGGGCGGAGCTGCGAGAGACACTGATCCATGAGTTTTCGCCTGACCGCCGCGCCGTCCTTGATCATATCAAGGTCGTCCGGCCCGAACATCACCGCCGTCAACCGGCCGGTGAGTTCCGTCGTCTTTTTCAGCTTCACGCCGTTGGCGTAGAGTTCGCGCCGCCGCCCGCGATAAAGGCGGGCTTCGAGCGTTTGTTCCCGCCCGCCGGATATGACGCCCGCCCGGATACACGCGCTCTGGGAGTCAAAGGATATGATATCCTTGTCGCTTGCCGGGCGAAACGAGCGCCCCGCCGCGAGATAGTAGACGGCTTCTATTAGGTTTGTCTTTCCTTGAGCGTTACTTCCGGAAATGACGTTCACGCCGTCTGAAAACCTGGCTGTCATGTTACTATAGTTGCGAAAACCATCCAGGTATAACTCTTCCACTGTCATCAGGCGTCACCATCGCGCGTGTCCCCCCGGCCTGCCGCTCCTATGACCAGCGTATCACCGCCGCACCTGACGACATCGCCGGGCCTGATTTTCTTCCCGCGCTGCAAACACGGTGCGCCGCTGACAAATACATCGCCGTTTAGGATCATTATCTTCGCCTCGCCCCCGGTGGAAGCGATGGCCGCGAACTTAAGAAGCGCGTCAAGCCGGATATGCTCACTCTTAATAATTACCTGCCTGACGCCGCGGAGCTTAACTTTCATACGGCTTCAGCCTGACAGGGAGGACCATGTACAGGAAGTTGTTTCTGTCGTCCGCCGGTGATATGACACAAGGCGTCACGCCAGTGTTTATTTCCAGATTTATTTCGTCGGCAGGCGCGGCTTTTAAAGCATCAAGCAGATACTTATCGTTAAAGCCTATTTCCAGCGCCTCGCCGTCGCCGTCCATCCCGCATTCGTCACTGGCTTTACCGAGCGCGGACGCGGAAAACAGGTTAACGACCCCGTCTCCGAAAACGCACTTGACCGGGCTTTTCATCTTGTCGCTGATGATGAGTGAAACACGCTCCACGGCGGCAATAAGTTCGCTTTTTTCGACTCTGTGCTGATATTTGGCGGACTGCGGGATCGAGTTCTTGTAGTTTAAAAAGTCGCCTTCGAGCCTGCGCGATATAAGCAGCGTATCGCCGATCGTAAACATGATATGCTTTTGACCGAGCGTGATCGTAACTATCCCGTCGCCGTCCGAGGCGATCCTTTCGACTTCTCCAAGCGCGGTCCCGGGCACTACAAAACTTAGATTCGGAGCATCGCTGTTTTCCAACGGTTCGCGGCGCAGCGCGAGCCTGTACCCGTCGACCGCGACAATAGTGAGCTCTCCATCGCCAGTTTCAAACAATGCACCCGTATGGATCGGCCTCGACTCATTGTCGCTGACCGCGAAGTTTGTCTGTGAGATCATTTTTTTGAGTACGGATTCGTTTATTTCTATGGAGTCATGCCCGTCTACAGACGGCAGCTCGGGATAATCGGAAGTTGGCGACCCGAGAATCTCAAACTCACTCATCTCACTGCTGATCTCTGCCGTATTACTAGCGTTTACAGACACGGTCACATATTGTCCCGGCATTCTGCGGATGATTTCGCCGAATAGCCTGGCATTTAGAACTATTCCGCCTGTTTTTTCGACTTCTGCGGGTATCACAGTGACAATGCCTGTTTTAAGGTCATAACCTGATATCCTGACAAGTTCTTCTTCTACTTCCAGCAGAAGACCCTCCAGAAGCTGGACCGGACTCTTGGTCGCGGCTCCGCGTGAAGCAGTCAGTATCGCCGACAGCAAAAGAAATTTTTCGCAAGTGAATTTCATTGTGTCTTCCTTTCGTCTCCAAGGGCCTTTCGCGTTTCCTTGCAAAAAACCCGTTTTCTATTTCATATATATTAATAAATAATATTAACTAGTATTTGTCGTAGTAGTGAGAAATTATGTGGATAACCGGCTGAAAGCATTGAAAAACGCGCAGACATGAAGTTGAAAGATTGTGGAAAGAGGCCGAGGATAGCGGCGGGTTATGAACAAAGAAGGGTTTTCCACAGAGATTCAACTGTTGAAATATGTGGGAATGTTGGTTCTTTAGGTGTGATTCTACGGCAATAACTGAGGCGTAAATTTGTGCCGAGTGTTGTTGTAGTGAAAGCAAGTGTCAGTTTTTGGAATTAATGTTTGATGTTATGTCTCTGATGACTTTTGAAAGATCGGACGACTCCTCGATGTTTTTCTCTGTGCGTTTTATTGACGAGATAACAGTGGAATGGTCGCGCCCTTCAAATATCTCACCTATGTCCTTCAGCGAGAGGTTCGTCAGTTTCCTGATAAGGTATATCGCGATATGCCTTGCAAGCGTCGTGTCGCGGGTCCTGCTCTGGCTCTTGAGCTCTTCAGGTGTGAGCAGGTAATACTTTGCCGTCTCCTCAATGATCGTGTCGGTGGTGGGGATAAGGTCCCTTGTGCCTTTGAACAGGTCCTTCAGGCGCTTTGAGACGGAGACAACGGTGATCTCGTCGTCCATGATGTCCCGGTATGCTACGATCATCTTGATCGCGCCCTCAAGCTGCCTTACGTTCGAGGTGAGGTTTTCCGCAATATAGTTAGTCACATCGTCCGGAAATATAACGCCGAGCTGTTCCGCTTTGTTCCTTATTATCGCCACGCGCAGCGCGTCGTCGGGCGGCTGTATATCGGCTTGAAGGCTGGATTCAAGCCTTGTCTTGAGCCTGTCTTCAAGTTTGTGCATCTCGCCGGGAGGCCTGTCTGACGTGAACACGATCTGCTTGCCGAGCTCGTACAAGGTGTTGAAGGTGTTGAAGAACTCATTCTGGGTCTCGATCTTGCCCGCGATAAACTGAAAATCGTCCATCAGGAACAGATCGGCGCCCCTGTATTTCTCGCGATACTCTACCATCCGTCCCTGCTGAACGGCTACGATGAATTCGTTTAGTATCTCGTCGCCCTTGACGTATACGATTTTATAATGCGGGAACTTTTTAGCTATCGAGTGGCGGATCGCGTGCAGCAGATGTGTCTTGCCAAGCCCTGAATCGCCGTATATAAAAAGCGGGTTATAACCCTGCTTCGGGCGCCCCTCTCCCACAGCCAAAGCCGCAGCGTGGGCAAATTTGTTCGAGTTGCCCACGACAAAATTTTCGAAGGTGTATTCGTCGATGTATAAGTATTCCGGATCCTCGGTTGCCTCTGTCATCGCCCGCAGCCCGTCGTCGTCGAGGACAATGATGTCATAGTCTCCTGAAAACAACTCGCTTAGGGCGCTTTTTATCGTTCCGATGAAACGCCCTTCGATAACGCCTTTCTTGAAAACTGACGGCGTATGGAGAAATAGTCGATAGTCGGAGAGGTCTACGGCGCGGCAATCATCAAACCAGGTGGAAATCGCGGTTTCGGTCAAATCCTCGCTTAGGATCTTAAGAACTTTGTTCCATACGTCGGCAGCGGAGTTCATATTATTTTTCCTTTCTTTGTATACTTTATTCTACCAAAAATGGTAGAAAGAAGCAAGGATTTTTCCGCTTTTCTCCACAGTTTTTTGACATAGTTTTTATCACATGAAAAGGCGCTCCACGCCATTTTCCGGCAGGCGCGAAGCGCGAATCATATCAAGACGGCGCCGAGTATACAGGCGCACAAATCAAAAAGGCGACGACAAGCGGCGCGTATTATTACGGCGCTTGTTTGGCGGCTCGCGCCGGCAGTCTATTTGCTCGGGACATTATTGAGCTTTCTCGTAAGTGAGCTTTTCCTGCGAGCGGCCTTGTTTCTATGTATAAGACCCTTTGTCGCAGCGCGGTCGACCGTTTTGACGGCAGTTCTGTAAGCGCTCTCGGCGGTTTTTCGGTCACCCGCTGCCGCCGCGGCGTCAAACTTCTTGACGTTTGTCTTTATTAGCGATTTAGCCGCCTTATTCTTAGCGGTAGTCTTCTCTATAAGCTGGGCTCTTTTCGCTGAGGACTTGATATTTGCCATATGCTGTTTGCCACCTCCTTTCGGGAATCCAGGAATTTCGATTAATCAAAAATCACAATCGTAAAGCGCAAAATCGCCGGGAGTTTAGTCTTGCGCGGAAAGTTATTCTACCACTGCGGCAAAGCTATTGCAAGCATTATTTTGAATTTCTGGCATAATGGAAAATGTACTGCTGGGCGATACCAGCGTAGGGGCTGAATATTCCGGGATCAAAGCCGGGGCCGTAATGCTCCGCGACAGCGCGCTTCATCCAAACGTCAAGAGGGAAAGCATCAAGCATGTTCAGCCCAAACAAAAGCGTGCAGTCCGCGACCTTATCGCCCACGCCTCTGAGCTTTTTCAACACTGCTCTGGCGGATTCGGGAGAACCTCGCGACAAAACCTCCAAATCGAGCGCGCCCCCGTCGACAGCCCTCGCCGCGCCGATGATATAACCAGCCCTGTAACCGCAGCGCAAAGGCGCGAGACTGTCCTCGCCGAGCGCGGCCAGCCTCCCGGCGGAAGGGAACGCGAAAAACTCCTCGCCCTGAAACTCTATCTTTTCGCCGAACTCGCGGCAGAGCGCGTCGACGATCTTCTTTATCCTCGGAATGTTGTTGCACTGTGAAATAATGAAGGAGCAGAGCGCTTCCCACTTGTCCTGGCGCAGGATACGTATACCCGCGCCGAACCCGACGGCTTCCGCCATAAACGCATCAACGCAAAGCCGCCGCCGGATCGCCTCATAATCCCGGTCGAGGTCGAAGTAACCGCGCCAGACAGCCTCAAAATCCTCTAAAGAGCAGGAGATAAAGACGCTGCCGCCGTCGCGGCGAAGTCTCGCGGCGCGGCCAAAAGCGACGCCCGTATAAGCGCCGTGTTCGTCAGCGTTCCACCGGAAACACTGCCCGCACTCAAAAATCCCTGAAAGGTCGAAATCTGAAACTCCGGCGAGGCCGACCTCGCAAGCGAGGCTGACCTCGCTTACGACCTCTATCTCGCCCCCGCGATCAAAGTATTTCATAGTAAATCACTCCACTTATCTCATCGCATTGCGCGCGACGCACATATATATCGGCAGGCCCAGCCCGTAGAATTTGCGCTCGTAATCGGTCATCACGCCTGCAGGGCCGTCTCTGTGCAGATCGCGCGCCTCTTCCGCAAGCGAAAACCCGCCAAACTCCAACTCGCGGAGCGAATATTCGAATAAAGACAGATTGTCTGTTTTGAAATGTATTTCACCGCCGGGCTTAAGGACCCGCGCGTACTGTTCCAGGTAAAGCTGCGACGTCAGCCGCCGCTTTGCGTGCCTGTTTGACGGCCACGGATCGCAGAAGTTCAGGTAAATCCGCGACAGCTCGCCTGGGGCGAAGTACCTTTCGAGGTCGTCGACATAGGCGTTTACAAACCTGATGTTCTCCAGCTTTTCCTGCTCGGCGCGCTCAAGCGCGATCACAAGAACATTGGCGGTTTTTTCAAATGCGGCGAACAGCACGTCAGGCTCCGCCTTTGCGATATCCGCCGTGAAGCGGCCCTTGCCGCAGCCGAGCTCAAGGCGCAGTTCCTTGTACTCCCGCTCCCGCAGCCAACCGCCGCGCAAAGACTCCGGCCGCGCGACAAGCAACCGCGCGCTTTTTTCGATGCGCGAATCAAGATTTGGTTTTCTTCTCATCCGCATAAAAATTACCTACTTGCTGGCATGAAAAACTCATTGACTGTAAACACAGATTTGTGCTATTCTCATGTGGCAAAGAAGCTATTGCTAACACTTCTATCCGGAGCGGACCTATGAAAAGAGCCCTTGCGATTTCGCTTGTTTTCATAACGCTTTTTTCGGCGTTATCGGCTTCGCCATGGCCCTTTATCGGCTCCGCAGCGGAAAAAAAGCCGTTTCACTATCTAAGTGAAAACGAAGCAAGATACGAAGCTTATCAGGCAAAAAACCCCCGCATGCCGTATGACAAGGTGGTCGCTTATGTAAACGCCGACGTGGACATTGGCTTCTATCACAGGATTACTACGGTAAGCGACGCGGACAGCATTTGCGTTATGGTCAATAAGAACTTCGCATTGCCGACAGGATATGCGCCGCCCGACCTCACGCCTATAACCGGGGGCGTCATGATGCGCAAAGAGGCAGCCGAGCAGTTCGAAAAAATGCGGGAAGAGATGCTCAGGCTCGGATACAGGGTACACGTCGTTGTCACATATCGCTCGTATTCGACGCAGACAAACACATACAACAATGCCGTATCGCGGTTTGGCACGGCAAACGCGGACGTTTCGTTCGCGAGGCCTGGCCATTCCGAGCACCAGACGGGGCTGGCGATAGATATCCTCCACATGGGCGGATTTGAGTACATGCAGCATTCCGGTTTTGAAAAAACAAAGGAGTTCGAGTGGCTGAGAGATAACGCGCACAGATACGGATTCATCTTGCGTTACCCGGATGGGTACAGGGACATTCACGGCTTTATTTTCGAGCCCTGGCACTGGCGGTTCGTGGGCGTGTTTATCGCGTCTTCGATGTATTACGGTAATATCGCGCTGCTGGAGGAGTATTACGGCAAACACCTTTCTCCCCGGCTGTTTGAAAACGGACAGAGCGAAACTGCATACTCTAAAGGGCCATGCTGGTAGTGGTAAAATCCGACAAAGCCCGCTCTATCATTATTTGCTCGTGATCCGGAAAGTACGCGTGCAGGGATTCGCTGAGCAGCAGATGCTCAAATGGCGCGCCGGTCAGTTCCTCTTTGAATATATCAAGGCTGGCGATCGAAGTAAGCTCGTCCGAAACAGAGTATACCGCATAGACAGGCGCGCGGAGAAGCGGCAGATTCGCCCTTGCGGCGCTCATGAGGATTTTTATCTCAGCGGCGGGCTTTGACGTGCGCCACATCAGGCTTGGCGACGTCGGCACGCCGCTTCCGTCCAGATACGCCGATTTTATCGGGTCGTTTTTCCGGCTGAACGCCTGTTTCAGCCGGATTTTCATGGCGTAGGCGGAAAAAGCATTGAGCGCGAAAGGGCAGGCGATAGTGAAAATTCCGCGGATCTTCCCGCTTTGCCTGACCGCGGCGTTTATGGCGAGAAGCCCGCCCATGGAATGCCCCGCAAGGATAACATGCGTGTGATCCCGGGAAATCCGCTCCGCTTCGGCGTCGACATGGCTCTGCCAGCGCTCAAATGTGCCCTTCGAAAAGTCCTTGACCGTACCGCCGTGCCCCGGCAGGAGCAGCGCCGCGGCCGAGCGCCCCTGTTTATGCACGGAAGCCGCCAGCTTGTCAAACTGCCGGGGGCTGCCCATAAAACCATGTATGAAAATTACGACGCCCTTTTCCTGAGAACCCTGAAGAAAAAACGGCGCATGCCGGTCACTCATATCCTAACGCCCCATTCTTCATTCTGCGTTCATCGCCTCTACCTCCACTCTCCACTTTCCACTTTCCACTTTCAACTTTCAACACTCACACCGCGCAGCTCCCTGAAAAACCCGGTGAGGAGCTCCGCGCATTCATCCGCCAGCAGGCCTCCCGTGAGCTGCGTCGAATGGCCGTACGGCTCCATAAAAATGTTTACGACGCTGCCGCACGAACCTGTCAAATCATCGCGCGCGCCGTAAAACACCTTGCTGACGCGCGACATTATTATTGCGCCTGCGCACATTGGGCACGGCTCGAGCGTCACATACAGCGTGCAGCCTGACAGACGCCAGTCCGCCAGCGCGCCGCAGGCTTCGTTTATAGCTTCGAGCTCCGCGTGCGCCGTCGCGCGCTTTTCCCTTTCGCGGCGGTTGCGGCCGCGCCCGACGACCGCGCCGCTTTTGTCGGCGATCACGCAGCCTACCGGCGCCTCGCCGTCCTCTTTCGCCTCGCGCGCGAGTTCCAGCGCAAGCGACATATAGTAATCATGATCAAGCATAGTACCTGTCCCCTTGCTTCCCCGTGCTTCATATCCCCGCGAATTGATCAAAGACGCTTCTCCAGCTTCTCCAGCACAACGACAAAATACGCCGGCAGATCAGCAAAAAGCTCCACAGGCTCATTCGTCGACGGGTGCTT
>Ga0123353_10015367_pt1 | contig 11113 bp, 6 predicted proteins | sample TergutLab28metaG_3_FD_92763 | JGI IMG/M metagenome (GOLD analysis project Ga0123353, IMG submission 92763) | Labiotermes labralis P3 segment gut microbial communities from Petit-Saut dam, French Guiana - Lab288 P3 | ecosystem: Host-associated > Arthropoda: Insects > Digestive system > Gut ... | reverse complement strand
GCCGGCGAAATTTTATTGTTGTTATTGGCGTTCTGGTTGATCTCCTCTGACATTTCACACCTTTCCTGTTATTTTTTTATCGTTACATTATCTAATATACGTGATTTTGGGGTGGTGTCAAGGATAAACAAGGTTTGGTTCTTAAAACAGAATGCGTTGCGCATACAAAACGTTTGATATAATAATGGGCGTATTATGAAAAAAGATTTTAGCAATGATGATTTCGCGAAACTATATACTTTAATGATGAATGAATTTAAAAGTGTCGACAAAAAATTCGAAAGGATTGACGAACGTTTGGATCGTATAGTACAAATTCTCGACCAATCAGCCGCCGACTAAAAAAACTCGTCGAAGAAAATGCCGCCGGTGCTGGTGCCACCCGCCGCATTGATGATGTTTTAGATGACCATGAAACCAGAATCGAACAGTTAGAAAATCTGGAATTAGGAAGAGACGCGGCGTAAACCGGTAAAAAATGGTTTTGCTCATTTCGCTTTTCGTTAGAAACACTGTCAGCCCAAGCACAAACTGAACATCAAAACTTGCTCTGCACCATGCGGAAGCCAAAGTAACTATACCCGACACCAACCGACTGACCATTGGCAAACAACCCAGAAGACGAACCGCTGCTGAAGCCGCCACCGCGAACTGACCCCGGCCATCCTGCACTTACAAAGAGTGAGAGACTACCGAACCAAGATTGGAAGTCTCCGGAGACCGAGGCAACAGTAGTAGTTTCGTAAAGAGCTTGCCCGCCACAAGTAGACCAAATACACAGATTATAGTCAGTGTATTGGCTACCAGTGAATGGTGGGTTCATATAAAAATTAAAGTACTTATCTGGTATATCTGTCCCATTGGCTGCAAATGCGGTAGCAGCGCCAGTGCTGAAGCCACTTGAACCGACTGATTTGTTGTAATTAGAAAGCGTATTCTCCCAAGCTCCGCCACTCATGTCATAAACCCCATAAACATTACCAGTACTACTAGCATTTGGTCCAATTGCGTTGTAATAGGGATTAGTATTGGCCGTATCCGCTATGGCTGTGGCTAAATCTGGATAAGTATAACTACCAGCACCCACGCTGTTGCCTGCGCGTCCCGCAATCGTAAAGTTATTAACGTTGGCATTATTCACCCAAACCTCATTAGCTCCGATGCCGTAAGCGCTAGTCGTTAAATAGGTGACAGCCCCCCAATCATCATTTCGCATCATCCTAGTATCAGTAAGGGCTGTGAGGTTGTGCTGTGTCCAGACGTCTTGTGCAGTAAGGAACTGGTTAGAGAGACTTTGGTTCGTCAGGCTATATTGATTTGGCTTAATATAGACATCGCTATATTTAGTTTCATTGACGGAATTAGCAACATTACCATAACTCGTTTCAAACTTCCCTACCCAAATCCCGTTCAACTCAGTCGTGCCAAAGGTGAAAGCCGGGTGTGTCGCCCAGTCGCCTGTGGCGAGAGGGATAGATTTCGTGGTACTGGCAGTTTCAAAGGTAATGTTAAAGGCGTTCGGTGGGGTAATAGGCGTGTTACTTGGGCTAAAGCGTTGAACTTGATAGCGGTAACGCGGCACGTATACCCATTAACCCAAAACGTCGTCGTCATTGACTACGGTGCCAGGAATAGCCGCTTTGTATTCCGCGACCTTATCAGATTTGAGGCTAATGGCATTTGCCCACTGTAAGCTGTCATAATTGCACCAATTGGTGTCGTTCGCTACTTGCCATTCTGGAGCAGATGTATCACCTGTATAGGTGATCGGTACCATGTTCTGATCAATATCCACTATAAAACGGGTGTCCTGGATATCCTGGCCGAGCGTTGTGGTGCAGTAAGCCGCCTGCATAACCGGTTCTTCGGCGGTGGCGGTGTAGGTTAACTTGGCGGTATAGGTGCCTACAGGCAAACTGTTGGATACTGTGGCCGTGAGGGTAAAATCAAGGTCATCACCGGTGGATGGGGTGGCGCTGTCGCTGACTTTTAATTCTTGATCTGAGGCGGTGAGGATTAACGGCGAAGTGGTTCCGCCGGTCAGGGATAATGAGATGTCAGGGCTGGAGATATTTGCGTTAACATATAGAATATAGCCGTCTTCGATACTGGTGGTTACGGTAACCTGAGATGACCCGCTGCCGGATGAGGTGTCCTCTGGATCGGCCCCAGCCGGTATAACCACCTCAATTGTCGGGCTTGGCGTGGTGGTCGCGATCGACAAGGGGTGGTCGGCTTTAGCGGTATTGGCGCCGGCGCCGATGATGGCTATGGCAATCATGATCACAGCAAGCGCAGCGGTGACTAAAGGCGCTCGCTTTAAGGTTTTATATGAAAGTTTACGCTTGCGCATAAATAGCAGAACCGTTGCGATTGCCAGAATGACAGCCAGTGATGCCGCAACCAGTATAAACGTACCCATTGCGCCCCCGCCGCCCAGGGCCGACAGAAAGCCGGAGATTCCGGTGGATGGCGCTTCCGGCTCCGGAGTAATGGGGGCGGCGGACTCAGACACCACAATATTTATATTTTGCATTATTGTTTCGGATAGCATAGTTCTCCTTAATATTATACAGTTAATACACACGCTCTATTTGTCTCGCGCAAATAAGATGCTTGTGGATAGTGTAGCAGGTTTGAAACGAAATGCAACTCATCTTAACCGCAAAATAAAACCAGCCCCCTATTGGAGATTTTGTCGTCAAACTTAATAACCAGGGGGCTGATTTTGCGCATAAATGGTTTTCTGCGCCATTCCAATATACAATATGTTTCGCCGGAGGTCAAATGTCTGCCGTTTACCGATCTTCAAGCTCTTTTAGATTTTTTAGGCGTCTGTGTCAGAACTAATTTCAGCAGCCGTCTGCCACGGTTTGTGAGGGCATATCACTTTAGCATAAACGCAGGTTGATAAAGCCGCTTAAGTTTGATATAATAATGCCATGCCATCAGATCCAAACAACCCGCCAAACCCTTTGTCGCCGGAACAGATTAAGGACGCCCATCGTTTGCGTCTTGATCGGGCGATAGGACATGACGCGTTGGAATTGATGCGTCGACAGCATCAATTACGCATAGACATAAATCTTGACGCTAATACGCAATGGGATATTGCCCGCAACAATATGCTGTCGCGGTGGTTGTCCGAAACCGATGATGCCGATGAGTTTCAGAAAGCCTTTGAGGATATACAGAAAAACGTGCGTCATCAGCATAATTCAATTGACTATATCTTAGGAAACGGTGCCACAGACCAAGAAAAGACAGCCTATGAGAGCTTAAACGACGGTGGGCCACTGGCAAGCGCGATCAATAGCGCTCAACTCGAGCACCAGAACGCCAGAACAAACTATGATAATACCGCCCACAGCATTCACGCGGTTCATGGGAACTTGGCATCCGTGACGCCATTAATTGACCAGATTAATGATCTGAATGGCGTCCATGATAAATTCAATGACCGTAACGTCAAACAGCGTGAATATAATGCCGCGAACGATAATTTGAGCAATTTGGTTGGAACACAACTGTTTACTGACAAAAATGCAGCTAACGACAAGCAAATTATTGACGCCGCTCCCTGGCCTAATGATCCTGCAAACCCCGGGAATCCAAGGTCTCTTACCGAAGAGGAGATTGTGTCTGCTAAAAGTATTTTTGACAAGATTAACGGATTGCGCGGCGATTATCAAAACATTATCTCAAGTCCGGAATATAATTCGCCTGACCCGGAAGTCAGCGAGCCAAAAAAGCAAGAGGCTAAAACTAAACTCTCTGAGGTTGAAAAGCAGGCTGTTAATTTTTATAAAAAGTTCGGCGGCTATCCTAATTTGTCGGAGATAGACCAAAAAATCCGCGACTACCGCCCGCCTGCGGAAAAACTCGATCCATACGTTCCGTTGTTGAAAAAAGAGTTAGAAAAAATACCGACAGATGATTACAATTGGCTGAAAAGAAATATTAACAGAAACCGTCCAGCCGATGCGGTGCCTACTGCGTCGGAGGCGGATCAAAATGCACGAAAAGCAGAACAGGACAGATACGATGAGATGACTACAAAATACACCGACTTAATCAAGAAAATTAAATTGCACATGGCCAGTGACCCTGCTCATGAGCACAATGTTTTCGATGACGCCGATGATGATATCAATCGTCGAAAAGACCCGGGCGAATGGGAAAAGTTTGTGCGCCGTATAGGCCGCATGGCCAATGTCGCCGGCAAATATACATTTGAAAAGTCCGGCAGCATTGATAAATACGGCCGCCACTATGACCAAATACCCGAATACGCCTATGGAGAATATAACCTGATTAAAGCGGTAGGCGTATTGGCATGGAATTCAGTGGCGGGCATTAGCGGTTTGGCGTGGAACACGACCCTCGGCAAGATTCCTGGTTTTAAGAAAAACAGCCAAAGCGGTTTCGGCAAAGTCGCATCCGAACAAACCATTACCGAGCGTCATCAGGAAGAAAACGACACCATTTCAGCGCACCGTGAGTTTATTCACACAGGCGGCAATTTCAGCGGTGTCGGCAGCGGTGAAAACCTTAACCCCGACAAACTAAAAAATGATAATTGGATCGTTCGTTTCCTGACCGGCAAGCAAAAGGACTGGTATAGCACCGAAGACAGCTATTTAGGCAAAAAGGCCAACAAACACGCCTTAACCAAGCCGGCCGAATACGACCATGAGGTTCCCGACGACGAAACCGGTCGCAAATATAAAGCACACCAGATAAACGAATCATTCAAAAAAGACAAGAAGCACAATCCAAACTTCCAAGCAATGTTAAAGGCTTTATCAGAAATTGATCCTGATGATCTTAGACCAATCGACGAGCAACAGTTAGATTTTAAACGTAAAGTTCAGACTGATTCAGAAACCTTCCGGCAATCGGGTGATACAAAACATTTAGAAGAACAGGTAGAAAAGCATCTCGCGAAGCTGCGGCGTCAATTGGACACGACTTCCGGTGCGATTTGGGATCGTTATCTGGCAGGTGATCATAATGCGCCGATCGCGGCCGGAATGGATATTTTGCAAACCATGGTTGACGAAAAAAAACGGTTAAACGAAACCAAGAAAAAAGCTGCCGAAGCCGAAAAAGCGTGGCGCGAAGCGTCCGATCAAACCGATGCCATGTTCGATGAAAACGAATTTGTGGTTGACGGCAAGCGGCGTTATTTCACCACTCGTACCATTAAGGGCAGCGAATTGCCAGGCGGCCGGCGCGAGCTGGTTTTGAAAGATTTTGACAAAAAATTTAACATGGGCAAAATCGACCGTTGGGACGCGATTGGCGCGGCGATGCAGCGCAAAAGCGGCGAATGGAGTGCTGTCGACGCATCAAGCATTGCGATGAAACAACATTATCGGTTTGAGCGTGATCGTCAAAAAGCCATCGATGCGTTCAACAATACCGATTTCGTAGAATACACAGCTCACATTTACAACGCCGACGGCACGGTGCGTCGTGATGATCATGACAATGACATAACCGCACAAGGTCAGGTTGTCGGCTATGTGGATTCGCGCAGCGGCGGATTGATCGGCACAAACGGCAATATTGGCGAGCCTGTTATTTCTATTTCCGACACATACTCTGAATCTTCCGAGTTTGAGTTTGCAGCGTTATTATTTGGCGAAGAAAGCACTGACGCCCTGCTGAATATAGAGGTCAAAGATGAGGCCAAATCCGATCAATCCCCGGAATCACAGGTTGAAATAGAGTCAGAATAAAAACGAAGATTACAACTTGAATTATTTGCGATGGATAGCTCGAACCATTAACTGAAACCTTTGCCCTACCTGATAGACAAACTGTCGTTTTTAATGGGATTGAATTTGTTCAGACGCCATAAGATTTAGAGTTTTTGCATTCTTTGCATAGCTGCCCATACATCCCCACCCTGCTTTGATTGTGTCATTTGAGCTAAAGTTTGTATGGCACTTGGATCACTCCATTGACTAACGGCACTACTAATGTTTTTGGCATATTTGGACGACTTAAATCGGCTTTGCGTATCTGCACCACTTCCCATGAAAGCAGCCATTGCCGCCGAATCGCTCGAATTTACTCCGATCATGGCAGCCAGAGCATTATCGTCGTTATTGGCAATGGCTTGCTCTATAGCAGTCATTGAGGTGAGTTGCTGACCTAATCTCTTCGCGCCAGCTGTCAGCAGGTCATTGGTATTACCGTCAGCGATATTGCGTCCATTATACGTAGCGGCCACTTTTTTAGATTCAACAAGCGATGCAATTCTCGCGTTATAATCCGCAATAGATTCACCTGCTTCCTGAGCGGTTTTACTCCTGATAGCAGGATCAAAGTAACTATCGTTTACATTTCTGGCGACAGTGGTTAGATCACCTCTACCACGGCTAACAGTAGGCATTGTCGCGCCACTGATAGAAAAGTTTGCGCTTTTGGCATCGCCGGCCAGGGACTGTGCATCATTCTGCGCGATATCGTGGTTAAAACCGACATACCCACCAAATTTCTGTATTTTTGCAACATAATCATCCATAAACGTCGACATGAATTCTTTTTCACCTGAACCGCCATTATTCAACAAGTGACGTGTTAAACCTCTAACCTGATAGCGATCCAAATCGTTAATACCGACTCTCTTTTTGCCACCTTTTCCGTCATCGATATCCAAAGAGCCTGTTTGGAATAGTTTTACCAGATCTCCGTTTTCTACGTTTCTGCCATCAACTTTCCAAGACTCGCGGATTTCAGAAGTCGACGAACCTTCGAGTGCTTTCTGTTGCGCAGAGAATCTATCGCGTGCCACACCACTGACTGCTTTGGCACGATCTAACGCTATTGCCAGTTGATCTTTAGTGGCGCCAACGGGACCTTTATAAGCACTGGTACCAAAAGTATCAAAGTTTTCCTGCGCCTGCTCGACATCCTTAGCCGCCGAATCTAATATTGTTTCTGCTTCAACATATTTCGAACCATATTTGCCCTCCTCGGCTGCCAATTTCTCTTTTCCCATCGCTATAAAAGAAGGATTGAGGCGCAATTGTTCTTGCCACTCTCGTTTACTGGCTTCTAGCTGTCTGTCCGCTTCCGCCATATCTATTTTTAGTTTGCCTTCGACATCGGCCTTCAACCTCTCTGTATTTTGTGCGCCCAAACTGGCTTTTTTCGCTGCTTCGAGACGTGCTTTGTTAACCTCAGCATTAAAGAAGCCCTGATCACCAAATATACCGTGGCCGCCGATCCTACGCCGCGCCCAGTTTACTGCTCCATTTTTTGTACTGAGTTTGCGGCCAATTTGATTACCGTCTTTATCATATTGCATCTTACCCTGGCCGATGCGGTTTTGCAATCGACGCACGTTGGCGCGGCCGATATTGTTAAGGTTACCCTTGACCTTGTCTTGCGCCCATTTGCTGTTCTGTACTTTCTGAGCCAGACCCTGGAATTTACTCATAATTTGGCCGCCCATCTTGAAAATAGGGATAATGGCGGCAACAGGAACAAATTGCAGCAGAATCACACCTACGAAAGTGGCTATGTTGCTTCCGGCATCCTCGGTGGTGTCAACATTAGTCATCAACGCCGTGGCGATCGCGGTTAATCCCCACACGCCCATGACCATGGGATAGACAAGCAGCATGCGGGTATATTCCTTCCACCACATTTTGAACCACTTTTCGGTGTTAGGCAGCAGCCAGGCGACAAACGCCAGCGGTGAAATGATAATCAGCGCAATAATCGCCACCGTCCGAAACTGCATCAATGCCACGATGAGCAGCAGACCAAGCGTCAGCGTCCCAAGATTCATAAATATAATCAGAAGACCACCGACGGCGACAAGTCCCGCGCTGACAAGCCCAAGCGTCCACGTTCCGATATGAAACATAAAGCTATGGTCACCATTGGCATTAAGTCCGCCGGCCATGCCTAACAGGAAATCTCTGACATTTGCCCCGAGTATGTTTATAATATCCGAAATCGCGGCGCAAATCCAGAACGAGGTATTGACTGCGATGGCGCAAATCACTAACCGCGGCATGATTTTCTTTATATCATAATTTTTGAGTCCGGTTGAGGTGGCGGTGGAATAAATGACGACCAGGAAGACAATGGCGAAAGCGATGTTGGCAAGAGCTACCACGCCGCTCCACATATCTCTGATCATTTGTGCGCCGGTTCTTTCATTGTCATTCGTTTGATCGGTGGTGAATATATTAAACGCCAGCGAATCCTCTATGATCCATCTCATGAAAAAATCGACTACTTCGGATAACATGGTTACTATCGGGCAGATCAGCCAACCGATGGCACCGCCGTCGCATTGAGCCTCTTCGGTAATACTGCCCTCTGAGTCAGAACCCTCGTCCGGATCGAATGTTGTGATACCGCCGCAGCCGAATATCATGCTGGCGCCTTTTATATTATTACTCGGACCGGGGGAAGGTCCCGGATTTTGGAATGTCGCGAATACACAGAAGCCTCTCGAGCCGCCCATGTCTACAACCCGGCAAATTGGGTTGTAGGTTGGGTTCCAAATGAATGTTTCATTCTCGATATCGTCCCAGTGGCCACCGCCCAATATATTCCCTTCCTCGTTAAATCTGGCGATATCTGATGCCTTTGGGCCAGCCGGATTACTACTGACATAACTTTCACATAACGGCAACATTGCCCTCGCGTCTCTTTCGGATTTGGCTCGCGCGGCGGCGGCATTATCCGCAAGAACCTTGGTTTTGAGTTTGTTGTAAAAGCTCAGATATTCAGTAAACGGTTTGCCATTCATTGTATCCGGTACGCTATTGTTCTCATTGTTTTTACAGGACATACTGCGGGCAGAAAACATATCGTTGCTGCCATAAGATTTGCCGCCCGATTCAGGGAAATATATTGCAAACTTATGGCTATTTATATTAGATATTCGATCTTCGAATTTATAGTAGACAGTCTTTTCGTTGCCCGCATCTCTTTTTTTGACTTCGATGCTGGTGCTGGGAATTTCATTTGCGCTGGACTTATAGCCGGAATTTTTAGGAATACACGCTGCCCCGAGTTCCATCATGTATGCTGTGTATTGCCATGGGGTTTCTTCGGTTAAAGCTCTGCGCACAATATGGGACAGCGTACAATCAGCACTGGTTGAAGTGACGCTACAACCGAAATACTTCATGACCGGGGCAAATACCGGCCCTTTTTTCAAGTCCCTTTCCAACTGGGGTTCATTATAAGTCGGTTTGGTTTCTGCTGGAAACCAATTATCATTGAACCACATTTCACCATTGGCAAAATCGTTACAATTGTATTGGCTAAAGGTAGTTCGACGCTTGAATATTCCTGGTCCTGTAAGATTCCCTCCGCTCCCCGGACTGCAATAATATCCAAACTTCGGATTGTTGCTGCTCCATGATATGTCAACTTTCCAAACCTCTTTAAACAAGTCTACCGGGTTGCCCGTTTTACCGTTAACATCCTGACACCAGAACTTTTCGTCGCCATCTTTCTTCCAAAGTTCCATGGCTATGTAACCATCATACCCTACTTGCTGGTTTCTCGAAAAAATTTTATTGTCTGTAAAAATCGTTTCATTATTATAGTTATTGCCACCGCCCACGGCTGCATAACCGCACATTCTATAAACATCATAGGCCATCATGGCTCTGACTTGACTTTCTAGTGCCGTATCGTAATTGTCGAGTACGTCGTCCCAAAGACCGTCGCTGTCCGTGCCGCCGCGCTTGCTCCATTGCTTCAGGTCGAAATTGTCTGCCGCATTGACGGGCGGTTGAATCAGGATACTGGCAAAAGGAGCCGCCAGCAGACCAAATATCACCGGGATTAAAATTGCTCGAATTCCCCACCTTTTTGCTTTCATGCCACCATCATAAACCACTTTGCTTCGCAATGCAACATTTTGCTTATGAAAAAATTGATCCGGCGGCGATTCGCTGGTTTTGTTTCAAATAACTATTGTGCACAAACCTGTGTTTCAACAACTTTTCCTCTTGTAGAATAAAGGGCACAACTTTAATTAACAGGAGGATTTTTCATGCAAACAGGTAAAAATTATGGGTATGTCCGGGTTTCGGCCCGCGATCAGCACGAGGACAGACAGTTGATCATGATGCAAAATGAAGGCGTGGACGCGCGCAATGTATTCATCGAAAAACAGTCCGGCAAAGATTTTGAGCGCACAAAATACCGGCGGCTGATCAAAAAACTAAAACCGGCCGACACTCTGTTTATCGAAAGCATCGACCGTCTGGGTCGTAACTACGATGAAATCAAGGAACAGTGGCGGCTTATTACCAAAGAAATCGGCGCGTACATAGTCGTTCTTGATATGCCCTTGTTGGACACCCGTATAAAAATGAACAACTTGGTCGGGCAAGTGATCGCCGACATCGTTCTAATCGTTCTCAGTTACATGGCTGAATCGGAACGGACGAAAATGCTCCGTCGGCAAGCCGAGGGGATTGCTACCGCTAAGGCTAAGGGCGTTAAGTTTGGCAGGCCAATAAAAGAACGGCCCGAGCAGTTTTCAGAAATATATGATTTGTGGAACACCGAAGAGCTGTCCGCCCGCGCTGCGGCAAAAGAGCTTGGCGTTGCCCCAAAAACCTTCTCCCTGTGGGCCAATCAATATTCCGCATCAGTTACTGATTAAAAAAGCGTGCTTTTATAATCACCCCTGTTAATACGAAAAAAGCTGACTGCAGCCGATTTTTTTCGCTGCTTATTTTTATGCCCGAAAATCACCGGGAAGCCAGTTGTTTCAGATGTTTTATGACCAAGGAGTGATGATTTTCTTCATTATAACACGCTTTGGGGGATTCTGCAACTGTTAGTGACGAAAAATGCACGCTTTAATAAGCATTCTTTGTGCAACAATGCCAAAGAATTCTTGCGACGGATTGGAGTTGAAACAAATGCCATATTCCTATACAGGAAAAACCCAGCCTCAGTATGGAACCGTGTCAGAGCAATATCAGACACCGAGGCCGTGTCCTCATTGCGGCGCAACGTACTTTATCCAAAGCCCCGCGGACGCGCCGTATACCCGGTGTCCTCATTGCGGTTGGCAGGGCGGCTCTAACTAAGCGGTTCGAGGGGCCGATAT
>Ga0123353_10015366_pt1 | contig 11114 bp, 8 predicted proteins | sample TergutLab28metaG_3_FD_92763 | JGI IMG/M metagenome (GOLD analysis project Ga0123353, IMG submission 92763) | Labiotermes labralis P3 segment gut microbial communities from Petit-Saut dam, French Guiana - Lab288 P3 | ecosystem: Host-associated > Arthropoda: Insects > Digestive system > Gut ... | reverse complement strand
TGTCTGCATACTATAGCGCATGTGCTCTCGTACTCTGTTTCAAGGGTCAATGATATCGTTGTAAGGTACGGTGGGGAAGAATTTGCCATAATACTGCCAAATACGGATTCCGAGGGGGCGCATCTTTTTGCGGAAAGGATACTGGGGAACGTACGCGAACTGAACATACCTCACGCGGGAAATGACGCGGCGGCGAATGTGACGGTCTCCATAGGCGTCACAACAGGTAAAGTCAGCTACAAGCACGACCTGAGTATGTACTTAAAACGCGCCGACGAAGCGTTATACAAATCTAAGGAAAACGGTCGGGACAGATATACATTTTTAGAATTTTAGGATTTTCCTTCGGAAAACGGGCGTGACAGATAAACATGTTCAGATATCAACCCGTGAGGTTTAGCGACGGATATCATTGGTGCGAGCCATGCAACCGAGTATAAAATAACAGTTAAGGATGGTAAGCAAATGAAGGAAATACGAACGGCGATATTAGGCGCGGGAGGTATGGGCAGGACCCATGCCGAGTCTATAAACAAAATCGATGGTGCGAACGTCACTTGTATCTGCGACGAAGATACCGGGAGAGCGAAGACGTTAATAGAGGATTTGAAAATTTCTGCGAATATCTACGGCGACTTCGATGAAATGCTTGCACAGGAGGATTTCGACCTGCTCTACATAAGTCTTCCGCCTTTCGCGCATAACGGACAGTTTGAGAAAGCGGCGGCGAAAGGTATCCATATATTTATTGAAAAGCCGATAGCATTGGACAGCGCGCGCGGAGAGAGCATGGTCGCGGCCGCCAAAGCCGCGGGGATAATGACCCATGTTGGTTTCCATATGCGTTTTGGTACCGCGGTCCGTAAATTCAGGGAAATGATTGACCGGGGTGAAGCCGGGCGCCCGGTGCTCTTCAACGGTCGTTACCAGTGTAATGCGCTGCATTCCCCGTGGTGGCGCGATGTTCATCTCAGTGGGGGCCAGATTTTTGAACAGGCTATACATATATACGACATGTGCCGTTATTTCTTTGGAAATCCTCAAAATACCGCGGGCGTCATGGGCAATCTATGCCATGCAGACATCCGGTCATATACGGTTGAGGATGTAAGCGCATCTATAGCCATGTTCTCCTCAGGCGCGATAGCATCGATCACCGCCACCAATTGCTCGATTCCCGGTAAATGGGACGCTTTATTCGACGTCACCTTTGAGAAGGCCAGCGCCAGTTTTGCCGATCCGGATACTGCGGAGTTCCACTACATCCAACCGGACGGCTCTGTAATCAGCGAGAGTTTTAGCTCACCATGCGACCCCAAGTTCATGGAGAGTAAGTTGTTTATCGAAACCCTGCATAAATGCGGCGCCCCGCTTTGTCCTATCGAAGAAGGCTTGAGAAGTCTCTGCTATGTCGAAGCAGTGGTTCGCTCAGCTATGACAGACGGTAAAAAAACACTCATCCACACTATTTAGAGGAGTTTGTAAATAAATGTATAAAGAATTGCTCGCAGGTAAGGACCTCAGACCAAAGTTGTTCGATTATGACCTGAAATCACTGCAATCCAATCAGGTACGAGTGAAGTCGATTTTCGGCGCGCCAAAGCACGGCACAGAACTGACTGAACTTACCGCAAATCTCTTTATGGATCACTACTACGATGACGACCGGCGCATCCTGCTCAAGCGCGAGGTAGTCCAAACTCCTGAACACGTCCGGTTGGGGAATATTTGGGTAGGGGAGATCACCGAGTTTGGCGGAGATGTGAGAGGGTTTGAGATCGGTCAGCGCGTAGCGGGATATGGTAATCTGGCGACAACACATGATGTGAAAGAAGGGGATTTGCTGGTTATGCCTGAAGCCATGAAATGGCAGGAGGCTGTATACTACGATCCTATGCAGTTCGCTCTTGGAGGGATACGGGACGCTCAGGTAAGACTCGGAGACAAGGTGCTGGTTTCCGGACTCGGCGCCATCGGGCAAATGGCGGCGCAGGGGGCGAAGCTCTCGGGCGCATCGCTGGTAGCTGTAAGCGACCCTATTGAAAAGCGCCGTAAAGCAGCGCTGGAAAACGGCGCGGACCTGGCCTTTGACCCGACGACTGAAGACTTTGGTTGGATATTACGTGAGCATACAGGCGGCGTTGGTATGGACGCGGTCATCGAGACAAGCGGGAATTACCTGGCAATCGAGCAGGGCTTGCGCGCATTGGGCTACTTTGGTAACATGGCTCTGGTTGGATGGTTTAAAGAATGCAAAGTGCCGATCCATCTTGGGCGGGAAGGGCACTTTAATCAGAGCAACGTCTTTTTCTCACGCGCTTGCAGCGAGCCAAACCGGGATTACCCAAGATGGGATTTCACGCGTATTTGCCGCGAGGCGTGGAATCTTTTGACGTCGGGTAAGGTCAAGTGTGAGAACATCATCGATCCGGTAGTAGACTTCAATGAATGTGACACAGCATACGCGCGTTATATCATCGACAACCCGGATGAAAGCATAAAAATGGGCGTCAGATTTTAATGGAGGATAGTTAGAAAGATGAACTTTCAAACTACAATGCGGTGCCTTTCCAACTCGGGGAGGCAATATACGCAACCTCCCGGAGTTGGAAAGGACTAATATAAAATGCCAAAAATCACTTTTATGGGCGCGGGCAGCACTATCTTTGCCTGTAATGTTCTTGGAGACTGCATGTCCAGCGATGTGTTGCGCGACAGCGAGATATCTCTGTACGACATTGACGGCAGCCGTCTGAAAGAGAGTAAAGCAATACTTGACGCTATAAACAAAGGGTTTGGCGGAATTACAAAAATCGAAACATTCCTGGGAGTTGAGGAGCGAAAAGAGGCGTTGCGGGGGGCGGATTTTGTTGTCAATGCCATTCAAGTCGGTGGGTACGACCCCTGCACGATCACAGACTTTGAAATACCCAAAAAATACGGTCTGCGTCAGACCATTGCCGATACCATGGGAATTGGTGGCATAATGCGCGCGCTGCGGACTATCCCTGTCATGAATGATTTCGCGCGGGACATAGAAAATGTGTGCCCCGATGCTTTACTGCTCAATTACTCCAACCCTATGGGGATACTGACGGGATATATGCAAAGATACACAGGGGTGAGGACGGTTGGCTTGTGCCACAGTGTTCAGGTTTGCTCCGGCCACTTACTCAAACGGTTGGGGATGGATAGCTACATCGAAGGCCGCAGAGAGCTGATTGCCGGAATCAACCACATGGCTTGGCTGCTTAAGATACAGGATAAGGACGGACACGACCTTTATCCCGAAATAAAACGCAGGGCAAAGGAAATGACATTATCCGGAAAACATGTGGATATGGTGCGTTTCGATTATATTGATAAACTGGGGTACTATTGTACCGAATCCAGTGAACATAATGCTGAGTATAACCCGTTTTATATAAAAACGCGTTATCCTGAGCTGGTAGACAGATTCAACATCCCGCTCGACGAATATCCCCGCCGCTGTTTGCGGCAGATCGAAGGATGGGGCGGGGAGTATCGGACTCTCGTTTCGCAGGAGACCATAGCCCACACGCGCAGCTTTGAATACGCTTCGCATATCATTGAGGCAATGGTTACCGGGAAACTGTATAAAGCAGGCGCGAACTTTGTCAACTCCGGAGGGTTGATCGAAAATCTGCCCGCGGACGCCTGTGTGGAGGTTCCCTGCCTGGTGGATGGAGCGGGTGTGAGCCCATGCCGGGTCGGCCGCCTGCCGGTTCAGCTTGCGGCAATGAACATGACCAATATCAATGTGCAGTTGATCACAATAGAAGCGGCCGTCACAGGCAAGCGTGAGCATATCTATCACGCCGCAATGCTTGACCCTCATACGGCTGCCGAGCTATCGATCGACGATATCGTGAGCATGGTGGATGATTTGATAGCCGCTCACGGGGATTGGCTGCCCCGGTACGAGTAAAAGCGCCGCTCTATTTTATAAGTGAATGCATAATTGCAGGGTTTGCTTTTGGGGCAGGACATCATCAGCCTGCTCCCTTCCATTTTCCAGTCGATCTTTTCTTCAGAACCGAGCATAGAGAGCGACGTCACTTCCTCCGGACGGAAACTTTCAGGCATTTTTTCGATCACGGCTTCTTTTTCCGGCCAACCCAGAAAGACAGCATACAGCGCATTGTCCTTCACTGTGAACCGGACGTCCCCGGAGGTGTATACAGGAGTTTTACTTTCGTTGAAATAGCCGGATTTTTCAAGCTGCGTCGGTCCCGCGCCGTATACGCTCCAGGGTACTGTACCATATATAGCCTCACCGTTAACTGCGAGCCAGTTCCCGATCCCGGACAAGATTTCCTTCGCTTCATCCGGTATCCACCCTGTAGGATCCGGTCCGATGTTGAGCAGCAGGAAACCGTTTTTGGATACATTATCTATGAGATAATGTACCACCGTACGCGGAGATTTATATTCTGCGTTTTTCATATATCCCCATGCTTCGCCGTCATCGACCGTCGTGTCAGTGAGCCACGGCATATTCTTTAGTTTGTCGTATCTGCCCAGTTCGATGTCAATCAAACCGCAATTGACCGGCAGATTGTCAAACTTGTAAGTGACGACAGGATCCTGTCCCCTGGCAATAGCCTGATTATAGTAGTACGCTATCAGTTGTTGCTTATAGCTCTCAGGGACGAAACCCAGCCCGAAGTCGAACCATATCAGATCGGGCGATAGTTTGTCGACTACTTCCATGCCTTTAGCAAGCCATGTATCAAGAAAACTAAAACTCGGCTTGTTCTGACTTGCCCACACATCCATGCCTTCCGGCGCCTGCCAGTTCGGGTCGTCGGTACGCATTGAAGCCCATTCCGTATTGTGAGCGGCGCCATACAGTCCCTGATACCCCGGATCGGCGGTATCAAACTCTTTGATCCAGTGCGGATAGAAGTACCACTGTTCGGCATGGTGCAAAGCAGCCATGAACTTCATACCCTTTGCCCTTATTGCCTTTGCAAGCTCCCCCGCGACGTCGCGCCGCGGACCCATATTATACGAATTCCACTCGTTGATATCACTTTTCCACATGCTGAACCCGTCATGGTGCTCAGCCACGGGACCGGCAAATCGTGCGCCGGCTGCGGCGAAGAGTTCAGCCCATTCGTCCGGGTCAAAGCGCTCGCCGGTCAGCATGGGTATAAAGTCCTTATATCCAAATTTATCCGGATTTCCGTAATTGCGGCAATGATAACTGTATTGCTGTGTTCCCGGTCTGTACATAAAGCAGGGATACCAGGATACGTTGGGACCGCAAGCCGGCACGCTGTATACACCCCAGTGGGTGTATATGCCGAATTTGCCTTCCCTTAACCACTTTGCAACAGGATGCTGGGATAACGAGTTCCATGATGGTGAAAACTCCATATGAAAGACCATCCTTTTCGTATTACAGTAGAATAGTTATTAAGATAGTAACGACGATACCCATGCGCCCTTTATGCCACGAAACAGCGTGGTATAAACAGTCAGTAACTGCGAAGTTTACGGTACACAGAAGGGGAGACTCCGGTTCTTTTATGGAACAGGTGCGTAAAATAGACCTGATCGTAAAAACCGCAGAGCTCGGAAATTTCGGCAATTGTGTTATTGGAAATTAAAAGTAAGTTCTGCGCTTTTTGTATACGCAGATTATTTATCATGGATCGCGGAGTGGTACCAGTATTCTCTTTGAAGCACTTATTAAAATATGCCTTGCTGAGTTTACTTTTCTCTATCAGCTCTCCTATATCTATTTTCTCGCAATAAAAAATTTTGATATGGTCGATAGCTCGTATCACACTGGGATTGACAGGATGCTTTCTCTCACTGACCGGTACGGATAACCTGAACAATTCGTACAGGATACTATAAAGTATACTGTTGACCTGAAACTGGTCGAGTTCATTGTGTTTCTGGGAGACGATGTACAGTTCATTAAAAAGCGCGCGGATATGAGGATAATCATACAGGCTGATCCTGTCATTCAGAGAATCAAGCAGTTTGTTGCGGTAGTGCGGCGAGGCCGTTTCCTGCCAGCCAAAAATATATCCTTCACGCTTATTGATAACTCCGTCAAGTCGAAAACTGAAAATATAACACTCGTAAGGCGCGATACCACGTATGACCTGACCGGGTTTTTTTACACTGACATCTCCTGCCGCGTAAGGTAAATACTCGTTATTGACGACGATGCCGCCGCCGCTGCGAATAAAATACTCAAACTCATAATCGTAAATAGTTCGGGGAATCATCTCGAGTTCTTCCATCCCGTCAAAATAACAAGACCGGAGCAGGCGTGGATTAATATCCTGTGTAAGCAATTCCATTTACATATCTCCTAGCGATATCATTATTTATGAAAATATTAGCATACTTTTGTTATAGTTTCAATACATTAATACTTGCCAAAGAGTTGACAAGGCGGAGTTGCTGTATGTATATTTAAGTCGGGGGGGACTTATAGTGAAAATGGTTTACCATGTGACAAAAACCGGTTCCGACGCCAACGCGGGTACAAAAGAAAATCCACTTCTTACAATCAGCGCCGCTGCTGAAATCGCAAGAGCCGGCGACACGATAATCGTCCATGAGGGAGAATATCGGGAGTGGGTGAATCCGTGTGATGGCGGGCTCAGCAATGCTTGCCGGATAACCTACAGAGCCGCCGGGGACGAAAGGGTCGTAATAAAAGGTTCAGAACGCATACAGTGCTGGGAAAACATCCGGGACACCATTTGGAGAGCGGTGTTGCCAAACTGTTTTTTCAGCGGCTTCAATCCCTACAAGGAGACAGTCAACGGCGATTGGTTATTGTTTCCGCTTGAGCATCCCGCGCATTTGGGCGATGTTTATCTAAACGGCATGTCTTTCTACGAAGCAGTCGATTACGAACATTTGTTCAACCCTGTGGCGCGTGAGATGGTTCTCGACAACGAAACGGATGAGATGGTTCCTATAAAGAATGTTGAGCAGACGAAGTATATGTGGTTCGCGGTTGTGGATGACGTGAACACAACCGTTTTTGCCAACTTCCACGGTTTTGACCCCAACTCGGAGCTTGTCGAAATAAATGTCCGGAAGTACTGCTTCTACCCCGATAAACCCGGCGTCAACTATATCACGGTACGGGGATTTGAAATGGCGCAGGCGGCTGTACCGTGGGCGCCGCCCACAGCCGACCAGCCGGGCTTGATAGGCCCTCATTGGAGCAAGGGCTGGATAATAGAAAATAATATCATACACGACTCTAAATGCAGCGGAATCAGTATTGGAAAAGAAGCCTCCACGGGTAATATGGAGCGGTCTGTCCGGAAGGATAAGCCGGGATACTCATATCAGTTGGAGGCTGTTTTTAAAGCGTTGAAGGTTGGCTGGTCCAAAGAAAAAATCGGCTCCCATATAATCAGAAACAACGTGATCTATGACTGCGGCCAGACCGGGATAGTAGGACATTTAGGCTGCGTGTTCAGCGAGATCTGCGGGAACCATATCTACAACATAGCTTTGAAGCGTGAGTATTATGGCTATGAAATAGCAGGAATCAAGCTGCACGCGGCTATAGACGTACATATTCATCACAACCGCATCCACGACTGTTCCCTGGGTATCTGGCTGGACTGGCAGGCGCAGGGGGCGAGGGTCGGAAAGAACCTGCTTTACAACAATAACCGCGACCTGTTCATCGAGGTAACCAACGGTCCGACTCTCGTGGAGCACAATATCCTGGGTTCCAAATATGCCCTTCAGAATGATGCGCAAGGCGTCGCATATGTCAACAATCTTTTTGCCGGGAAATTTATGCTGCGTTTCTCGACCGATCGCGCGACGCCATATCACGCGCCGCACAGTACGGAAGTTACGGGATATTCCGCGATACACGGGGGTGACGACAGGTACTTCAAGAACATTTTTACCGGCGGTCAAACGCAGGATCTTGTAGGTACCGCGCTATTCAACGGACATACTACTTCACTCAAGGAATACATCGAAAAGGTCGACGCGCGGCAACCATGTGATAATGATGAGTTCTGGGCCGTAAAGCAACCGGTTTATATCGAAAGGAATGTCTACCTCAACGGCGCGCAGTCGTTCGACAAGGAAGCGGATAAACTGGATGTTCCGGAGTTCGATTCCGGATTTAAAATAGAGGAGAGTAATAGCAAGGTATATATCAATATTACCATGCCCGAGGGGTTTGAGACATATATATCCGCTCCGTATAATACTCACACCCTGGGGCGTGTACGCATAGCCGACGCTGATTTTGAGGACTTTGACGGTAGTTGTTTGGAACTCGGCTCTGATTATATGGACGCTCCGGCGGTTGGTATGTCGGTATCCGGTCCGCTCGGGTGTTTGAAAGATGGCGCCAACAGGATATGTGTTACCGATGCGCTATAAATGATCCACTAACAAATAAGGGAGTGAATATATAATGTATAATTACCATAACTTTACCTCGCTTGAGGATTTGTTGAGAAAGACAAAAGAGTATGGCGAGCTTCAAACGGAATACGGAAACGGTGAGAAGGTACGGCATATTGTGGAAGGCCTGGAAGCAAATCTGCAATCTGCATTGGCGGCAATAAGGGATATTGTACCCGATGCCGGGCGGGCGTCTGAAGAACCCGATGACTACCCTTCGATCCGCAGACTTTGTACCGGTGGAAATATCAGGGTAAAAAATATACCAAAGTTACACGATAAAATGGAAGGCGCGCTGCTTGGCAGATTCATTGGTTGTACATTAGGCGTGCCTGTGGAGCTTTGGAGCGTCGACCGTATGGAAACTCTTGCGAAGTATAACGGCATGGCTTTCCCTCCGACAGATTACTGGACGGCAGTCAGCGAACCGTGGGGGATCCAGTACGGAACCGATCCCCGCAGCCGCTTTACCCGCGACGGCATAGATGGCGTGCCGGTAGACGACGATATTACTTATACTATCCTGGGGTTGCTGATCGTCGAGCGGTACGGTTTTGAATTTTCTACCGCGGATGTGGGGGAAATTTGGATAAAGCTGCTGCCAATGGCTTACACAGCGGAAGAAGTCGCGCTTAAAAACCTGAATGCGGGAATCCCGGCGCATGAAGCTGCCATGGTGGATAACCCATATTGCCAATGGATCGGCGCTGATATACGCGCCGACGGATTTGCATTTGCTGCCGCAGGAAACCCGGAACACGCGGCGTCCATGGGATACCGGGACGCATACCTGACCCATCGCAGAAACGGTATTTATGGCGAGATGTTCTTTGCGGCGGCCGAAGCGGCAGCTTTTACCGTCACAGATCCGCTTGAAGCGATCCGTATTGCTCTGCGTGAGATACCGTCAGGCTGCGCGCTGTCGGAGGCGGTCAGATGGGCGCTGGAGACAGGTCCTGCACTTAAGGATTATCGGGAAGCCCGCTTCGCCGTTGATAAGCGCTTTCCCGGGATGGACCCCGTACATACTATTAATAACGCCTGCCTGACGATATTCGGACTGATACTGGGAGGAGGCGATTTCACCAAAACGGTATCAAACGTAGTTGCGATGGGACTGGACAATGACTGCACAGCCGCTACCGCTGGCAGTATCATTGGCGCTGTCGCCGGCGCGGGCGGTATCCCGTCCTTTTGGACAAAAGGCTTTAACGGCAAGGTGCGCACATACCTCAGGGGTTTGCCGGAATTCCGGATTGAAGATATAGTAAACCGGTTCGTAAAACTGGCGTCAAGTTAAATGAGGGGTTGTGCATTATGAATGGGATAGAGCGTATATCACAGATACTAAAGCATCAGCCGACGGACAGGATAGGACTGTATGAGCATTTCTGGAATGATACATGCGCAGCTTACACACAGCAGGGTTTTATTAAAGAGGGGGAGAATCCCGAAGAGCATTTTGGACTGGATATTGCGTTGTGCTGGCCATTCAATATGGCAATCGACGTAGAATTTGAACCGGTTATTATATCCGAAGACAACAGGACAAAAACGATCAAAGACGGGAACGGAGCGATACTGCGGAGACATAAGCTACACGACACTACTCCGGAGCATATAGCGTTCACCATTGTTGAGCGTAAAGATTGGGAAAACGTCAAACATATGTTATTGGAAAACCCTGAACGCAGGATAGATTTCAAAATGTATCGCGAAGCGAAAACCGCTGCGGAAAGGGCGGGGCGCTTTTTTATGTGGAGCGGGTTAAACGTATTTGAGTGTCTGCCTCCCGTACTCGGACATGAGAATATGCTTATGGGGATGGTGCTCGATCCCGACTGGATAGGGGATATGACACAGACCTATGGTGAGTTGATCGTAAGATTACAGGATATATTATTTGAACGGGAGGGTTTCCCTGACGGCGTCTGGTATTACGAGGATATGGGTTTCAAGGAAAGACCATTTATTTCGCCGAAAATGTATCACGGATTGATACTTCCTGTTCACAAGCTGACAATAGGGTATGCACATTCAAAGAATTTACCTGTTACTATGCATTCTTGCGGATTCGTGGAGCCATTACTCCCGGGTATGATCGAGGCGGGTATTGATTGTCTGCAGACGATCGAGGTTAAAGCAGGGATGGATTTGCTTCGCATTTATCGTGAGTACGGTGAAAAAATCGCCCTGATGGGCGGTATAGATGTCCGGGTGCTCTATTCAAACAACAGAACCTGCATAGATAAAGAATTGGAGAGGATCATACCTGTCGTGAAGCAGGGATATGGGTATATTGCCCACAGCGATCACTCCATACCTAAGACGGTTGAGTATGAAACGCTCAGGTATTATTTTGAAAGGGTGCTGGAAATAGGCTCATATCAGTAGAAAAATAATGTCATACAGCTTGTGCCAAAAATTCAAGTGATAAAAACCGGGACTATATCATAACCGCGGCGGAAACAAGAATTGCGTTTCCTGTGTCCATCGTCAGGAAATCAAATGATTCCACCCCCGTGCCGGGATCAGGATTCTCCCAGACGAAGCAGGAAAGGTTCTTGAAAAAGCCATAACGGACAACGGGTTGTATGTCAGGCTCGTCGGGTACAAAGAAAGGCTGCCGATAATGCATAAGCGTATCATCGGTCACGGGGATAAGCTCGGCG
>Ga0123353_10015363_pt1 | contig 11115 bp, 8 predicted proteins | sample TergutLab28metaG_3_FD_92763 | JGI IMG/M metagenome (GOLD analysis project Ga0123353, IMG submission 92763) | Labiotermes labralis P3 segment gut microbial communities from Petit-Saut dam, French Guiana - Lab288 P3 | ecosystem: Host-associated > Arthropoda: Insects > Digestive system > Gut ... | reverse complement strand
CCCGCACCGAGCGTTTCCCGTTCCGCCTCTACGCCATGATACACACCCGTTCATGGCAGGAGACGCAAGCCCTCTTCCAGCGCATCACCCGCGATGCCGTTCTCCCCCCCGGCCAACTCCTCCTCTCGCTCACCGAGTTCAAGAAAACCAGTATGCGCTTCTTCGGGGACACCTGATTTAAAAGGGACACCATGACGCAGAAGCTGCCTTATACGCTTGGAATTTGTCTCGCCGCCGTGGGGCTTGCGTGGGCGGCCGAACAGGAGTAAGAACCGCCCATGCGCTACCTTTAAAATCCGAGGCATAAGAGTGGGTGCACTCTGCCCCCTCGGAAGAAATTGAAAGTTGAAAATTGAAAATTGAAAGTTGAAATAGGAGCCGAGGCATAAGGGTGGGGGCGCTCTGTCCCCTCTGCCCTGCCCTGTCCATTTTGTCCATCCTGTCCATAGCGTCCATTCTCCTGTTGACAGCAGATGCGTCTTTCATTACAGTATTACCATGAAATGGAACGTGTTTTTTCTGATGGGTGTTTTTCTGGTTGCCGCAGGGGTGGCGCATACGGCGGATTGGCGGGATACCGCGAGGGCGTTTGACGGCAGGGTGGCGTCAGCCGAGGTCAATGCCACAGGGCGCAAACTCGAACAGGCGACCATCTCGTTTGTCATCCGTCCCGATGCGCGGCAACAGGATGGGTTGATTTCTATCTTCTCGCATGAGGGCTGGTCGCAAGGCGCGGTGCATATCCTGCTCAATGGCGGGGGCGTTAATTTCTGCGTGAACGGGATGTGCTTGGAGGGCGGCGGGCAAAATGATTTCCACACGAAGATACGCGTGAGGCCTGACCAGTGGGCGTTTGTCGCAATCACATACGATGCGAAAGAACGCCTCATCACCTGTTACAAAAACGGGTTGCAGGTTGACCAGTGCAAGCTGGCGCACGCGCCGGTGCTTGACTTCGCGTTTGCGGGTCAGCTCGGCTCATGGGAAGGGACGAGCCGTTTTTTCGCGGGGCAGTTGGCGGGTTTCACAGTGGCGGAAACAGTCGTGTCGGCAGAGGCGATTTACCGTCAGGCGGAGGCATACGGGTTGGCAGACACGCCCAAAGAGCGGGTGGTAGAGAGCGTCTTGCCGGAGACGCGCCAGAGCGTGATGGCGGCGGGCGGGCGGGAGATTGTGTTTGTGAAACGCCTGACGTATGACGCGAACCATTATTACACCGAGTTCATCAACGGCTCGTGGATGCCGGGGTCGCAGTTGTGCGTGCTGGATGTTGGGTCGGGCGCGGTGCGCGATATTTTGCCGCAGATGTCGGACGGCGTGTTCGAGCGTTTCGATGTGTCGTTCGATGCCAAGCGTATTGTGTTCGCGTGGAAGCGTCATCATCAAGAGGGCTATCGGCTGTATGAGGTCAACACGGATGGCACGGGCTTGCGCCAGCTGACGTTTCCCCAACCCGATGAGGCCGACCTCGTGGCGAAGTATCGCAAGTATCCGCACTACCATCACGGCACGGATGATTTGCAGCCCTGCAACCTGCCTGACGGCGGGATCGCGTTTGTCTCGACGCGTTGCCAGTACGGTATCTTGTGCGACGGCCCTGACGATTTCACAACGACGGTCCTCTTCCGCATGGACGCGGATGGCAAGGCGATGCGCCAGTTGAGCCGCAGCTCGGTGAGCGAGACCGCGCCATCCATGCTCCCCGACGGGCGCATCCTCTACACGCGCTGGGAGTATGTGGACAAAGGGGCGGTGAGCGTGAAGTGCCTGTGGGCGATGCGTCCCGACGGTACGGCGTCGAGCGAGGTTTACGGCAACGACATCGCGTTGCCGCCGACGCTGAATTTCGGCCGCGCCGTGCCGGGTGCGCCCAACCTCTACGTGGTGGCTGGCGTGCCGCATTGCCCGCAGAACAACGTCGGCACGATTATCCTGCTCGACATGAACAAGCCCATCCGCACGCGCGAACCGATGACGTACCTGACCCCGCAGGTTGACATCCGCGCCGAGCCGGGCTTTGCGTTCCGCGAGGACGACGGCGACCCGTGGCACAACGACATGGCAGGCAATGGCGACTTGTTCGCGAACCCCTACCCGCTTTCGGCGGAGCTGTTTCTGGTCTCGCACAAGCCCGCGGACTTCGGCGACTGGAAAGCGCCCAAGGGCTATGCCCTCTACACGCTGGACGCGCAAGGCACGGTGCGCCTCTTGCACCGCGACCCCGACACCTCCTGCTGGCACCCCATCCCGCTTGTGCCACGCACACCGCCGCCCGTGCTCGCCACCGCGCTCGACAGGGACATGGCGGGACGCAACCAAGCCGTCTGCATGGTGCAAGACGTGTATCACGGGTTGGCGAATGTCCCCCGTGGCACGGTCAAGCACCTGCGCGTGCTGGAGCAGGTGCCGCGCCCGTGGGCGGCGCAGAGCAAGGGCTTTCACGACGAGTACGACCAGCAGCATGTCGTCATCACGAAAGACACCCACCTCGGGCTGAAAGTCCAGCACGGCGTTGTGCCTGTGGAGGCGGACGGCTCGGCGCACTTCATCGTCCCTGCGAACGCCAACATTTTTTTCCAAGCCCTCGACGAGCACTACATGGCAGTGCAGACCGAACGCACATTCGTCAACTATATGCCCGGCGAGACCCGCGCCTGCATCGGCTGCCACGAGACCCCCGAGAGCGCAAGCGCATTCCAGAGCGCAGAGGAAAACGCAGGCATCCCCATCGCATTCTCACGCAAGGCATCCATGCCGGGCGCGCAACCCGGCGAGGCGCGCGGGCAACGCCCGCTCCACTACGAGACCGACGTGCAGCCCGTGTTCGACAAACACTGCATCAGCTGTCATTCGGGCGACACCCCCAAAGGAAACCTCAGTCTTTCGGGTCAGCGCACGAGGCTCTTCAACGTGTCGTATGAGGCGCTCGTGCCGGAACGCCGCAAGGGACGGGACAACCGCGACAGGGGCGTGCTGGGGGTGGTCATCGGCGAGAACCACCCGAAGACAGGCAACGTGGACTACCTGCCCGCATGGTCGCTCGGGTCGCCCACCGCCCTCCTGTCCGGGATTATCGGCAGCCCGACCCGCGCCGAAGACCCCCGCGGCCTCATCAAGCGCCATGCGGACATTGCCTCGGAAATCACCCGTGAGGAACGCCTCCGCATCACCAACTGGATTGACACCAACGCGCAATACTACGGCAGCTGGTGGTTCCGCCGCAACACCGAAGTCTTCCGCGACCACCCCGACCTCCGCCGCATACCCACCTTCGAAGACGCCGTGCGTATGACCGAGGAATAGCAAATCTCGCAGAGGCGCAGAGACGCAAAGGCTGTAGGGGTGAAATTTCTCCCGAGGGGGCGGAGCGCACCCGCTCTGATGCCTCGGGGAACATCCGAGGGGCTGGAGCGCACCCGCTCTGATGCCTCGGGCACGGCGGGACGCCGTGCGCTACCTTCATGGACGGGATGGACATTATGGACGGGATGGACAGGGCAGCTAGCGCCCTCACTCGTGTGCCTCGGGGAACATCCGAGGGGGCGGGGCGCACCCGCTCGTGTGCGTCTGTGTGAAACAATGTTTTAGAAAACGCCTCATTTTTTTGTTTATTACGGAGGCGGGTTTATGTATGCTAACAGGATAATCATTTTTTGGGGTTTTAGGTTTTGTGCAGATGAAGAATGTTGCGGTATTAATGGGTGGGAGGTCGCGGGAGCGCGAGGTGTCGCTGCGCTCGGGGGCGGCGGTGGCGGATGCGCTGGAACAGGCGGGTTTCAGGGTGTCGCGCGTGGTGCTGGAGCGGGATTGCCTGGAGGGGCTGCCGGAGGGGGTCGAGGCGGTGTTCGTGGCGTTGCACGGGGGGTATGGCGAGAACGGCGGGGTGCAGGCGGACCTGGATGCGTTGCGCGTCCCGTACACGGGCCCGGGGGCGGCGGCGAGCCGGGTGGCGATGGATAAGGCGGCGACGAAGCGGCTCTTGGATGCGGCGGGCATCCCGACCCCGGCGTGGGAGGTGTTGCCGCGCGGGGTGGAGGTGACGGGCCTGCCGCTGCCGGTGGTGGTGAAGCCGCCGCGGGATGGGTCGAGCATGGGCATCTCGATGGTGTCCGAGGCGTGGCAGTGGGGGCGGGCGTTGGGGTCGGCGCGTGAGGTGGATGCGGAGGGCGAGGCGCTGGTGGAGGCGTATGTGCCGGGGCGGGAGTGGACGGTCGGGCTGGTGGGGGGTGAGCCGCTGCCGGTGGTGGAGGTGTGCGCGCCGGGGGGGTGGTACGGGTTCGCGGAGAAGTACACGCCGGGGGCGACGCGCTACCTGTTCCCGACCTCGGGGGCGGATGCGGGGCTTGCCGTGCGGTGCCAGGGGCTGGCGGTGGGGGTGTTCGAGGCGCTGGGGTGCCGGGGCATGGGCAGGGTTGATTTCCGGGTGACGCCGGAGGGGGCGCCGTTTGTGCTGGAGATCAACACGGTGCCGGGGTTTACGGAGACGAGCCTGCTGCCGAAGGCGGCGGCGCGGTCGGGCGAGACGTTTGCGGCGTTGTGCGTGAGGGTGCTGGGGTTGGCGGCATACGGGTAAAGGGGTGACAACATGAAGTGGAATCTGTTTAAGAGCAAGGGGAAGGGTAAGGCCCCGAAGAGGCCTGTCGCGGAGGGCGGCGGGGGGCGGCGCGTGACCGGGGAGGCGGCGGGGCTGCCGCAGGGGGTCTGGCAGGCGTTGAGGGTGGGTGCCTTGGCGCTGGTGGCTGGGGCGGCGTGCTGGGGCGGGCGGGTGTTGTTCAACAGGTATTATTTCTCGCCGCAGAGCCAGTTCGCGTTGACGGATGTGCGCCGGAACGTGGAGGTTCACGCGGGTAAGCTGCTGAACCCGTCCATCATCTACCAGATGCTGAACCTGAGGGACGGGGCGAACCAGTTCCAGCTGCCGATCGACAAGACGCGCCAGATGCTGCTTGCGCGTGAGCCGAACATCAAGGATTTGACCATCGTGCGGCAGCTGCCGGACAGGATGACCATCACCATCATCGAGCGCACGCCGATCGCGCGGGTGGACACGCCGGAGGGGGGCTGGGTGGTGGATGACGAGGGCGTGCCGTTTGTCCGCTATGTGGGCACGGGGAACCTGCCGCTCATCAAGGGGGTGGACCTGCCGGCGCAGATCCAGGGCGGCACGCGGGTGCACGGGATGGCGATGGCGGCGGTGCGGGTGGTGAAGGCGATGCGGCGCCCGAACGTGAAGCAGCGGCTGGATGAGCTGCTGGTGGTGAATGAGGATTATTTGTTCCTGACGGTGTCTGGGCACCGCCAAGTGAGGTTCGCGTGGCCGGGCATGGCCGCCGAGAAGAGCGAGGCGGAGCTGCGGGCGAGTGGCTTTGAGATGCAGGAGCATTATGACCAGCTTGAGTTGCGCATGTTGAGCCCGGTGGGGCTGACTTGCCCGTTGTGGGATGCGCGGGTGCCGGGGCGGATCACTGGGATGCCGCCGAGCCTGAATGAATGACGTGGAAAGGGAAAGGGGGGCGATATGGCTGATTCGCCTATTATTGCGGCGTTGGAGATAGGGACCTCGCGGACGGTTGTGTGCGTGGGCGAGGCGGAGCGGAAAGGCGGGCGGGTGCGGATCATCGGCTCGGGGGTGTACCCGTCGGCGGGGGTGAGCAAGGGGCAGATCACGGATTTGGAGAAGGCGCGGGAGAGCGTCAGGGGGGCGCTGGAGAAGGCGTCGAACACGATCCCGAACGTGGACATCCGCCAGGCGCTGCTGACCATCTCGGGGGGGCATATCCAGTCGCAGGCAAATTCGAGCGTCCTTGCGATACAGGCTCCGGACAAGGTCGTCACGCACAAAGACATCGAGACGGTGGACGAGAACGCGGGCAACATCCCCGTCCCTGCGGACAGGGAAGTCCTGCACAGGCTCATGCGGAGGTACACCGTGGACGAGCAGCCGGGCATCGAAGACCCGCTGAAGATGACCGCCTCGCTGCTCACGAGCAACGTCCTCGCCATCCACGGCTTGAAGAACCGCATCCACACGGCGGTGAGCGTGGCGAAGGGCGAGGGGCTGGAGGTGTCGGACGTGGTTTTCTCGGGCGTGTGCGCGGCGATGTCGGTGCTGTCGAAGGAGCAGAAGCAGCGGGGGGTGCTGCTGGTTGACCTCGGGGGCGGGACGACCAGCTACATGGCATACACGGGCGGGGCTATCGCCACAGCCGGGTGCATCGCCGTCGGCGGGTGGCATGTGACGCGGGACATCGAGCTCGCGTTCAGCCGCCTCAACCCCATCCGCGCGGAGAAGCTGAAATGCGAGCACGGCTGCGCCACGTTCGACGCCGCCAACGAGAGCCCGCGCATCACCGTGCCGAAGAGCATCACGGAGCTGGACGACCTGCAGATCAACCGCCGCTCGCTGAACACGGTCATCAACGCGCGCGTGAACGAGCTGTTCTCCGTGCTGCGCGCAAGGCTGGACAACACGGGGCTGCTGCCGAACTTCGGCGCAGGGGTCGTGCTGACGGGTGGCGGCGCGTACCTGCGGAAAATCACCGACCAAGCCCAGCACGTCCTGGGTATGCCCTGCACCATCGGGACGCCGCAAAACGTGGACGGCCTCGAACAAGAGAAGCACCCTGCCATGTTCGCGACCATCGCAGGGCTTGTCATGTACGGGCACGAGTCCTACGAGGACAAGGGGTTTTTCTCGCAGTTGTTGAAATTCTTTAAGAGGACGGATCGTAAAAAACATGAGTAGCGAACAATCAAAACTGATTTTACTGGGCATCGGCGGCGGCGGCGGGCGCTTGGTGGCTGCGGTGCGGGCGGCGTACACGGGAGAGATGCGGGTGCTCTGCATCGACTCTGACGCACTGTCCAACCGCGAGGTGCAGCAGACGGCGGACGTGCCCTGCATCCTGTTCGGGGCGAGGCGGCTCGCGGGCAACGGCGCCGGAGGCGACCCGATGCAGGCGCGCGAGGCGTTCAAGGACGAGACCCAGCTGCTGGAGCCGCATCTGGAAGGGGTACGCACCGCCATCATCCTCACCTGCCTGGGCGCAGGGACGGGGGGCGGCGCAACCCCAGAGGTCGCGCACATCCTGCGGGGCATGGGCATCGTGACGCTCTGCATCGCCACGAACCCGTTCCGCTTCGAAGGCGAGACCCGCCGGGGAGAGGCGGCCCGTATGCGCTCCTCCATCGCGACGCGCGTGAACTCCTTTGCGGAAGTCAACCTGGACGACCTGTTCGCGGCAACGGGAGAGGACACCCTCGATGCCGCCAACAGGGTCACGAACCAAGCGCTCGCGCGTAGCGTCACGCTCCTCTGGCGCATGGTGAGCCGCCCCGGGTTTGTCTGCACAGACCCCGAGCGCCTGCGCAACCTGATCGCGTATGGGCTGCTCGCCCGCTTCGACAGTGCGGTCGCCTCTGGCGACAACCGCGTGGCCCGCCTGACCGACACCTTGAAGGCAAGCCGCATCCTGCACCGAAACGAGCCGCGGGGCAAGGCGCGGGCAATCCTCGTCGGAATCCTCGGCGGCGCAGACCTGCGCTTGGCGGAAATCACCGACATCATGAAAACGCTCAAGGACGGATATCCGCCGGACTGCCTCACCGAGGTGGCGACCGTGTTGGACCCTGAGTTTGACGGGCGCATCGAGCTTGTCGTGTTCGCGTTCGAGAACTGCGCCCTGACCAGCATGGCGACAGAGCCCCCTGCCCTCGACCCCGATAGGGTGCTCCGCCCCAAGCCGCCCAAAACCGCCAACCCGTCCACCGACACCGAGGTGTGGAACAACGAGAATCTCGATGAACCCACCTTCCGCCGCAAAAAAATTCGCCTTGAGCCCTAACGGGTAAACCTGTCCATTAACCACAAACCAAGGAGAGAAAAAACCATGAACACAAACCGCCGCACATTCCTTCGGTCGGCAGCCCTCGCCGCTGTCACCGCACCTGCCGTCCTGCCTCGTACCGCAGGCGCACAGGCCGAACCGCTGAAACTCAAAGGCCGCATCAAACAGTCCACCACGCGCGGGCCGTTCGGCAATATGCCCATTGAGGAAATCTGCCGCAACCTCAAAGAGCTCGGACTGCTCGGCCTCGACCTTGTCGGCAACCGTAACGACTGGGTGGTGCTGAAAGAGCATGGGCTTGCCGCCACAATGGTGGGTGGCGCAGGCAGCATCAAGGACGGCATCAATAACGCCGCCAAGCGCGACGAATGGATTCAGCAGTTCAGGGCAAACATCCCTGCCGCCGCCGAATTCGGCTGGAAGTGCGTCATCGCCATGGCGGGCGACCGCGAAGGCATCAGCGACGCGGACGGCATGACAGCCTCCGTCGCCGTCCTCAAAGAGGCGGTGAAAATCGCCGCCGACCACGACGTGACGATTTGCATGGAGCTGCTCAACAGCAAGGTGGACCACCCCGGCTATATGTGCGATAACTCCGCATGGGGCGTGGAGGTCTGCAAGCGCGTGGACTCGCCGCACTGCAAACTCCTCTACGACATCTACCACATGCAGATTATGGAGGGCGACATCATCCGCACCATCCGCGATAACATCGCCTACATCGGCCATTTCCACACCGCAGGGAACCCCGGCCGCAGGGACTTGGACGAAGACCAGGAACTCTTCTACCCCGCCATCATGCGCACCATCGCGCAACTGACGGACGAAGGCAAGTTCAACGGCTACGTCGCGCACGAGTTCAGCCCCAAAAAAGGCCTCGACTCCCTCCGTACCGCAATCAAACTCTGTGATGTGTAGTTGGAGAAGTTGTTAGTTTTTAGTTGTTAGTTTTTAGAGTTCGGCATCGTGCTTTTTTAACTAGCAACTAAATTCTAAAAACTAAAAACTGTAAACTAAAAACTCATAAGGATTCCCGCCATGCACCCCAACCGCCGCTCATTCATCCAATCGGTCATCGCCGCGTCCGCCGCGCCGGCCCTCGTGCCGGCCCGCGTGTTCGGCCAGAACGCGCCCAGCAAGCGCATCAACGTCGGGATGCTCGGCTGCGGGCGCTGGGGCAGCGCCATCAACCTCGACCCGTTCCTGAAAATGCCGGACGTGACCGTCGTGGCCGTGTGCGACGTGGACAGCTGGCGCATGGACTTCACGCAGAAGAAAGTCAACGCCCACTATCAGAACGACACCTGCAAGGCGTACCGCGATTTCCGTGCGTTCCTGCAAGACAAGGACATTGACGCGGTCATGGTCTCCACCTGCGACCACTGGCACATCCCCCACGCGCTCGCCGCCGTCCGCGCCGGCAAAGACGTGTCCGTCGAAAAGCCCATCTCTATGAGCATCAAGGAAGGCCGCCTTTTCGCTGACGAGGCCAAGCGCCTCAACCGCGTCACCCGTAACGACAGCGAATGCCGAGGCGTCAACCAGATGGCGCTCGCCGCCGAAGCCGTGCTGAACGGGCGCATCGGCAAACTCAAGAAAGTCTATACCACCGTCCCGCCCGGCGACGTCACCGCGCCCCCCGTCACCACCCCCGACCCCATCCCCGAGGAACTCGACTACGACCTCTGGCTCGGCCCCTGCCCCACCGCGCCCTACATCCAGCGGCGTGTGCACGACCCCAAGAAATTCGACCGCCCCCACTGGATGCGCGTACTGGGCTACTGCGAGGGCATGATTACCAACTGGGGCACGCACATCAACGACATCGCGCACATGGCCATGCGCATGGACGAGTCAGGCCCCGTGTGGGTCAAGGCCAACACCTGGAACCTGCCGCCGAAAGAGAACGTCTGGAACGTGCCGATTGCCTTCGACATTGACTACCGCTACGCCAACGGCGTAGAGCTCAACTACAAGGTCAACCCCACAGGCGACGTTTACACCCGCTTCGAGGGCGAGGACGGATGGGTCAAGGCCTCCTTCAGCGGCAACCCGCAAGGCACGCCCAACATCGAGGCCTCCAGCCCCGACGTGTTGAAAGACTTGGCGACCGCCCCCATCAAACTCCCCCGCACCGCCGACAAGCGTGACTTCATTGACTGCGTGAAGAGCCGCGGCCGCACCATGCAAGACGCCGAGGTCGGCCACCGCACCTGCTCCATGTGCCAGCTCGGGCACATCTCCATCCAGCTTGGCGGACGCGCCTTCGCATGGAACCCCGACAACGAGACCTCCCCCGACCCCGACGTCAAACCGCTCACCGACCGCCAGCACTGGCGCGGCAACTGGATGTGAGGTAACGGCCATGAAGAACAAAGCGAACATTGCTTTCGCACTTACCGCGCTGGTTGCGCTTGCCCTCCAGCCTGCCGCGCTGGGATGGCAACTCAAGCTTGACAACACGTTCGCAAAACTCGACCTTAATCAGCCAAGATATCAAGAACCGTGGCCTCTGATTGCTTTACCCATCGGGTGCGACAAACTGCTCTCGCGCGACTGCCCCGTAACCTCCAGCGACCCCGACCCCATCATCGGTGAACTGTCGTATATCACGGACGGGGACAAGGAACATGACGCGGCATCATACGTTGAACTAGCCCCCGGTCTCCAATGGATTCAGATTGACCTCGGCAGCGAGAAAGAGATTCACGCCATCTGTATATGGCATTACTACGGTGATTTCAGCTCCCTCTACGGCTCCCGCATATACCGTGACGTGATTGTCCAAATCTCAAATGACCCCGATTTCGAGGAAGGTGTCGCCACCGTCTTCAACAACGACCACGACAACTCCGCCAAACTCGGCAAAGGCAAAGACTTTTCATATTTCGAAACCCCTTTCGGGCGCCCCTTCACAGTGGATGCCGTCAAAGGGCGCTATGTGCGGTGCTACAGTCGCGGCAGCACCTCCAACGAGATGAACCACTACACGGAGGTTGAGATTTTCGGCAGACACCTCCAACCGGAGAAACAAAGGTAGCGCACGCCGGGAGCGCCGAGCACCAGCTCGGCACCGTGTTAGGCTTCATTCCGAACGGGTGTTCGGCGTTCCCAGCCCTATAGTATTTAAACTTGACATTGGCACCTGGTAGGGCGGTTTCTCCGAAACAGCCGTTATCGCTGCCGTGTTACGGACGGCTCGGAGAGCCGTCCCTACCCAAAGATTGCGGACGGCTATCACCGTTTTTCCTAATGCGTAATCTGGGTT
>Ga0123353_10015361_pt1 | contig 11115 bp, 7 predicted proteins | sample TergutLab28metaG_3_FD_92763 | JGI IMG/M metagenome (GOLD analysis project Ga0123353, IMG submission 92763) | Labiotermes labralis P3 segment gut microbial communities from Petit-Saut dam, French Guiana - Lab288 P3 | ecosystem: Host-associated > Arthropoda: Insects > Digestive system > Gut ... | reverse complement strand
TGGCTTGTTCCATCGCGCCATTTTTTCTTAAGCTGATAAAGCAATCTGCCGTCGGATAATAATTTTAATCGCTCAATCGCAATCGGCGGACGGCACATGTACCTGCACATTCGTTCCAGTCTCATCCGATCATGCGCCGGTATTACCGTGTTTGCATGAAGGCCGACGCCATTCACGTTCACGCAGCGAGGCGAACCTGTCTTTCCTGGTTGACCTCCTTGAATGGGATTCGCTGCCGGACAACTTCAAGACGAATATCGCAAACTCTAATACAACTGATTTATCTACTACGGCTCAAACGAAAAAGCGGAACCCAGTTTTCCGGCGATGCGGTTTTTTATCCAGTTGCCGTCGCTCCACTCCAGGGGATTAACGGGGAGGCCGGCAAGCAGTGTGCAGTAATGAAGATGGTCGCCTCCGGCCAGTCCCGTTTCGCCGGTTTTTCCGATGATCTCTCCACGCGCGACCTTCTGCCCCTCGGCAACTGCGATGGAGGAAAGATGCCCGTAAATCGTCATGAGGCCGTAGCCGTGATCAATCACCACGGCGTTGCCGTAAATTCCGAAAAAGCGCGCCAGAACGATCACGCCGTTATTGGCGGCCGGAATCGGCGCCTGCCTAACCTGCGCCAAATCAAATCCCAGGTGATCCTGCTGATCAATTTCGCGTCCCTGATAAAAATAGGTTCTTCGTTCGGCAAAAGCCGCCGTCACTTTCGCGTTCGGCATCATCAGAAAAGGCCTGTTCCAAAGGAAAGCTTTTGGGGAATTTCCCGAAATCGCCTGGATGGTTTCCGCGTTTTTTTCCCGCAGCTCACGGTTTATCATCAGGTAGCTGGCAAGCAGCGTTTCCTGTTCACGGATTTCAGGAGTCTGGGCGAGAATGGGCGGCACGACTTTAGTCAGGAAAGCGTCGGAAATCTGGATCGTGTCGGTGCGTAAAGAACGCCGCGTAAAATTGTCGATAAAACCGATTTCGGCGGTGTTGCCGGCGGAATCCTCGGCTATAAGGCGAACTTCAGGCGTCGGCATATCGTAAGGAACTGCAAACAGGGCGAACCTGTCGCGCGGTCCGCCGCCGGGAAGCGGGTACCCGGGAAACCAGAGGTCGCCCGTGCGCACGCCGTCGCGTACAGCCGATTCGCCGACGCGATATGTAACCGCTTCACTGCCTCCCTGCGACACATAAGTCCGCGCCGATGTAACCTGAAGCGACGGGGGCGTGAGGCGCACCGGCAGCGTCAGTTCTTCCACCATGTCCGACGGCTTGCGCAGCCATGTTCCCGCGCGTCCGGCGGAAACGCGGATTATAGCGTGACCGCCTTTCAGTTCCGGAAGCGTTTGAAGACCCGCCACGACCGCCAGCGTATCTTTTTCGGTCTTGTTTCCCAGAAAAGGAATCTGCCATGCGGGCTCATAGGTTTTTTCGTCCAGCACGACGGTATTATTCTCCTGGATAAGTTCGACACGCACGCGCGTCAGACCGCGCCTGGGTTCGGCGACTTCAATCATTACGGGAGTTCTTCTGCCGATCGTCGGCATGGAAGGCTCAATTTTTATAATGGGCGGCGCGCCCGCATAGAAAACCGCAATCCCCGCGAATACGAGAACGATAAGCGCAGCAACGAAAAATACCGGCTTCCATGAACGCCTCTCGCTAAAAACATCTTTCGCCATTTGCTAAATCCTTTCTGAACAGGTTACAAGTTTATTTCCTGACAGCTCCTTACCATTCACCGGCCGGCTCCTCGCTGACAAATACCGTATCGGCGTCCCGGCAGAGATATTGTACCGCCTTACGCCCGCTCATAAGCGCAACCGGAAGTCCGCCCGGCGGGATCTTGCGTTGTCCCGCGAAATAGACGCCGGACAGTCCTTTTATGCCGGCGGGATATGCTTTCATCTTCATGCCGGGCGTCATCTCGGTCATCCAGGAGCCTTTCCAGTTTCCGCAGTACCGTTCAAAGTAAGCGGCGTCGCAATGTTCCAGACCTCTACCCGACCTTTGATTTCCGGAATATGCGCGGTCAGCGCCTCAATCACCGCCCCGGCCAGAGTATGTTTTTCTTCTTCATAACGGTTCTCCTCACAGTTTCCATCCCGCATTATAACCGGACAAATACACGGAAATCTGATAAAACTATCCGGTCGGAGCGGATTCAGATGACAGGAACGTTCAAAGGCTTCGGAGAATTTGAAGCAATGGCGGTGAAAGAATTACGGCATCAGATTTATACCGGAGCGTTTAAGGCGCTGGAATTCCAATGGAAAGAGACGATCGCCGAATTGCAGCGGAACGATCCTCTCGCCGAAGTCGCCGTGCTGGTCGGATCAAATATTCTGGCGACGTATCTGCGGCGGCGGCTGGCTGATACCGGGCGATCCGCGGCGAATATCCGTTTTTATAATTTTCCGGATTTGGTGCGACATATTACAGGCGCGCAGGTTTCGCGCCCGGGCGCGCCCAGCCCGGATGCTCCATGGAATATCCGGGCTAAACTCCCGTCATTGGGCGCGGCGGTTTTGCTGGAATCCCTGCTTGAAGATCGCGTCAATCTCCCAAAAGCCTACGCGCCGCTTGCCGTTTATAAAGGATTCCGCGACGCGCTGCTCGAAACATTCCGCGATCTGCGCGACGCCGATATTACACCCGACGATCTTGACGGCGCCGTTGCGGCCGGCCGTCGCGCGGCTGACCGCCGCGAACAGCTCGAAAGCTTCGCCGGGCTGTATCGCCGCTATCGAAAAGAGGTTTGCCGCTTCCGCGATACGGATGACGATTTCCGCGACGCCGTTAAAAAACTATCCAGCGGGCCGGAAGCTGAGGATATCTCGCCGCTTCTGGTTTACGGCATTTATGACGCAACAGGGCAGCAGGCCCGGCTGCTTGACGCGCTTGGCCGAACACGGCCGATGATCTGCTTCATTCCTTTCGTGGATACGGCGGTTTCGGAATTCGCCCGCCCGTTTCTCGACGCCCGCGCCTCAAATCTAGGCGTTGGTCCGCGGCATCTGGTTTCACCGGCAAAAACCAGTTCTCTTGGGCGGTTCGCAGAAAAAGATTCTGGATTCTCGCGCGGGCAGGCTCGCAACGGCGCGCTCAATGACGACGGCTCGTTTGCGCTGGTCTCCGCTCCGGGGGAATCCCGTACCGCGATTGAAGTCGTGCGGGAAATCCTTCGCGCGGCGCGGGACGGCGTCATAAGCGGGTTTCATGAAGCCGCCGTGATTCTGCGCCGGCCGGAAACCGATATTCCAGTTTTATCCGAAGCCATGCGTCTGCGGAAAATACCCTATTACATTCATGGCGGCGAAAAGTTTTCCGGCCGCCCGGCATGTAAAGCGGTTCTGGCGCTGAGCGGTCTTGGAACATCTGATTTTTCCCGCGACGCGATTCTGACTGCCGTTGAATTTATCGGCGCGTCTTTGCCGGAAATCGAAACGGAAAAGTGGGACGTCGAAAACTGGCGGGCGGAAACCCGCGAAGCGGAATCGCTGACGGGCGTTCGCGCCTGGGAATCCGCGACCCGCGGCATTTTGCGGCGGGCTGCCGGAACGGTGCGGCGGCTGGAACAAACGCCGGAAAACGAACCGGAGAAATTGACCGCGGCGCGCGAACGACTGGCCGGCGCGCGGCACCTGCGGCAGAACTGGCGAAAACTGCGTATGGCCGCCGCTGACTGGCCGGCACGGATATCGTTTGCGGAATGGTCGAAATTTCTACGGCGGCGGTTTGGAAAAATACTGAAAACTTCTCCCGACTGGCCGTATTTATCGTCCGTGCTGGATGAAATCGCCGGCCTCGAAACGCTCGCCCTTGCGCAATCCGGGGCTCATAATACGAAATATGAAATATGTTCCGCCGCGAAAATCCGGTCATTACTGGATGAAGTTGCCCATTCTCTCACGTATCCCGCAGGTCGATTCCAGCGCAGCGGCGTAAATATCCTGGGCGTAAGCGCCGCGCGCGGTCTGCGTTTTCCGCTGGTCGTCATTCCAGGACTTGACGAGGGACGCTTCCCTTCCAGGCTGCGGCAGGATCCGCTGCTGCCGGACACTGAACGCCGCCGCCTGAGAAGCCTGCCGCAGCGCGGCGCGCGCGCCCTGGAGGAAAAGCTGCTGTTTGACATGGCGGCGCGCTCGGCCGAAAAACGTCTGATTCTTGTGACGTCGCGTCTTGATGAAAGTGCAGACCGGGAAAAATTCCCCTCGCTGTTTTTCCTGCGTGCGGCCTCCGCCGCTAGCGGCGGCAGGATTACCCCGGGCTGCTTAGACGCGGAAAATATTCCGGGGTTTCGCTCCGTCAGTCTTGACGCCGCCGCACCGGAGGAAGGAATAGCCGCGGCGGATGAAGGCGAAATCCGTCTTCGCTGGATTGCGTCCGGAGGATTGCCTGCCGCGCGGGCGCTTGAAGAACTGGCGCTTATGGAACCGCGGCGTTTGCGTCTACCCCTTGAATATGAGCGGTCGCGCCGGAAAAACCGCCTTACGAAGTATGACGGCCTGATTTCCGATACCGGGCTGGTCCAATGGATGAGGCGGAAGCTTGAGGGCCGGATGTCCGCCAGCCGTTTTGAAGAGTACGCCGGATGTCCATACTCTTTTTTCCTGAAACGGGTCATGGAACTGCGGATATTCGAAGATGAACGCGGAATAACCGAGAGTATGGATCCGCTGGAACGGGGAACGGCCGTTCACGCGGCGCTGGAATCTTTCCTGAAAAACCACGCGAATGAAAGCTTTGCTTCCGCTTCTGAAGAACGGCTCCGGATTGCGCTGGATGAGGAAGCGCGGCGCGAGCTTGAAAAAAAACGGCCCGTCGGGATGCCGGGCCTGCTCTGGGAAATCGAACGTGACGGATTGCTTGTACTGCTGCGAAACTGGCTGAAATTCGAAATCGCGCGATCCGACGGCGACATGCGTATCGCGCGGCTGGAACAGGCGTTCGGAAATTTTTCCGGGTTTCCTCCTTTTCGCCCGGCGGTTGAAAAATCAAATTTTGAAATTTGCGGAAGAATCGACCGTGTGGACGTCTCCGCTGACGGAAAGCGGGCGCGCCTCGTCGATTATAAAACCGGGAAAATGCCCGATACGATGAAAAGGGAGTCCCGGCCGTTATTAATGGGAGGCGAAAAAATTCAGCTCGCGGTTTACCGCGGGGCGCTTACTGCGCTGGACGAATTCGCGGCGGTGGAATCCGTGGAAGCCGAATACCTGTATTTACAGCCCAGGGATGGTGAAGTCAGGCAAAGCGCGCTCACCCCGGAACGGATGGAGGCGGCGTTTAACGACTTGCCGCGCGTTCTACAGGTTCTCGATTCATGTATGAAAAACGGCCTTTTTTTCGCGCGCACGCATAGCCTCGCTTATCCAACCGGCAATTGCGAATACTGCGATTTTTTGCCGGCTTGCGGCAAGGATCGGTCCCGGCGGGAAAAACAGAAAATCACCGATCCCGTCATTCAGGAATTCCTTGGTCTCGCTACGGGATTCTCCTAGCGAGTTCCGCCTGCATATTCGTGATGTCTTCGTCTTTCAGCTTATAGCCCAGGAAAAAAATTACGGCAGCCAGCAGGCAGACTACGGCGTTGGAAAAAGTTATCAGGGACGCGATACCGCCGACGACTTCCGGCGTCGGTTCCGCATTGGCGACATAGCCGATAACCGTCAGGCCGAGCGTTACGACGGCGGAGCGCAGCAGTACGCCGAGCTTGATGGGCAGGTTCAGCAGCGCCATCGTAAACGCCCGGATGTTTTTGCCGTTCTTCCATTCGCCGTAAACCACAGTGTCGGAAAAAAGAGCGGTACACATGCAACTGGCGATGGCCATGAACATGGAGGCAAAACCGAACAGGATGGTAAATCTCCAGTCTGTGGTTCCCAGGAATCTCGCCAAAGCGTAGATGACGCCGGCAGCCACCATCGTTATCCAGTATGTATGGCGCTTACCCAGGCGCGGCCCGACCAAGGCGGCCATAAAGGAGCCGGCCACTCCGAAGATCGCGGTGGTCATCAGGAAGGACTGCATGAACGTCTCGTTATTCAGTACGTATTTGCAGTAGTACGCCGCCATTGCCGCGACCAGCAGAATACTGGAATTGCGAAAAATTTCGGCGACGATCAGCATCAGAAGCGGACGGTTGATAAATACGAGACGGACGATTTCCCTGATGGAAAGGGCCGTCTCCTTGTGCGTTGCGCGCGCCGTTTCCGTGTCGTAGGGATCCATGCCTGATGTCACCCTGTAAATATAAAGATAGCCCAAAATCATCAGGACGCCGACAACAGCCACGGTTATTGACACGCCTGTTATCTGGCTGGTGCGACCGGAAAAAAATGCGAGCATCCACGGCCCGGCAAGAGAAAAGATCAGTCCGGCGGCGGTCATGCCCTGTGTGCGGCTGGTTGACAGGAGGGTAATTTCATTTGTCTGTTTGCTCATGCGTCCGATCATGGCGCCGCCGCAGGCCGCGACGGTGTTCCACAAAAGATGGCTGGCGACAAACCCAATGATAATGATAGAAACCGCCACAACATTGGAACCTATCTTCGTGAACTGGAAAATGAACAGCACTGCAATAGGCAGCGGCCCGATAAGGAACCAGGAGCGATACTTGCCGCCGAACTTCAGGTTGATCTTTTCCAGTATGATTCCGGAAAGCAGGACGCAGGCGATATCAAGCGCGCCGGTGACATAGAGAATGACCTGCACGGATTTCATGGAAAATTGCGCCCAATCGGTTAAAAATATGGTGAAGTAATACAGTTCCATGCTGACCATCAGGACAAAAAACATGTCCGCGATGCCGTAGGTATATAACAGGGATTTTTTCAGTTCTTTCACGTTGCGTCCGCTCCTAAATAAACCGGTTTACACAATAAATCCGGATAAACCCCATTATCCGGGACTTCCTTGTTTTCCGGCAAGACAAATCAGCGTTTTTTATGAATCACCTTGATAAATCACAGCGCCGGTTTCTGCTTTCCTATGCGGGCGTAGAATTCTTCGGGGATGTTGTTTCAAAAAAATTCAACGTCAATATGGGTTCGAAGGACGCTTATTTTATATGTCTATATCCAGCAGTACGGGACAGTGGTCGCTTCCTGTTATCCCGGCCAGTATCGTAACGTCTTTTACGCGCGGCGCGATGCGATCCGATATAACGAAGTAATCAATGCGCCATCCTATATTTCTTTCGCGCGCTCCGGAACGGTACGACCACCACGTATAGGCGTCTTTGCGGCCGGGATACAAAAACCGGAACGCGTCGGTAAAACCCGCCGCCAGAAGCTCGGAAAATTTCGCGCGCTCCTCGTCCGAAAATCCCGCGTTGCCGCGATTGGCATCAGGATTTTTCAGATCAATCTCCTCGTGCGCTACATTCAGATCGCCGCAAAGCACTAAAGGCTTTTTGGCGTCAAGCGTTTTCAGATATTCGCGCCGCGCGTCCTCCCACTCCATCCGATACCCGAGCCGCACGAGCCCGTCTTCGGAATTACGCGAATTCGGCGTGTATTCGTTCACAAGATAAAAACTGTCGTATTCCAGCGTAATCACGCGCCCCTCCGTATCGTGCTCCTTTGCGCCGAGGCCGTAAGACGCCGACAGAGGTTCGATCCGGCAGAACGTCGCCGTCCCCGAATATCCTTTTTTTTCTGCGCTATTCCAGTATTCCAGACAGCCCGGCAGTTTCACTTCCGCCTGTTCCCGCCGCATCTTCGTTTCCTGGACGCAATACACGTCCGCGCCGCAGGCGGCTATAAAATCAGTGAATCCTTTTTTGAGAGCCGCCCTTAGCCCGTTTACATTCCATGTCGCTATCCGCAATTTTTCTTCCTTTCGTTTTTACACTATCCCCGCCAGTTCCGCCGCGATATCCAAATTCTCGATCCGCATAATGCTTTCTTCAGACGCGCCATAACTGAGCAGGTTGATGCTGCCGTACCATACAAGCCGCTGGTCGATGACGGCGAATTTCTGATGGATGCGATCTTTCGTCTTTACGTTGACGCTGTGCCGTACAAGCAGTTCAATACATTCGTTGATTTTTTCTTTTTCTTTCTCCGTGCGGTTATCAGGTGGCCTTGTTACGACCGTTACCTGCGCGTTGGCGGCGGACAGATAATTCAGCGCGGACAGCACCCTCCGTTTGGTTAAAAACGGACTGACAATAACGACCTCGCTTCGCGCCGCCATAATATCCGCCGAATAAACAGGAAAAAAATCATTGTTGTCAAAAATCGAATGGCTGTCTTCAATCGGCTGTGGTGTGCCTTTTGCTTTATATCCGATAGCGGCGTAACCTTTCAGCCGTTTTTGATACATCCTTTCCAGCATCGCTACGTGAATGTCCACATAATCGTAAATCTGTACTTCGTTTTTACCATCAAACAGTCTGTGTAACCGCCCGGCATATTGTTGGACCGTGCCCTTCCACGATATAGGCATGGCGAGAAACAGCGTGTCCAGTCGCGGCATGTCAAAGCCTTCTCCCACATATTTCCCCGTGGCAATCAGCGCAAACGGCTCATCCACCGGAATATCCGCGACTGCCTGCAATAACTCACGGCTTTTCTTTTGACTTGTTCCTCCTGTCATGGAAATTACATTCCTGATGTGCGGTTTCAGTCTGTCCGTTAAATCTTTTACGTGATCCGTGCGTTCGGTGAGTATTATGGGGGTTCTTCCCTGTCTTACGGCGGCGATAACATCCTGAACGATCAAATTATTACGGATTTCACTGTTTTGAATATCACGATAAATATCTGTTATCGTCCATTTTTTCTCATCCTGATGCGCGGGTTTCTGAAAGCGCGTGAATCGCGGGATAATGAAATGCTCAAACGGCCGCGCCGCCGCCTGGCTTTTAGCGTCCACGCGATAACGGATTTTACCGCAGTGCATATAAATTATAGGGTGATGTCCGTCCTTACGCGCAGGCGTAGCCGTCAGACCGTATACGTATTTTGCGTTCACGGTTTTAAGAATCTGCTCAAAGCTGAACGCCGATACATGATGGCATTCGTCAACAATCACCATGCCATAGTTTTTGACTGATTCCTTAACCTCATCGCCGGACACTAACGATTGCATAACTGCAACATCAATAATTCCACCCGGATTGTTTTTGCCGCCGCCGATTTGCCCGATAAGGCTTTTCTTCTTTTTACGTCCTTTGGGAGTAAGCTCCGCAACTGGTTCCTCGTTAATAATCAGAAAGTCGCTCAGGCGTTTCATCCATTGCAACAAAAGATTGGTTCTATGTACCAAAACAAGCGTGTTCACCTGTCGCTGCGCTATCAGATTAGCTCCGATTATGGTTTTTCCGAAAGCGGTCGCAGCCGATAAAATCCCGTTATCATGTGCCAAAAGCGCATCCGCCGCCTGTTGCTGTTCATCACGCAGTGTACCGTTAAAAGAGACATCAATCCTGCGCCCGTTATTTACTTCGTTTACCCACTTTAATTTCACACCGCCGTTTTTCAGCACCTTGCTGATTTCTTCCTCCAGGCCGCGCGGTAAACACAAGTATTGTTCTGTTTCATTCGAACATGAGATAATTCTTTTTTTATTGTAGGTGGATAATCTCATGGCTTGCGCTTTGTAAAATTCGGGATTTCGGAACGCAGCCAACCGTTTAAGCGTGTTTAACGCCGTACTGGAAATACCTTCTTTTTTGATATAAAGCATATTGGAACGAACAATATTCACCGTTTCAGGAAAGTCAAACCAGGTCATCTCGGGCGGTAATTTTTTGCTTTCCCACGGTTTTTCATCTTCCTCGTCTTTGCGTAAGACGCCTAATTCACCCATCGGCGACAGTTCGCGGATAAAGCGCTCGATCTCGTCAAAAGTGTACTTTTTGATGTTGTGCAAATAATTCCACTGGTCGGTATAAGCATTAAAATTTTCATCTATAAACGCACTGTTGCCTTGTTCGCGCGGCAATTTCTGGAGCGGCAGCGCAATCAGATTGCCGAATCCGCCTTTCGGCATGGTGTCCTGACTTGGAATCAACCGATCGTAAGTTTTAAACGTCAATTCATGATGTTTGTCCATAACATGAGTAATCAAACTGCTTCCAAATTTCCGGGCTGTGCCTGCGGAAATATTTTCGGAAAAGAACACCCAAAAGTGAATGCCCTTGCCGGAACGGGAGCGCTCCACCGCCATGCTTATTTGCTTTTCAGCGCATACTTCGCGGATTGCCGACACGTCCCGCCGCAATTCATCCGGACTGTAATCCTTGCCGTCAAAATCAAAGGCCAGAAAGCGGCATGTTTCATCAGGAAGCATCGGGTATATGCCAATTGTAAGGTGTCCTGTCAGGTGTTTTTTAATCGCGCCTGCATCAAGCCGGATGAAATTCTGCTTTGGGCAATCTCCGCACTTCATCCTGCCTCCGCATGTTTTGGGACAGACGGGGCTCCATTCGTTATTGCAGGCGGGAACATATCCGGATGCGCCTTTTTGGGCGTTTTCCCAACGTTTGGCAAAAACGTCATCCCGTCCGGCAAACAGCGATAAAAACAGATCAATCTTTTCGTTGGGAAGACTGTGATTATGAACCCCGGCAGCCGTTTCCACAACAAATTCATCTTTGTACGTAAATCGTTTAACCCGCCGTCCGTTATATTCCACGATTTCGTCCCAGATGGCGGCCGGACGCACCCACACGCCGCCGTCGCCGTACAACGCGCGGTAAACAACCATCACTTCAAGCGTTTCGCTGTGAGTGGCCGTTCCGATTACTTCGTATTCATTCCCTTTAAAATGGATGTATTTACCGGGCTTTATGGGCATATCTTTTGAACGTTACAATCAATAAGGAACACATTCCAGATGAATATAAGAAACCACAGAATCTACCGCAGAGACAAGCAAAATCTTGAAATCCGTTTGGGAAGTCGAGTAGACTGAACTATTATTTTGAAATGTCGTTCAAAAGGCCCGCGACATGGAGCGGAATCCAGCTAAATTCAACCGTGCCACGTCATACGGCGCGGCAAAATACATGAGAAACCTGGCGTTCGACAAAAAGACGGGAGAAATACTTACTCAGCGCGGGCAGATGCCGATCTTCGATGAAGCGAAACTGGCAGAAGAAGAATTGTA
>Ga0123353_10015358_pt1 | contig 11116 bp, 10 predicted proteins | sample TergutLab28metaG_3_FD_92763 | JGI IMG/M metagenome (GOLD analysis project Ga0123353, IMG submission 92763) | Labiotermes labralis P3 segment gut microbial communities from Petit-Saut dam, French Guiana - Lab288 P3 | ecosystem: Host-associated > Arthropoda: Insects > Digestive system > Gut ... | reverse complement strand
CGTAACGACTATGTGAATTTTTGCGATAATCTTCCATAGCCTACAGTATAGCAAATGAAAACAAAAACCTAAAGGTTTCGCCTGAAGGCGAGGGTTTTAGACCCATTGGTTGGAAAATAAAATTCCGGATCATCGCCCGAATTGATGTGTTGCCCGGTTTCCTCATTGAAGCACTTGATGATATGTTGTACGAGACAGTCATCCCAGTCCTTGCCGCCGAGTTGGTGATCGCCGTCGGTACAAAGCACGTCGATGCCGTTTTGCGAAATCCGAACAATGGTCGTATCGAACGTTCCACCGCCGAGATCATACACCAAAGCGAAGCGGTCATTTGTTTCCTCGTTGGGTTTTATCCCGTAAGCGAAAGCGGCGGCAGTTGGTTCGTTGATGATCTGCAAAACGTTGAGTCCGGCAATTTCCCCGGCACGTTTTGTTGCCTCACGTTCCTTCACGAAGAAGTATGCCGGACACGTAATCACGACATCAGTGATTGGTTCGCCGAGATAGGCCGCTGCATCCTGAACCAACTTTTTCAAAATCAGGCTGGAGACGTGCTCAGGAGTGTAAGCAACGTCATCCACGTCAAACGTGTAATCATCGTTGCCCATGCTTCGCTTGACGAAACTGCAAACGGCTTCGGGACGCACGTTCGTCATTTCTTTTGCTTGTTGACCGACCACGGCACGTTTACCGTCAAACCAAACGATTGACGGCGTTGTACGATCGCCTTCGGTATTTGGGATGATTTCTGCTTGCCCATAGTCGTTAATGAAGGCGACGCACGAATACGTCGTGCCAAGATCAATACCGAAAATTTTTTTAGGTTTTGGCATGGAGAGTAGTTCAAGGGGTTAAAGGATCACGAATTATCTTTTGAAACAGGGGATGGTTGTTGGGGTTGTTGTGCCAAGTCAAGTGCTTTCTGATACCAGTCGGTAAGCAGTAGCGGTTTTCCGAAATCGGTATTTCTGCATTGACGTAACAACGCATGACGTTGCATGTAGTCCACAAAACCGGTGATGGAAAATGTACTCATCTCTTCCCGAAAATGACGGTAAGCGACCAAGGCTGTTAAACCCCAGAAGACGAAAACAACGCCCCACAAAAGGAATTCCGTCGGCACCGAATAGTGTTTGGCCGCCAGAATTCCTGTCGGGAAGATCAGACTGCCGATCCATGGAGATAACGGTTGACTCTTTTCGATTTCCATACAATGATTGAAAAAGGAAAAGATGTAGATGTACAAGAGAAAGAAGAAAAACCAACCGGCAAGAAAATGCAAAATGCATGAGAGTATTTTTGGGTCCGTTGCTGTGAAAGGACTGTCGGGATGTGTCAGATACCACAGTAAGGACAAGGATCAAGTCCATCACGTGTGGATTCTCTATGGATACAGTATCTTCGATCTGTTGCCCGGAATGACTATTGCACCCTGCCACTGCGATAAAAAGTAACAACAATAGGTATCGTTTCATGGGAATATAGGGAGTTAGGGTTATCAGAGCTTATCCGCCGTGATGATCTTCGCACCGGTACCGCACGATTCTCCGCAGACTTCGTTAGAGAAGGTATGTTCGGAGAAGGTGTTTCGTTTATGGATCAGAGTCGCCCAGTTGCCCCGGTTACCGGGAATTATTTACAACGGAAAATATCCGGATATTGGGATTCATACGATTGCCGACTGGATTGGACATTCACCCGAAATTGCTTTGAAACATTATGCCAGAATCAAGGATGAGGATTTTGAGAAGGCTCGTGGCAAGAAAGGGGCAAATGATGCCATGACAAACGCCCTAAGTTGTGAGATACCAACGCCAAACCTATCAAAATCGAGTGTGCAAAATCGCGTGCAGTCAGCGTCGGTAGGGGGTGGAAATGGCTTGAAAACGGGTGAGAATGATATTTTTATCAAGAAACAAAAACAAGACGTAACTTCCAATGTTTTCAATGGGTTACGACCTGTTTCAGATGATTGCAGAATAGGCGATCAAATATCAGAAAGTGGTGATCTATTTCCTATGGAATATTTTTTGCCAAGTGATTACAATAATTATGTGACCTTTTTGGCAAGATAATTTTTGCATCGTTATTCATGTCTACTAACCCGACACCAATTTTTCCAACCGGTCCTGAACCTGTCTCGAATTCTGAACCCGTCACCGGTCCTGAATCCGCCCCGAATTCAAAAGATGAGGAATCCTCAGAACATTTTTCATCCGGTGATCCGACACAAAAGGATACACAAAAAGATGGGGAAAAGGATGGGGAAAATTCTGAGTCGACGATTCTCTCGCGTCGTCCACCGATGGAAATTTATGCCGAGTCGACAGAAGACATTGCTGTAGAATCAGATACTGGAATTCCTGTCGAAGGGAGGATGCTTCCGACTGGAACGGTGTTCGGTCATTACGTCATCACGAAATACATCGGCGGCGGCGGAATGGGACGGGTGTATCTCGGCATCGACCAGGCACTCGACCGGAGAGTCGCCATCAAGGTCCTTCCCCATCAGAGGGCTCGCGACCAAGGCTCGGTGGCCCGATTCATGAACGAAGCACGTTCTGCCGCCCGGTTGAATCATGAGCATATCGCACAGGTTTATTTCGCCGGTGAACATGAAGGAATCCCTTTTATCGCGTTCGAATATGTCGAAGGAACCAACATCCGGACGCTCGTGGAAGAAAAAGGGCCGCTTCCTTTGTCTCAAGCGGTCAACTACCTGTTGCAAATCACCCAGGCGCTGGCCCACGCATCCATTCACAAAGTGATTCACCGCGACGTCAAGCCGTCCAACATCATTATCACGAAAGAAGGTCGGGCCAAGTTGATCGACATGGGACTCGCACGACTTTTAAGTCCGACAACGGCGGAAAACGACCTCACCGCCAGCGGCGTGACGTTGGGAACATTCGATTATATTTCTCCGGAGCAGGCCCGCGATCCAAGAAATGCCGACGCTCGAAGTGATATTTACTCTCTCGGCTGCACTTTTTTCTTCATGCTGACTGGAAGACCTCCTTTTTCGGAAGGGACGGTTCTCCAAAAACTGCTCCAGCACCAAGGGGACATCCCGCCTGATGTTCGTGACTATCAGCCGAACATCCCGGAAAAAGTCGCCCAGGTGATCCAGAAAATGATGGCCAAAGAGCCAAAGTACCGTTTTCAAACGGCAAGTGAACTGGTCGAAGCCTTTCTTGAAATTGCGGAGATGATCGGCTTGCGTCCCTTGGACCCCAGTCGAATCAGTTGGGGGAACAACTCTTCCCCAAGAAAACGGCTGCTGGCGCAAACCCTTCCCTGGTTGATTCCCGGTACACTTCTTTTGATTGCTGTCCTTGTTATCCATTTTTATTGGCTTTCCAAGTCCGGGATCGGGATCGACCCTCAATTTCCCGACCCATTGTCGTCGATCAAGTTGCCTGACAGAGAAGGAAGTTTTTCATCCGAAAAGACTTCCGATGATTTGACCCCGCAAACTTCTTCACTTGATCCACAGAATCCGCCACGAAATATTCCGTCTTATCCGCTGTTCACTTATCAAGACATTTCGGAGCCTCGTTTTTTGGACGAAAATGCTGCCATGTTGGCCATTTGTGACCGCACCGGAGGAAAAATTTCCCCACAATTGAACGCAAATTGGGGTCCTGAACTGTTTTTTACGAAAATCAGTCTGAAAAAAGAGGACGGCTTTGTTCCGACCCTCGAAATGGCCAAAAAACAGATCATCAGTTCGGAAATGAAAGAGAAAACAACAGCCCCGACAAGCACCCGGAGAATACTTTTCGATCCGCTGGGACAGGTCGAAGGGGCCTACAGTTCCTTCACCTCCGTGATGAAAGCCGCGGAAAAAGACGCAACAATCGTGCTTTGCGCCTCTTATAATTATCCGATGGACCCTATTGATCTCTCCGGTTGCAACTATCGGTTTGTCGCCGCGGAAGGAAAGTCCCCCATCCTGCTCTTTCGACCAAGTGAACCCAAAAACAGCAGCATGATCACTCTTTCCGAGTCGAAGCTCCGTTTTGAAAACGTCGATCTTGAGTTGATCGTTCCCCAGTTTCCGGCCAGTCAGTGGACTCTGTTCAATATGGTCGGACAAAGTTCCCTGGAATTCGAACACTCCGCTTTGACGATCATCAACGTCACTTCGGATTTGACGACCTATCACGAAAACGCGGCTTTTTTCAGGAGCTCACCACGTCCGATCGGGCCTGGTTCCGGAACAACGTCTCTGGTCACGACATCTCCAACATCAACATCTCAGGTGACAACGTCTCAGACATCAACATCGCAACATCCCTCACCGTCGGCAACATCAACGTCAATAACGTCGACAATATCAACGCCGTCAATATCAATCAGTCTTAAAAATTCCATTGTTCGCGGCGAGGCGGTTGTTTTGAAAAGTGATTCGTCAAGAGCCGCCCAACTTGACTTTAATAATGTCTTTGTCGCCACGAGCCGCCCTGTTTTTTCGCTCCAAGACACCAAAGACGTCACCAATAAAGTTGCCGTGAAAATGAAAGACACGACGATTTTTGCACAATTACTTGTTTACTGGCAACGCGGCTCCAATATTTCCGGCATGAACGGCCAGCCTTTCCATCTGACGCTCACAGATTCATTGATTCGTGTTGCAAAAGAAAGCACCCTTGCAGAATATGCAGGGGAAATTCCCGATCCAAAGATTTCCGAACTCATTTTTGTGCAAAATGACCATTCCTACTTTCAAAACATTTCCCGATTGTGTACAATCAAGTCTGCGACGTCTGGTGAGATTTCCCGGACCGAATTTTTTCCTGAAAATCTTCCGAAACCGGATTCTGAACGTGCCGCGGATGCAAAAATCACATGGATGAGTACACAATTCGAAAGCAAACCGGCTCACCGGATCACGCCTTTGGACATGGTTCTCAGCGGTGACCGAAGGAGCAATCCCGCCATTCAGTCCTCGGAAGACAGACAGTCGGACGGCAAGCAGAAAGATGCAGGCGCGGTTGTTTCCCGATTGCCGACCAAGTAAATAAAAAAATTTGGTAACGTGTAACGTGTTGAGAAATTGCGACGTCAAATACAAGTGGCCGAGAGTATTCACGGTGCTCTCTTTTTGTTTAGTCGAACAAATTTTTAACTTATGAGAAAGAGTCTAATGATGAAAATGAATTGGAAGAACATCTGTTTTTGGAGTATCGCATTTTTCATTTTGGGGATGTTGGCCCCCTTAAGCCTTTTCGCCGCCGACGCAGGAAGCGTTCCGCCGGAACTTGACGCCTACATCGCGCTCCCCGACAACACCTACAAGTGGGAAATCCTCGAAAGTGACACGAAATCCCCTGTTAAGACTTGGCTTGTGGAACTGACTTCCCAAACCTGGCACGACATTACGTGGAAACACTACATGTACATCGTCGAACCGCAAAAATTGACGTTTAGGAATGAAGCCATTCTTATGATCTGGGGCGGTAACACCGGTAACAAGCCAGGTGATGCTGAAAAGATGGCCACTCAGATGCTCGCCGCGAAAACCAACTCCTACGCGGCTATGCTGTTCCAGGTTCCGAACCAGCCGCTCTTCGGTGGTCGCGTCGAGGATGCCATGATTGCGGAAACCTTCGTTCGGGCGATTGCTGAAAAAGATACGACATGGCCGGCACTGTTCCCGATGGCAAAATCCGCCATCAGAGCCATGGATGCCATTCAGGAAATCGTCAAACAGGAACGCAACCATAACATCAAGCATTTTGTCGTGACCGGCGGCTCGAAACGTGGCTGGACAACCTGGTTGACCGCTGCGACCGGTGACAAACGGGTGATCGCCATCGCTCCGATTGTGATCGACACGCTCAACATGCAAGTTCAGATGCCTTACCAGCTTGAAACCTGGGGAGTCTGGAGCGAACAAATCCGTGATTACACCTCACGCGGCCTTGTTGACAAAGATCCCAGCAAAGTGGAAGGTTTTGTCAAACAACTTTGGGAAATGGTTGACCCCTATTCGTACCGCAGTCGGGTGACGATTCCCAAGCTCCTGGTTCATGGGACCAATGATCCTTACTGGACCGTCGACGCGACCAAGAACTACTGGAAGGATCTGAAAGGTGTCAAGTACATTTCGACGTATCCGAACGTCGGTCACGACCTCGGTGGCCGCACTAGCGATGAAAAAATTCGCGCCCTGACTTCTATTGCGGTATTTGCCCGGTTTGCCTTTGAAGGAAACACCGATTGGCCGTCGGTGACCTGGAAAGCAAGTGACGCCGCAAATGGCAATTACATTTTAAGTGCAACGGTTGAGCCGATGCTTCCTGTCACCGAAGTCAAACTTTGGACGGCCTACTCCGATACCAAAGATTTCCGGATGGCTGAATGGAGTTCCTCGGACATTCAGAAAAGTGCCGGTGCCTACACCGCGACCATTGAGAAACCGGCTTCCGGACATGTTGCCTATTTCATTGAGATTATCGCCGAATACGATGACCTTCCTGTTTCGGTAACCACTCAGGTTTATAGGCAGTGATTTCCTTTCACCGTTTTTGACGTGTTGCCGCATTTTCCGAGAATCATGCTGCAACACTGTTTGTGGTTGGGGCAAGAATCGTCTTGCCCTTATTTTTTAGGAATTTTTTGCCGAAAATTCGTATTTGTAAAAATTGTCCTATTTGCTATAATAGACCCAAATAGGAAAATTTCGCTGACAAAGGATTTTCGTGATGAAAATACGGATATTTGTTTTTATATTGTTTTGTCTCCTCGAATCAGGGTTTGACGCTTGGGGACAACAGGGAACACAATTCCCGGAAGCTCAGGTGCCTCCTCCACACCAAGGAGACTTTCTTCCGTCTTCAGGTTCTGGTTATCCTGCACCACAATCTTCTGCGGCGACAACTCCTTCCATGGAACCCAATCCGTTTTATTCACCCCCGCCTCCTGCGCCGGGTGGTTCTGGAACATCGGTCATTGGTGGGGGGGTTGCCGATTCCACAGGTTTGCGAACAGACGAAAACTCCCCTTCTTTCCCGACAAATACCCCATTTTCTGCAAATCCTGATGATTCCGCGGAGCTTCGGTCCATTGCCAGTGCCGACCATCCGCTGAAAGATGTCATGACGGTGGAACGTCCTGATGATTCGGTCGTTCAAGGAACCCCGCTATACCTTCATGAACTCCTTGCCGGAAGGACATCCCCTGAAACACGACGAATTTTGCTCCGGGAATACTGGAAACTTACGGAAAAGTATCTTGTCTACAAAAATCGTTTGCTTCAACTTTATCTTCTCTACAAAATTTCCGCCAGTTATGAGCAGGATATGGAAATCAAACCACAAATCGAACTGGCGATCACTCAGGTTGAAAAACTACAAAAAGCGACGGAGTTGGAGTTCATTCAGGGGCAATATCTTTTTGCCGAACTTGCCAAACGGTATAACAGGGACAACTGTTCGACTCGTCGCGATTCTTCAGGACTGTTCATTCCCGCGGATTTCCCTCTGGCAACCGCCTACAACACGGAATCGGAGAAATTGGCACAATCCTCCAAATCACGACTGCTCGACAAGACGATTCCGCTCCAATATCAGGTGATTCTCAACCGTCACGATGCGTGCCGGGCGGCGGATTTGTATCTCCAGTCACTGATCCAGAACCGGCGCTCGCCGATACAGGCACTTTCCGAGTGTATTCAGGAACGAATCGAGTTGCTCCGCGCCGTGGTGGGGTATAATGATCAGATTGCCGATTATGTGGCGGAAACGGTTGGTCCTGAAGTTTCCGGCAGACTTTTTCTCTCCGCGGTGCTCAAACTTCCACCTTCCGGGAACAATTCCCCGCAACCTCAGCTTGCCGCCCCGCGTGGTGTTTCTGAAACCCGCCCGGTTGTATCGCCTCAAGATGACGTCGTTGCATCGTCCGGTCACAGCATTGTGCAGGTAGGCGCCGTCACGGCAAGTCATGTTGTTTCTGAACAGCAGCAAACTTTTGTGACGCCGGCTCATTTTGTCGAAGAAACGGCTCGTTTTGGCGAAGAGACATTGCCGTCTTCTCCAATGCCATAGATCGTTGGTGCAAATCCAATCATCAAAAAAACATCCCGCCCACTTGATAAACGAGAACCGCGAGCAGGAAAGCTGTGGTGGTATTGAACAAAATGGCCGTGACAACCCATCGCAGCTTGCGGGTTTCCTGGTAAATGACGACGCAAGTTGCCGTACATGGTGCATAAACCATCACGAAAAGGATCATCGCAAACGCTCTGGTGCCATTCCAGCCGGGTGACTGGGAAATGCCGGCAGTATTCGCAATATTATTATTGTCGTCGAGGCTGTACAGTGTTCCGAGTGACGAGACGATGACTTCCTTGGCCACAAAACCACCGACCAGGGCAACGTTGTCACGCCAATCGAAACCCGCCAGACGACTGACCGGCTCCAACAGGCGTCCCATGCGACCGGCGTAGGAATCGGCCAATTGTCTGCTTCCATGTCTGTCTTCATCAGCCGTGCCGATTTCCCCGATTGGTCGCGGGTAATACATCAGGCACCAGAATAGCACGTTCACCGCAAGGATGATCGTGCCCGCCTTTTTCAAAAACCACCAGCTTTGCATGGCGGCCGTCCGCAAAATGCCGGAGAAACGCGGCCATTGATAGGCCGGCAGTTCGATCAGCATCGGCGAAATCGGTCCGTGAACGATGGTGCGGCTCAGAATTTTCGCACAAACGAGGGCGATTCCCCACGAAATGAACATGAGTGAGACCATGACAAGTCCCTTCCATGCGGCGAAAAATGCGCCGACAAGCAACAGATACACCGGCATTTTTGCCCCGCAGTTCATCATCGGCAAGATCAATATCGTCAAGATGCGTTCTCGCTGATCTTTCATGTTGCGGGTTGACATGATCGCAGGCACGGCACAACCTCCGTTGATGCCCCCGGCAAGGATCATCGGCATGATGCTTTGTCCTTGCAGTCCGAACAGACGCATGAGACGGTCCATAATCATGGTGACGCGGGCAATGTAGCCGGTTTGCTCCAAAAACGAGAGAATCAGGAACATAAAAAAAATCACGGGCACGTAAGCGATGACGCCGCCCACGCCGGAGATGATGCCGTCAAAGATCAGCGAACCGGCCGGGCTGTTTCTGTCCCACGGAATACGTGGTTCCAGCAGTGCGGGCAGCCAGACATCGAACACGGTTCTGACGAAACTCACAGGAGTCCCCATTTCCCAATGCCAATGGTTTGTTCCGCGGTTTGTCTCGCTTTGCGTGTAAGTCGGCAACCAGTGCCAGCCATCGGCCAGCGAAAAAGTCCATTGAAACGCGCAAAACATGACCAAAATGAGCAGCAGATACCCCAAAATCGGATGACAGACCAGTCGGTCGATCCTGTCCGACCTGTGGTAACGCCGCAGATCGCGCGTGACACAAGCGGCGGCAATTCGGTCGGCAAAATTCGAGCACGAACATGTATGGCCGCACTTGGAACAGCAACTCAGAAAGGTCGGTTTCTCCGAAATCGATACCGGCTGTTGCACGACATTGCGAATCATCCGCCGCAGATCGTTGACGCCTTCGCCGGTTGCGCCGTTTGTTGTCACGACGGGCACGCCGAGCATTTCGGACAGTTTGGCGGCTTCCAGCGTCATCCCCCGACGCTTTGCCACGTCAATCATGTTGACGCAAAGGATTGTCGGCAACTGCATTTCAAGGACCTGAAACGCGAACAGCAGATGCCGTCTCAAATTCGACGCATCAACAACGACCACGACCACGTCGGGCGAAGTGTGCAACAGAAAATCGCGGGTGATTCGTTCTTCCTGCGTGTAGGACGTGAGGCTGTACGTGCCGGGCAGATCGACCACCTCAATGCGGCGATGCCCCGGCGTGTGTTCGTGATAGTGCCCTGATTTTTTCTCGACCGTGACACCGGGATAGTTGGCCACTTGTTGATGAATACCGGTCAATCGCTGGAAGATGGTCGATTTGCCGCAATTCGGCTGGCCGACCAGTGCAACAAGGATATCCTGCTGCGATGGATTCATGACGGTCCTTTCGCGTCGGACTCCACGAGCACTAATTTGGCGATGTCATGACCGATGGCAATGCGGCTTTCGCCCACGCCGATGATAAACGGTTTGAAACGACCGTGACCCCCATGCAAAATTTCGATTTTCGCCCCAATGGTCAGCCCCATGCCCATGAGCCGGTTTTGCAACTCGTTCGTGGCGTTCAGCCCAACGATTGTTGCACAATCCGACATGTTGAGTGATTCCAACATGCAGAGACGCGACGATTTCCCCCCGGAAACGGAGGATTTGTCACAAGAATCAGAAAAAACTTCATTCTTGACGGTGTTAATCATGTTGATTCTTTATCCCGTGGCCAACCTTGTCCTTGTCTTTGAGTGCAATCTGGCTGCTGACATATTCGACGAAACGGTCAACGATTTCCGTCGGTAAGGCATGCTCCAGACGACAGGCGGTTTTCTCAGCCGTTTCGTTATCAACGTCCAGGACCTCTTTCAGGAACCGGTAGAACACCTCGTGACGCTTAATGACCGATTCCGCATGTTTGAAACCCTCAACGGTGAGGTGGACTTCCTGATAAGGCGAATAGCAGATCAATTTCAGGGTATCCAAATGGCGAAGAGCGATCGTCACCGTTGATTTATGAACACCGAGACGGCTCGAAATCAACCCGGGTTTGACGCCACCACCTTTCTCAGCGGAAATATGGTAAATGGCCTCCAGATAATCTTCCATCGCCTCGCTGATGTGTGTTTGTTTTCGAGCGGACATGAGAATACCTACACAAATTATGTTTTATTACACAAATATGTTTTAATTTTCCAACTTTTCTTCCATTATTGACAAAAAACGGACAAAAGTCAAGAAGGGGGTATTTTAGAGCCGTTTGGGAATTGGTTTGGAGTTTTTACGCTCCCGTTGGTTGCTATTTGGGGCATAGCGTCTCCAAACCAACAATTCTGAATACACTCTAATACTACAGCGCAATAAACATCTATTGCGTTAAACTTGGTAATTATAGTAAAATGCGTATTCCATAGGACATTATATCATGGATAGCGCATAAAATGGACATATTTGATATTGCCGGAAT
>Ga0123353_10015357_pt1 | contig 11116 bp, 6 predicted proteins | sample TergutLab28metaG_3_FD_92763 | JGI IMG/M metagenome (GOLD analysis project Ga0123353, IMG submission 92763) | Labiotermes labralis P3 segment gut microbial communities from Petit-Saut dam, French Guiana - Lab288 P3 | ecosystem: Host-associated > Arthropoda: Insects > Digestive system > Gut ... | reverse complement strand
TCAATAACAGCAACATCCACACATACAAACTTGCTTACTCTTGATCCTCCAACAAGCGTTACCTTTGGTCAGAGTGGAGTAGTATCATTTAATCCTGGTACGAATAATGCAGCAGCAGGCGGTGTATCATACACATATACTATGTACAATAGCGGTGTGGCAGTTCCTGGTTTTACTGATATAGATATTTTAAGCGGTAATATACCTGCAGGCATTGTTTTGGAAATGCTTGATAATGCAGGCGCTTACACAGTAAGCGTCAAAGCCAATACAACAAATCCTGCTTATGATTCTCCAAGCATTCCTGTTTCTTCGGGCGCAGTAAATGTATATGCAGTAAATGTAAATATTATGGGAAGAATAATTCCGGAATATGTAACTGCAAATACAGCAAGCGGTACAGCAAATATTTCTTTTTGCGTATTTAGCGGGGGAACTGTTACACTGACTGCATATCCTGATATAAGCCGTTATGTAATGTGGAGCGGCGACATTGCAAGTAGTAGTGAAAATTCACGCACAATTACCAATATAACAGGGAATGTTAATATAACTGCAACATTTGGGAATGCTTCTCTCACAGTAAATTTAGCCCCTGCAACAACAGATGTAACATTTGGAAGTATTGCCGGAAGCCTGACTGCCGCTGCCAGCGTAACTCCAAGTGACAGGACAATTACTTACCAGTGGTACAGTAACAATATGAACAGCAATTATGGCGGCACTCTCATTAGCGGGAATGCAACTGCGACTTATGCAATACCTACGGGCCTTGCGGTGGGGACGCATTATTACTACTGTGTAGTTAGCGCTGATGGAGTCGCTGCACAAACATCCAATGTGGCGGCAGTAAGTGTTAATCCAATATCTATTACAAGTGTTGCCCTTACTGTAGTAGAGCCGATAGGAGATCAGGCGCCGAACTATACAGCAAGTGGCACAGGTGATTTCAGCATAAGCGATGTATCATGGTTTCAGGGTGAAACAATATTCTCAAGTGGAACATTCTCAAGCGGAACACAATACATTGTCACTATAACACTCTCGGCGAATCCCAACTATTCGTTCACAGGTCTAAGTACTGCTACCATTAATGTAGTTGATGCTGCTCGTTCCAATAATACTGGTACAACAATAGAGATCTCGCTTGGGTTCATAGCGCTTCCATCGCTTGGTGAATTCACTACTATAGAAGCCATTAGCGCCTACCTTGCAGCGCAACCAAATGGTCTAACTGCAGAAGATCCAATCTATCTCCATATAGCGCTTGATGATGGACTTGGTATAATGACAGCCAGCAGTAGCAACTGGCAGAAGTTGCTGGATGCTATACAAGATGCAGGTAAGTATGTAGCGCTTGATTTGTCCAACTGTGTTATGAACGGAACTCTATTTGATCCTGATCGCAGTGTTTCAACAGGCAAGGAGAATATCGTATCTTTAGTATTGCCAAATGACGCAACAAGTATTCCTGGTGGATCATCTGCAAATGCTTCCTTCAGTGCTTTCGAAAATCTTAGATCTATTAATGGAGCAAATGTATCTGCTATTGACAGCTATGCCCTCATTGACTGTTACAATCTGGCCGAAGTGAGCTTCCCGGCAGCAACCAGCATTGGACAAGCTGCCTTCCTTTTTTGTAGCAGTCTAACTGATGTGAGCTTCCCAGCGGCAACCAGCATAGGCGATTCTGCCTTCTACAGCTGTAGTAACCTGGCTGATGTGAGTTTTCCATCGGTTACCAGTATAGGCGCAAGTGCCTTCTCTAACTGTAGCAGCCTAACTAATGTGAGCTTCCCAGCGGCAATCAGTATAGGCGATTCTGCCTTTGGGCACTGTAGCAGCCTAACTAATGTGAGTTTCCCGGAGGCAACCAATATAGGCGATTCTGCCTTCTTTGTTTGTACTAACCTGGCTGATGTGAGTTTTCCATCAGTTACCAGTATAGACGATTCTGCCTTCTCTAGCTGTAGTAACCTAACCTCAGCAAGCTTCCCATCGGCAGTCTCTATCAGCAACAATGCTTTTGCTGATACAGGGAACAATCCATTCACAATTACTCTTGGAGCCAGCGCTCCTTCACTGGGTACAACTATTTTTTCAAACGTAACAAGAAATGTTAATGTGTTGCTTCCAAACAGCGCAACAGGTTACAGCCCAGCCAGCGACCCCTTCAATGGTATTACGGTTACTGTTTCCGGGACTGATACTACCCCAAACTGGGGCAATGGCTTTAGAGGTTTGGGATGGGATGGAACAAATACCATTGGGACAACCATACGAGCCAACATTACAGTGTATATAGGTTTAATTCCCTAATCTATTCGCCCTTGCGCTTTCCGGAAATAATTCTTTATAGACAACTCTGACTAAAAAAAGTAAAATAAAAATTAATATATATCTATTACTATATGGAAGTTAAAATATGGATACAGAAACAGTACAAAAAGAAGATCAGCTCACAATTTACAAAGGCAACATAAATCAAAAAAAAGAGAAAACTGCAGTATTCTCGATAGGCGTAAAGCTGGTAACAATAGTTACCATTATTGTGTTAATCTCTTTAGGCTCAATTACTGCCCTTGTATCATGGCTGGTAAGGGAAGATCTCCAGATAGCTGCAGAAGAAAACAACTTTGAAACAAACCGGCGTTCAGCAGCAGCAGCAGAAGAGACCCTTCTTAAAATGCGCTCCGATGCCCTTATACTCATTCATACTATTACCTCTGTGGGAACGCAGAGCTCTATTGCAAAAAATAGCGCTGCTTATTTTTTTAAGCAAAATCCCCATATTGCAGCTCTTTTTTTTATTCTTCCCGGACAATCGGAAGAATTGGTAAACGAACAATTTTTTCTTTCAAAAAATATAGACTCTTCCCTTGCAAGCTCATACACAGCTAAACAACGAATAACATTAAGACGCTCCTCTGCCGGTGAAACTATAGTTTTTAACGCAACTCCCCATTTTTCTGCGCATCTTTTAGCTTTGTTTTTCCCAGGCGAAACAGGCAGCGCAATTGTGTTGTTTTCGCCCGAGACCTTAAGCGCTTCTTTTGGTTTTGGAACAAGCAGGTCGTGGATGATCAACAGCTCCGGCGATATTCTTATCCATGCTGACCATGAGCATGTGCGCAATGGGGTAAATCTTTCAGACATGGATTTTATCCGCACCATACAGGAGAGTCCGCACCGGAGCAGTCAGGCTTTGATCGAAACCGATTTTGGCGTTACGCGCTCAAGTATAGTTAATAAAAACTATTTTTTGAACATGTGGGAAAACTTGAAACCAAAAGCAATTTTTTTGTTTAATATCAGTGTTAATACTGTCACCAATTTATTAAAAATAAAAAGAAACATATCTTTACCTCAGGATGAATTGCCTGAAACAGTGCGTCAATTCGTAGCCTACACAAAACTGGGTGTTGGCGGCTGTACTGTAATAACCAATATAGAATACGATAAAGTTTTTGAGGGTATTGCAGCAACTACAAGACGCAATATCTATCTGACCATTGCGGTTCTGGGCTTTTCAATAATGTTCATTTGGTTTTTCGCAAAAACCATTTCTGTTCCTCTTAAAGCTCTTGCAGCTGCAGCTAAAAAAATAGAAAGCGGAATTTTTGAAGTAGAGCTAAAACCCAAAGGACGGGATGAGATAGGTTTCCTTACTGCCAGTTTCCAAAAAATGTGTTCTGCTCTGCATATATTTGGCAGATTTACCAACAGGGAAATAGCTGTAAAAGCCATGCGCGGTGAAATCAAACCCGGCGGTCTTTCGAAACACGCAACGATTTTTTTCTCCGATATCCGTGGATTTACCGCAAAATCCGAAAATTTTACCAAGGTATTTGGAGAGGAAGCTTCCAACAAAATTGTCTTCTGGCTTAATAACTACTTTTCGCAGATGATAGACTGCATAGAAAAAAGCGATGGCACTATTGATAAATTTATCGGAGATGCGGTAATGGCGCATTGGGGAACAGTCTATACCACAGGAAGCGCTGCGCAAGATGCTTATAACTGCGTTAAGGCAGCTCTTTTTATGCGCAAGGCTCTTTATGAAATGAACAAAGAGCGCAAAAAGGATGATCCCGGTAACCCAATAATCAACATTGGATGCGGTATCAATACCGGAATTGTTACTGCAGGACAACTTGGCAGCAATATGCGAATGGAATACACAGTTATAGGCGATCCTGTAAACCTTGCTTCCCGCATAGAATCTCTTACCAAAACATTTGGCACCGATATCCTTATAAGCGAAAACACATGGAACCTGGTAAATAAATATTTTCTCACAGAAGAAATGCCTCCTGTAACAGTTAAAGGAAAAGAAAAGCCTGTGAGGATATTCGCGGTTATTAATTTTGCCGGCGTTGATAAAAGCCCGCAGACTCTTGCCGATGTTCGCAGGCTCCTTGGGATCGAAGCGCCAGACAGCGGAAATGCCGGTGATAAAAAATATAAAATTGGTGAAGAAGAAAAGTAATGGGCAAAAAAATGCGAAAAAAGAGAACCAGTTTTCGTTTTGCGGACTTCCTGGTAGTTGTACTCTGTCTTTCAATAGTGGTGTTCGCCCTTAATTTGTTCAGGCTTGATCTGTTTCAAACATTAAGTCTTCAGAATGAAAAACCAGTAGGTACGATCACTATAAAAAACAATATTGTCCAGAGGCGCCTTATCGACAGGGTTCTTTGGGACAGACTTGCTGTTGAGTCTCCAGTATACCTTGGGGATTTGATTCGCGTAGCGGAACTTTCCTCTGCAACCCTTAATCTGGAAAGGCAACAGATAGATTTAAATGAAAATACACTTATACGAATACAACTTTCGCCGGAAGGCGAGTCTTTGCAAATAGAACTTAGCGAAGGAAATCTCGGCATTATAACAAGCAGCGAAGGTAAAAACCTCCAGTTAAGCCTTATGGGGCGCATAGTTGAACCAACTTCCGGAACAACACTTACTGCAACAGCAGGAAAAGAGGGGATCGCGGTACAGGTAAACGAAGGAGCTGCGGCATTTATCGAAGATGGGAAAAGCAGAAAAATTTCTTCCGGCGCCATGATCGCTCTTGATGAAAAAGGCGCGGAGCTTAAAGATCCTGCGGTAGTGGTAACGCAGCCGCGCCCCAATGCCCGTTATGTAAAAGGTACAGAGCAGCCAGTTCCTGTGGTTTTTGCATGGAGCCGTATAAACCTCAGGCCGCAGGATACTATGCTTCTTGAGATTGCTGCGGACAAAAGTTTTAGCCGTAATGTTGTGGCTGTCGGGGATCTTAATGCCTCTGCAGAGATAGCGCTTGAGGCAGGTCTTTGGAACTGGCGTCTTTCCCATGAAAAGAGAATTCTCTCCGCAGGAACTCTTACTGTAGTTGAAGCATTGGGGCTTGAACTCTTAAGCCCTGCAAGAGGGAGCCTGTTCCGCTATAAGGAGGAACAACCATCGCTGGCCTTTCAATGGACAGAAATAAAGGATGCCTCGCATTATATAATAGAAATTTCATCATCCCCGGACTTTGCTGGTTTGCAAATAAATAAAGAGATAGCAGCTCCATTTTTTGTAGACTCGGGGCTTGGGCAAGGAACATGGCATTGGCGCGTGCAGCCGATGTTTTCTTCTGCTTTTGAAGGGAATGCTGTTTTTTCTCAGGCTTCTTTTTTTCTAATAGAGCAAAGCGCAGATGGAGATACATCAACAGCCATGATTGAGCCTGAAACATCGGCTGTTCCTCCGGAGCCTATTCTTCTAAGCCCGGCGCATGGTGCAAGGTTGCCTGGACTTACTGCATTAAGAGAAAAAACAATATTTACCTGGGATGTTGATGGGGAAGTGAAAAGCTCAAGATTTGTTCTTTCCCAAAGCAGCAATCCTTTGACTGGAACCCCTGCAGTAGAAATAATCGATCCCAGGCAGACCATCTCTCTGGATCGCCTTGAAGAAGGGGTGTGGTACTGGACAATAGAAACTCAATCTGTTAACGGCTTAGTCAATGCTGCACAACCAAGAGAGCTGCGGATACAACCTATCCCGCTCCTTGTTGCGCCCGGTAACCGCCGTCCCCCGGAAAGACACCTTTTTAATATTGAGCAGCTTAGAACGCAACGAAACATTGTGTTTAGCTGGTCGCCGGTACAGGGCGCCAATGCCTATATCTTTACGCTTTTTGAACAGACCGCAGCCGGGCGACGGCAAATCAATCGCGCTACTGTAACAAGTACCAGTTGGACGCTTGAGAATATAAGCGTGCTTGACCGGGGAACTTTTATTTGGCAGGTAGAAGCAATAAACAGAAACAATAGCAATACGATTGAGCAGCGCGGCTCTTTGGGAATAAATTCTTTTACAATCGACATTCCTGCTCCACGTCCGGTGCATATGGAAGATCCTGGAGTGCTTTATGGATTTTAGGAACTTACCAATAAGAAACTTACCAGTAAAAAAATATATTGTTTTAATTATTGCGATACTTTTTATAACAGCGCTTACTCCATTGCTGGCGCAAACTTCCGGCTACTATATGGTGCTACGTTTTGTTCAACGCCTTACATGGGTAGGAGACGAATATGCCATGCGTTATGAAGTAATAATCGAAAAAGAGGAAAAAGGGGAATACCGCAGGTTTTCACATGAATTCACAGAAACAAATTTTATTGAAGTCTCCCTTTTGCCAGGAAACTATCGTTATCAGGTTATACCGCATGATTTTTTGGATCAACCGATTCCTGTGCATGAGTGGATAAGATTTGAAGTCCTGCGCGGGGATAACAAATTAACAACAGGGGAACATGAAATCATTATTATAAACCCCATTGATGAAACAAGCAGGAAAGCGATAATTTTGATTGGACCTGAAACAGCAGGCACTCCGGAAGCAACAGAAACTGTGAAAACAGAAAATATCAGCGAATACCCAAACCAGTTTGACATATACTTGGGCGCTGCATGGATCCCTTTATTGCCTATTTACGCAGATAATCAATTCTTTGGCGATAATCTTTCGCTCTTGGGCGCTGCTGTTCGTTTTGGCATCATTTCCACCAGGCAGCGTTTAGTAAGCCCTGGAATGGAACTGCAGGCATCGTGGCGCATTTATGAACCGGATTCGGGAAAGAGACTATACTCATTGACCTTTGATCTCAATTTCCTTGCGCAAGCCCGTTTCCCCAACAACAGAACAGCCCTTAATTTTCGATGTGGCGCCGGCATTTCTCTGTTACCGGAAATTGAACCAGTATCGTCAATTGGCCAATATTCATTCCATGCAAATATCGGCGTATCGTTCCTGTACCTGATCAGGAAAAATCTGTATTTTGAAATTGGTATGGATTATTCCCAGTTCTTTACAAGAGACTACTTTGGCTTTTTGAGACCGTGGATTGGGTTGGGCTATCGCTTTTAGAGGTGTTTGATGATAAAAAATTATTCTCAATTATTTCTTACATATAAAACCTTTATCTCAATGCCCAAAAAAGTAAATGTATTGGGATTGATCTTTTTATTGCTGATTTTTTCCATTGTTCCTTCTTTTGCGCAAGCGCCTGTTGCAGAACCTCTACGGCACTATCTTGCAGCGCCTTCTGAAAGGGGGGACGTGTGGATAAGCCCAGCTGCGGAAATTGCTTTCTACAGCGCTTTTAGTTTTTCCTATGGCCCTGGTCTGGCTGTGGGTTATGGAAAAAGAGTCTCAACAGGACTCAAGGCACTCTTTCTTTTTGATGCGGAGAATGAATTGGATGTAATGGAAATAAACTTTCTTATTCGTTGGTATCTGCTGGCCTCAGACTCTGTTTCATCCGGTCCTTTTATCCAGTTTGCCGGAGGCCCTGCTATTTTTTTCGAGCGCGAAAAAGATATTTCCATGCCTGCCGAATATGGCATGTTTTCTGCTGGATTAAGCCTGGGCTGGCGGTTTCATATTGGAAAACTTTTTTTTATAGAGCCCTCTGTGCGCGGAGGATATCCCTATATGGCAGGATTTGCCCTATTGTCCGGCATAAGCTTTTAGTGGCGTTATTAGTTTCTGCTGTTATCCATGCTTCGGCTTGGCTAAATATTGATAGCAATTCTCATTCTAGACAAGCATAACGAAAAACAGTAAGATATAAAAATGAAATGTGATATTTGCGGCAATAATAAAGCAGTGATCCATATACAACAGATTGCAGGAAACGAAGAAATCAATATAAGTATTTGTGAAAAATGCGCAAGAGAGAAAGGCCTTACAATAAATAACTCTGAACTTAATATAAATTTAAAAAATCTTCTTAAAAATTTCGCAGAAATAAAGAAAGCTGTAACAGATAAAGATCTTGTAAAAGTATGCTATGTATGCGGTAAAACCCTGGAAGAATTAAAAAAGAGAGGAAAAGCAGGTTGTCCCGCATGTTACAAAGAATTTCGAAAATATATAACTTCGTATTTAAAAACAAATGCAGGATCTGCCGAACATAAAGGTAAATATCCTTTTAAAATAAATATTTTAAGCCAGAGGATGAAAAAAATAGATAATCTTCAATCATTATTGAATCAGGCTGTAAAAAATGAGGATTTTGAAAAAGCAGCTTATTTGCGGGATAAAATAAAGCTAATGGAGAAACAATTAGAAAAAGATGGTAAATAGCAATTTCAAAATTACTTCCAGGGGATGGTTTAGCGAAGAAGGGCCGGAAAACGATGTAGTAGCCTCAAGCTGGATAAATCTTAAACGTAACATTGAAGGAATTGTTTTTTCCGAAAAAATGAGCAAAAGAGATTCAGATTATCTTTTCAATGAAATTTTCAAAGCTGTAAAAAATATGTATGGCTTTAGTTATTATAATTTCAATAATTTAAAAATAATTGAAAAACAGATACTTGAAGAGCGCAATTATATAAAATCTGGCTCCTCTTTAGGCGAAGAACAATCGATTTTAATCAAGGATAATGAAGAAGTTCTTGCAATTTTTAATGAAAATGAGCATATCAAAATAAAAAGCCTAAAAAGCGGCCTTAATTTGAGAAAAGCATATAATTGCTGCAATGAGCTTGATAATATTTTTGACGAAAAGTTTAAATTTGCCTTTTCCACACAATATGGTTATCTTACATCTGACATATCTTCGTCCGGAACAGGGATGAATGCATCTGTAATGCTCTTTTTACCGGCAATAAGGCGTGCCAATAAAATCGATAAAACACTTACCGAAATAATGCGCGCAGGCTTTGCTGTAAGGGGTTTTACAGAGGAAAAAAACGCCTCTTCTTCCTCCTGTGGAGATTCTATGGGAGATTTATATATTGTTGATAATCAGTTTTCTATAGGAAAAAGCGAAGAGGATTTTATAATACAACTTGAGAGTATGGCAGATATTATTGCAGGATATGAACGGGAAACACGAAATATAATCATAGAGAACGATAGAGCCAATATTGAAGATGAGATTTTTAGGGCAAAAGGGATTCTTGAAAATTGCAGGAAAATCACTTTGGCAGAGGCCATAAAGCATCTTTCATCACTAAAATTAGGTAAGTATTACAATTTAATCGATAAAAGTATAACATATTCACAATTAAATTGTTTATTATTGCAAATACAAAGGTCACATATAAAAAATTTGGAATATAACTCTGATGAAGAGATAATAAGAGCTGAATATATCAGGAATAATTTATTAAGGAATAAAGATGTTTAAAGGATTAACTAAAAGGGCTCAAAAAGTGCTTGCTTTGATCGCGCAGGAAGAAGCAAAAAGATTTCATGCTGATCAGCTTTTACCGGAACATATTATACTTGCGCTTATCAAAGAAGGGGAAGGACAGGCGCTAAAAATCTTAAGAAAATTTAAAATTGAACCTGTGCAATTACAGGTTGAAATTGAAAATAACATATTTAAAAAGGGTGGATTTTATCTTGGAGATGTTCCCCTTTCAAAAAGAGGGAGAAAATTTCTTGAAAATTCCGCTGAAGAAGCCAAGAAATTCAACCATGAATACATTGGAACAGAACACCTCCTGCTGGCAGCAGCAAATGAACCCGGAAGTATTGTTTCAATGTTCCTTATAAGCAGGGGCATTACACCTGAACTATTGCGGGATGCTATAGCAGAGATGTCTGAAATAGCAAAATCAGATAGTAAAATAAACAAACAGATAGCAGTTATAAAAAAACCTCTTACTTCAGGAGGGAAAAATACCCCATTACTAAATGAATTTTCCAAAGATCTTACAGAAATGGCAGCAACAGGACAGCTTGACCCTGTAATTGGACGGGAAAGAGAAATTGGCAGAGTTGTGCAGATACTTGCCCGCAGGACTAAGAATAACCCCATACTGCTTGGAGAACCTGGCGTAGGAAAAACAGCGATTGTTGAAGGGCTTGCTACAAGAATAGCTTTGTGCAAAGTTCCCGACATTCTTCAGAGTAAAAGAGTAATGGTTTTGGACCTTGCGTCTGTAATTGCAGGCACAAAATACAGAGGGGAATTTGAAGAACGTTTAAAACGAATAATGAAAGAGATAAAAATAGCAAGAGACATCATACTCTTTATAGATGAAATTCATACTATTGTAGGAGCAGGTGGGGCAGAAGGGGCAATAGATGCTTCAAATATGTTAAAACCAGCGCTATCCCGCAATGAAATTCAATGTATTGGAGCTACAACTTTAAACGAATATAGAAAAAATATTGAAAGAGATACTGCTCTTGAAAGAAGATTCCAGCCTGTTCTTATTGAGGAGCCGGCATTTCAGGAAACAATTGAGATACTTGAAGGGATAAAGAAATATTATGAAGATTTTCATAATGTAACATATAGCGACGAAGCTGTAAAAACTGTAGTAAAACTTGCAGCAAGGTATATTACAGACAGGCTCATGCCCGATAAAGCAATAGATATACTTGATGAAGCAGGCGCACGCAAAAGAATAGCTGTAAGGGTAAAACCCGAAGAACTTGATAATATCAATAACCAGCTGGATGATCTTAATGCGGAAAAAAGGACTTATGTAAATAATCAGGATTATGAAAAAGCTGCTTCTGTACGGGACAAAATAAAAAATCTATGGGATGAGAAAAATATTATTGAATCATCATGGAAAGAAACTGTAAAAGTAAAACAGAATCTTATAGATGAGTCAG
>Ga0123353_10015356_pt1 | contig 11117 bp, 10 predicted proteins | sample TergutLab28metaG_3_FD_92763 | JGI IMG/M metagenome (GOLD analysis project Ga0123353, IMG submission 92763) | Labiotermes labralis P3 segment gut microbial communities from Petit-Saut dam, French Guiana - Lab288 P3 | ecosystem: Host-associated > Arthropoda: Insects > Digestive system > Gut ... | reverse complement strand
CCGCACCATTTGACTCTGGCAGTTCCTTACCGCATGCGACTTCTGACTCCTGACTTCTGACTACTTCCTTGCTCCAGAATGGGAAAGGGAAAATTTGACCAATTATTTTCTGGCGAAAGCCTAGGAGATAGGAGATAGGAGATAGGAGATAGCATACGCAAGCGGTATTGCAACATCTCTGACACAATGGTGCGGTAGCACCATTCGAACTCCTAACTCCTTTCCTACGGAATGGGAACTTCGACAAAAAAGGGGATAGTTCATTTCCAGCGAAAGCCTCAAATCGTCTTATCCGCAACGAGTTCCTTAATGAGACCGCCAATCGCTTCGCGCGTCGGGGCAATTTCGGAGAAGCCCTCTTTCTTCAGTACGACCGATTGAATCTTGAACACCTTCGTTGGCGAACCGGAAACACCGCATCGCTGCGGGTCGGCACTGATTTCGTCGAGTCCCCATTGTTCGAGCGTCGCGTTTTTGTACTTCATCATCCGCTTCGCTGCCCACGGACGCGGGACATTCGCCGTTTCCACCACTGTCAAGAGTGCGGGCAATTTGACTTTCACCACCTCAAAACCGTTGCCGATACTCCGGCGGACAGTCGCCGACTCTTTAGATAGTTCCAGAATTGCCTCGGCATACGTCACTTGCGGAATGCCGAGTTTCTCGGCACACTGCGGCGCAGTCTGTGCGGTATCGCCGTCAATCGCTTGCCGACCGGCAAAGACGAAATCGAACTTTTCGATAGTTTTGACCGCTTGCGACAGAATGTAACTCGTTGCGAGCGTATCACTTGCGGCAGCCCGACGATCCGTAATCAAGATTGCCCGATCCGCGCCGCGAAAGAGGCAGTCACGCAGCACATCGGCAGCCTTCGGCGGTCCCATCGAAACAACCGTGACCGTGCCACCATATCGCTGTTTGACTTCGAGTGCCATTTCGAGCGCGTGCAAATCTTCAGGATTGAAAATGGTCGGCAGAGCCGCTCGGTTGACCGTGCCATCTTCTTTCATCGCATCGGCAGAAACATTTGCCGTATCAGGAACCTGTTTGACGAGAACTATGGAATTGTACATTTTTTAAGAATAAAGGAGTAAGGAGTAACAGAGCCGCAATCTAAAGATTGCGGCTCTGATTTTTGTTTGTTCGTGTTAGGGCTTGTCGAGGAAGCTACATTATACCATTTGTAAACCTCGAATGCGACTAAAATGCTTTCGATTGTCCGTTGCCAGTGGGAAATCGTTCGCCATCGCCGTTGCGGCAATGAGGATGTCTGTAGTGTCGATCAGTTTGCTTTCTCGTTTCAACTGGCGATAAATCATTCGAGCCATGGTGATCGTCGAGTCGTCAAAAGGCAAAACCGTGATCTGTTGAAAACAGGATTGCCAAAACGGCATGTCTTCCTCCGATGCTCCACAGAGAACCTCGTATTTTGCAATAGAGGAAACACAAAGATTCGGATAACGAACGAGCAATTCTGCAAAATAGGTTTTGCGTTTATCGAGTGCCCGAAAATACTTGATAAAAACACAAGCATCAACTATCGCGGTATCTTCCATTGTTTCAAGTGTTCCCTGACTTCGTCTTGTCTTTTTATCGTTTCCTCACTGGCGACGGGACCATTGAGAACGAACTGTAAAAAATCTTCATGGCTTAATGGCGGCGGATGTCTGCGAAACTCTTCCTCCCACCGCCTTCGGTTCGCCTTCGCTTGCTTCTGCATTTCGGGAGTGAGCCACGAATCAGGATCATCGTCCACTTCGTCCTCTGTAGTGGGTAAATCTTGTTCGGACGGCAGAAAACCCGCCTCGTATAGTCTCTCTAACACGAAAGTCCGCGCATGCGAAGCACTCACGTTGTTCGGTAAATCGATTGTAATCGTTGGCATTGTTATGATGGCATTAGACTTGCTCCTTAACCTTCCGGCATTCCCCCATCCCCCGCTCCCCGTCCCCTTCCAATATACCGTAAAACACTACAAAGGCAAGGGCTTGTTCCGTGTCAATTCCTGTTGGATGGCTTCGAATGACGGGAATGTTTCTCCCATGATATTTTTGCCGTTTTGGTGAATCGCTTGTGCCACTTCCATTTCCCCTCTTGCCAGATGGTACATGATCTGCGCGACAGAAAACGCCTTAAATTCAGTGGCATGAAGCTGCGTCATTTCGTAAAGCGGTTTCAGTATCTCCAATGTTTCGTCAAGCCTGTTTTGTTGGATCAGCCGTTTTGCCTGTGACGTTTTTGAAAACAGGTAATCAGGGAAATCCTCGATCACTTGGTCAAGCAGTTCGTTGTAAATACCCTCGTGTCCCAGCATCATGTGATACACCGCGATGTTGTATCGAACCGAAGCCCGACCCGGCTCCGCAGCGTTGACCTCGGTCAGCAGTTCGATAGCTCTTTCGTAATCATTCTCTCTCACTGCGTCATGGGATTGGGCAACCTTTCTTGCACCGGCTGGTGAAAGCGGCGGTTGCGTTTCCCTCGCTTCCCAATAGACTTCCACGCTCGCCATTCGGAGGGTACATTCTTCTCCCTTTCGCCAAAGTTGGAGTGTGTCTGGTAGCAACCATTTGAGTTGCGAAGCGAGCGACAGAAAAGCACTTCGGCATTCATCCGTGCCAGACTGCCCTGAAATGAAATCCACGATGGCACTTTGTAATTCGGGAGTAGGACAATGACCAGTTGCCATATAGACCCACTGCCGACTGTCCGGACCACCGCGCTGAAGCATGCCAATCATTGTACGCTCCAGAGACGGAAACACCGCAAACGCTCGTTTGAAAACCGGCTTGACCGTCTGCACGACAAGTTCTGCCAGTTCTGCACCTTTCAGGTCTTCGTCGATGTTGGCTTGTGCATGGGCTTGGCAAAACATATCAGACAACTGTTTGGGCAACCATTGCTCCTCTTCGAAAAACCAGGGACCGTTTTGCTCGCCAGCCGGTTGTTGAATGTCTTTCAAATTCTCCGTTGCGGTGTCAAACGTATCATCCGGGATCGATTTCCACAGTTCGAGGGCTGTTTCTCGATTCCCCAACCGTGCATGAGCAACAGCGGCACAATGCGTCGCCTTCGCAAACGTCCAACGTGCCGTATCCCACTTTTCTCCTTCTTGTTGTCGTGCAAATTGATAAGTTTCAATGACTCGGTCAAGATCATCTGCCCAAGCGAATGCTTCGATTTTGGTAGGATAAAAATCGGGTTGATCGGGTAAGATTTTTGAAATAGCAGCCAAACGGTTGCAATAATCTGGCAATTCCTCGTAACGACCAAGCAGAGCCAACTGCCGCATTTTGAAGGCGTGCGCGTACAGATTGTCCGGGTGATGTTCCAATGCCTGTCGCAGAAATGGCTCCGCAGCTGCCGGTCCCTGATTGTGCAAAACAGCAAGGGCTTTATTATTGTAAGAAGAACGGAAGAACGGATACCGGGTGATGAGTTTATCGCAATGCCGGATGGCTAAATCGAACCGCCCTGAACCGAGATAGACCAAGGTTTTTTCATGGCGTTGTATCAAGTCGATCAGTTGCTCGTCGGTGTAGGGAGCCGTATCAATTCCGATAAGAGCAGAATCTTCTCTAAAGTCGGCAGCCATGTCCTTGCGTACGCTGACAAGATCGGCTTCGCTTTTGAATGAAAAGCGACGTTCCATCTGCTCATCGCACCCGATCAATGTCGCTGGCATTTCGTTCAATACACAAGCGACGCGGTAAAGCGTGTAGTCCTCATAAGAACGTTCTCCGACTTGGAGGAGTTGCTCCGCCGCCCAGAACAAACCGCCGTTGTCCCCCATTTCCATGCACACTTTGACAAAGAGCCTGTACGGCATGGCAATTTTGGGATACCGCTCGGTGTAGTCGCGTAACATTCCATAAGCGGTTTCGTAATCTTTCTTTTTGATCAGGTCGTGAACGTGTTCGACAAAGCCGTCATCCCTGCCATACGAGGTAAGCATGTCCCGATACTTGCTCAGTCGTTCCTTACGAACCTTCTCCCGTTTTTTCTTTTTCTGCTGTTCTTTGCGTTGTTTGGACATTGGTAAAAATGGGGACGAAACCGGCGGCACCGTCGCTGGCTCTCTGCGCAATCTGACGATTGCGGCTCTGTTGTGTTAACTCTTCGTGAACTCGTGAAGGGCAGCGTCGATGAGATTGCGGTGTTGTTCCGGTTTGACTTCGGCGCGGATCATTTTTCCGGCGAGGTTCGTGGCGAGCGTGGCACTTCGTTCGGCGATGCTTTGCAGTGCCATCGTTGTGGCTCCTTCGATCTCTTTCATCGCCCGATCCCGTTCCGAACCTGCCGCTTCACGGGCTTGGGCGACGATGTGTTCCGCTTGACGCTGCGCGTCCTTTTTCGCATTTTCGATGATTTGGCGTACCTCCTCTTTGGAAGCGTCCAACTTTTCCTGATACTGACTCAGCAAACTCTTCGCATCGTCATTCTGTTTCTGTGCCGACGCGATTTTGTCCAAAATGCCTTGCTCCCGTGCATCGAGTGCTTTGGCAATCGGTCCGAACGCAAATTTGTAGAGGATGCCGAACACCGTCAGAAAAATGACGAGCGTCCAAGCGGCGGTGTTGCGCTGAATGTCCATCGGGTTCAGCCCACTCCCCTCGGCTCCATCCCCCCCCGCACTTGCCAAGACGCATGGCGACGAACAAACGAAGAGAAGCAACGCGACCAGTAGAATGGCAACAATAAAATAATAGGGACGAATCATGATAACGATGGAGGGTAGGGGCAGGCCTACGTGTCTGCCCTGCGGGTGGTGGTGGGGTAATGGGTGGGGGCAGACACGTTGGTCTGCCCCTACAGTACCTCCTTACATAAACAAGCACAAGATGCAAATAACGAGGGCGAACAGTGCGAGTCCTTCGATGAGTGCAGCGGCGATGAACATGATCGTGGTGAGTTTTCCCATCATTTCCGGTTGACGAGCGGAAGCATCCACGACGCTGGCACTCAACATCCCGATTCCGATGCCACCGCCGATGGCTGCCAGACCGGCACCAAGACCAACACCGAGGTATCCGAGCGAGGATTTCTCCATCAGGGGACCATCCGCAGCAAGCACCACTGCTGGCGAAAGAACAATGGCAACAACGAAGCAAATAACAGCAATACGAGCAAGTTTGTTCACAGAAAAATCTCCTAGTTAAGGGGTTAACGTTAAGTCTGACAAATACAGTTGGAGAGGCATTGTACCAGATTTTCGGCAAAATTGCACAGGGGGCACATCGGCGAAAAATAGCCTGCTTCTCCGAAATCTGGCCAAGCAACACCATTTTAAGGCATGTTCCCTCCAGTGTCAAGTCAAGATGCCATCAAGGCTTTCGCCGGAAATAAACGATCCTTTTTTCTGTTGAAATCACCATTCCGTAGAGTAGTCCAGAATGGGAAAGGGAAAAAATTATTTTCTGGCGAAAGCCCAACGTCGGTCGATGTGAACTGATTGACGACACATTGTAAAACCGGTACAATAATCCCCTATCGAAAATGCCCTTGTCGCAAAACGATATTCTCATGAGCAGAAACTGTACCTCTCTCTTCCTTTGGTGTGTGCCACTGATCGTTTGTGTCGCGCCGATGTCCCTCGCGGTAGAAAAACCGAACATTATTGTCATCATGGCGGACGATGTCGGCTATGGCGATCTCGGCGTTCTGGGTGCTAAAGGTGTGGAGACTCCCCACTTGGATAAACTGGCTCTGGAGGGTCGCCGTTTTGTGAATGGATATTGCAGTGCCGCCACTTGTACGCCGACTCGCTTCTCTCTGTTGACGGGGATGCACGCCTTTCGTCAGCGAGGTACAGGTATTGCACCCCCCAACGCGCCTGCCATCATCAAGCCGGGTACAGTGACCATGCCTGCGGTGTTGCGAAACGCGGGATACAAAACAGCTGTGGTGGGTAAATGGCATCTCGGACTCGGCAATCCGCCGAAGCCGGACTGGAACGGCGAACTGAAACCCGGTCCGCTCGAACTCGGGTTCGACTACTGTTTCATTTATCCGTCCACCAACGACCGTGTCCCGAGTGTCTATGTCGAGAACCATCGGGTACGAAATCTCGATCCCAACGATCCGCTCGATGTGCGCGGACAAGAATTGTCGAACCCATGGCCCGATGTGCCGACCGGCGTAACGCATCGAGACACATTGAAAATGGATTGGTCGAATGGACACAATCAAACGATCCACAACGGCATTGGTCGGATTGGCTGGGCTTTAGGGGGAAAGAACGCACTGTGGCGTGATGAAGATTTGGCAACCACACTGACAGAAAAATGCGGCGAATGGATCAAAGCCAACAAAAACGCCCCGTTTTTCCTCTTTTATGCGTCACCCAATGTCCATGTACCGAGAATGCCCCATGAGCGATTTCAGGGAAAAAGTTCGATGAGTTACCGCGGCGACTCGCTGGTGGAACTGGACTGGTGCGTCGGGAACATCTTGGAAACACTTCGCGAGGAAAACGTGTTGGAAAATACACTCGTCATCTTTACCAGTGACAACGGTCCGGTCTTGGACGATGGATACAAAGATGGAGCCGTCGAAAAATTGGGGGACCACAAGCCGTCGGGTATTTTGCGAGGCGGCAAATACAGTCCCTACGAAGGAGGGACGCGGATTCCTTTCTTTGCGTACTGGAAAGGGAAGATTGTGCCCGGCATTTCGGAAGAGATCATGAACACCATCGATCTTCCGGCAACTCTCGCAGCGTTGGTAGGGGAACGTGTTCCTGAAGGCGCGTTTCCGGACAGTTTTGCATTGAACGATGAGCTGCTGGGTATCTCTGGCGCGAAGGGGCGACCCTTCAACATTAACGAGGCGAGTATGCGGTTTGGATTCCGAAAAGACCATTGGAAAATTGTTTCCCCCCCCAACGCAGGTCAAACGCCCGGTCGCAATGATCGGGCAAGGTATGAACTGTTTAACTTGGCAGCCGACCCCTCGGAAACGACCGACCTTGCCAAACAGGACCCCGAACGGGTCAAGACCATGTTTGAAGAGTTGCAAAAGCATTTGGTCCCATTCGGACGGTGATCATGCCCGGTGGGAGGAAAGGAGGAAAGGTTGAAAGACAAAAATGCCTGAACACGATCTTGTTTTTGTTGTGGTGATGTGGTGCCTTTGGTTCATCGTCTTGGGTGGATGCGTCGGGAGTTTTTTGAACGTTCTTGTCTATCGCTTGCCGCGACGGAAGAGTTTGATGCGTCCGCCATCGCATTGCCCCGCTTGCGGGCATTTGATTCGATGGTACGACAACGTTCCCGTTGTCGGTTGGATCAAACTCCGAGGCAAATGTCGGGACTGCCAATCGCCAATCAGCATCCGGTATCCTTGCGTGGAGGGATTTTGCGGGATTCTTTTCGGTGGCATTTTTGTCATGCTCGCCCAACAACCTTCACTTTCGTTTGAATGGTTGTTTGGGTTGACGTTGCTTCTTTCGCTTGTGGGGGCAGTTGTCCTCGCCGGCTGTTTGATGATGTATGATAAGGTTTTCGCCGGAAAATAATTGGTCTACGGAATGGCGATTTCAACAGAAAAAAGGATAGTTTATGTCCAGCGAAAGCCTTAGACGGGAGACCCTGTCAACAGAATCGCACTCTCGTCGCAAAACAGCCCTGCCATGGCACCGGTCAGAAGGCAGGCAAGGGTGGCGATGAACAATGCCTTCCAAGCAACAGCGGCGATGTCAGATTTGCGGTTGGGCGCAAGCGCGACCGCTCCACCGACATAGATTGCCAGCGACGGGATGTGCGTGAAACCACACAAGGTGTATGCCGCAATCACCGCCGAGCGTGGTTCAATGGCGTTTGTGGCAATCAGATGGGACAGCATAAAATATGCTGGAACTTCCGTAGCAATCATGCGGGTTCCCAATAAATGAGCCACCGTCGGAACATCCCCCCACGGAACGCCCATGAGCCACACGAGCGGATAAAAAATGTATGCCAACGCTCCCTCAATCGACCAAGCAGCGGACAATCCCAAGAGCGGATTGATTTGATTGCCGATCCAACCAACAAACAGGTTGGCAATCGCAAGCAGACCGACCACGGCAATCAGCATCGTCGTAATGCCGACGATCATCTTGAAACCGGTCTCCCCTCCCGAAAGAACCGCTTCGACAAGTGAATTTTCCCGCTCGACGTGAGGTTCCACATGGATGCCGAGTGTTTCCGGCGTTTCCGTTTCCGGCACGGCAAGTTTGGCGAGAATGACTGCCGCCGGAACCGAAAGGATGGTGGCAGAAACCAAGTGTCCGGCAATGGAAGGAAAAACGTCGCGGAGTACGCCGATGTAGAGTCCGATGACATTGGCGGAAATCGTCGCCATACAGCACGCGAGAATCACGCACAGCTCGGAGCGCGTGAGCGTTGGCAAACAAGGACGAATGGCAAGCAACGACTCGTTACCGACAAAAATGTTGGCGGAAGCGGCAAGTGATTCCGCGCCGGAAATCCTCGTGAGTTTGGAAAAAACGGCGGAGAAGAGTTTCAATATTCGCGTCATGACACCGACGTGATAGAGAATGGCAAGCAAAGCCGAGATGACCAAAATCGTTGCAAGTCCTTGAAAGAACAGGAGGAACCCAATTCCGTTTTGCGCCGAGATGGCGGGGTCTGCGAGTGAACCAAAGACGAACTTTGGTCCTTCGAGAGCGGCATCGACAATGGCAATCACGAAGGTATTGAGCCCTCCAAAAAGGTTTTGCCCGGTTGCCGTCCGAAAAACGAAAAGAGCGAAGAGAAACTGGAATGCAAATCCCCAAAGAAGCAATCGGTAGTTGATCCTCTTGGTCTCTCGTGAAATGAGCCAAGCAATCAACGTGAAAACCACAATACCCAAAAGGGGAATGACCTGTTGTGAATCCATTGTCAATACAGACTGAAGCCGGTTTGAAATTCGAGATGCCGTCATTTTAGCCCAAAGGGCAGAGACCCGTGACGGGGGGGAGGGGCGGGGGGGAGGGGCAGGGAACAAAAGGGGCGAACAGGATGGTGAAAAACATCGTTCGCATTTTTCGCGGTGTTCGCGCCTTTCGCATCAACACACATCACCCCAACACTGCCAGCACAATGTCGATGCGTCCGAAGGGGGCACTGATTTGGATGCCGTTCACCCGGTGTCGGACTTGTTCGATCATCTCGCGGGCGATTTCCACGCCGACCGCCAGTTGATCTTCTTTCGATTGTTTCGCCATTGCTGCCATTCGCTCCATCGTTGCGTCCGGCACCACCACCCCCGGCACTTCGTTTTTCATAAATTCGGCATTGCGATAACTCGCCAGAGGCCATATCCCCGCCATGACCGGAATCGGCAACTCGCCAATCTCGTCCAAGAACGAGAGCAACGCCACAGGATCAAAGACCGGCTGCGTAATCGCAAACTCCGCTCCCGCATCGACCTTCATTCGGAATCGGTCGAGTTCCCGCTTGCGATCCAGTGCGGTGGGGTCGAGTCCCACGCCGATCACCGCCTTGGTGGGTGGCTGAACCGCCTGACCACCGAGATCAATCCCCCGATTCAACCGACGCTGCACCGAAGTCATCCCAATCGAATCGGTATCGAACACCCCCGTCGCATTCGGATACAAACCGAGTTTCGGCGGGTCCCCCGTCACGAAGAGCAAGTTGTGAATTCCCAATGCCGCACAGCCCAAGAGGTCGGCTTGCATGCCGATCAAGTTTCTGTCCCGGCAGCAAAAATGCAAAATCGGCTCAATGTGCGCCTCCCGCAAAATTCGCTGAGCCACGACCATCGGCGAAATGCGTGAACTCGCCCGCGGACCATCCGGCAGGTTAATGGCATCGACACCATAACGATGCAGCCGCCGACTCTTTTCAATCGTGTCGGTCAAGTCGTAACCGCGCGGCGGCACGAGTTCGACCGTCGTCGTCCAAGCACGGTGAGCGAGTTTCCAGCCAAGCCGTGATCGTTCGGTGAGCGGAACTTCCGACTGTTCCACGACTTCCGGCTCTGCTTCTTTCAGGATCACTTTTGCGGCGTGTGCTTTGGCAAGCGGCTTGACCATTTTGGCAATTTCCCGAATATGGTCTGGCGTCATTCCGCAACACCCGCCGATTCCCCTCACGCCCAGATTCGCCAACTGTATCGAGTATGTCGCCGCATATTCGGGGGAGCAAAAATAGAGATGCCGCCCTTCAAATTCCTTCGGCGTGCCAGCGTTGGGCTGCACAATCAGCGGCAGCCGAATGATCTTGACCGCTTCTTCAGCGGCGACCAAAAGCCCTTCGGGACCGGAGCCGCAGTTCAAACCGAGTGCCACAGGTTGCGTCCAATCTTCGGGATAAGGAGCAAAGAGTCGGGCAATCGTTTCCCCCGACTCGCTGGTCGGATGTCCCTCACTCGACATGACGACCACGCAGGACAATACGTAGGGGATGTGCGGACGCCGCTGCATGGTTTGGGTGCAGAGTTCCATTGCCAAGCGAGACGGTTGCGTTTCAAAGAGGATGAAATCAATTTTTCCTTCCCCGCCTTCCCAGAGTGCATCGACTTGCTCCAACACGATGGTTTCGAGTGCTTCGGTGTTGTCCGTGAGGTTCACCGCATGTTTGAGGGGACCGACGGAACCGGCAACGAAGAGGGAATCCCCCGCCACCTTTCGGGCGATTGCCGCACCGGCGCGGTTGATCTCGGCGAGTTTTTCGGCAATGCCGTATCGTTCGAGGTTCAGCCGATTCGCTCCAAAGGTGTTCGTCGTGAGCACTTCGGCACCGGCGTTGCGGTAGTCGGTCAGGACTTGCTCGATCAGTTTGGGATCGGCGAGGTTGAGTTCTTCAAAGCAACGATTGGTAAAAACATGGTGCCGATAAAGTTCGGTACCCATCGGACCATCGAAGACGAGAAGATTGTTACGGAGGGTTTCGGAAAAGGAAAATTGCATGCGAGAAAGTCTAGCACGGACACTACAAAAATGCAAGGAAACGGTGCCGCAATCGTCAGATTGCGAACCGAGCCGGTGGCATAAGGCTTTCGCCAGAAAATAATTGGTCAAATTTTCCCTTTCCCATTCTGGAGCAAGGAAGTAGTCAGAAGTCAGGAGTCAGAAGTCGCATGCGGTAAGGAACTGTCAGAGTCAAATGGTG
>Ga0123353_10015353_pt1 | contig 11118 bp, 8 predicted proteins | sample TergutLab28metaG_3_FD_92763 | JGI IMG/M metagenome (GOLD analysis project Ga0123353, IMG submission 92763) | Labiotermes labralis P3 segment gut microbial communities from Petit-Saut dam, French Guiana - Lab288 P3 | ecosystem: Host-associated > Arthropoda: Insects > Digestive system > Gut ... | reverse complement strand
TTTTGGTTTATTCAGTTCCTAAAACATATATAATAACCTTCATTGGCCAGAATGATTGCCACAATTTTGCATATTATGATGGTATGTACACAGGGTAGTAGTTTATTAAACTTAAAACATAAATCTTCTTTATCTGGATTAATTTCCACAGTTTGACAGTTATGAGTTGTGTATTCAGTGAAATAAGTAGTCCTTGGTAAGCCAGAACCAACAGACTCAGATTGAGGTGCTTCACAAATGCTATATGGACCTGATGGAATAAAATGTTATACTACTACCATAAACAAGAGCAATGGAACCACTCCTTGTTTACAAATAGTTAGGCAAATCTTGCTGGATGAAAGTTGTTTGGGAAGTACGTAAACACAGAAACTTCCAGGAGTCTGTAAATAAAGTAGCTGTCAGCTTGGCCCAGAACAATATGAAATAAATTTAGTCTTGAATTAAGGCCTCCAAAATACATTTAAAATTACCAAGCATTCGGAAAAAGAGCTTTAGTTTGCTTCTAATTCTCTGTATAAAATGCAACTTTGAAATAAACCCAAAATCTAGAACTCCTACATCACAAACAGCATACTAATTGTGTTTTACTCTTGTACAGTTAAGTGAGTGAAAATTTAAAAAGCAATGGATGTATGGTCTGGAAGTGTTTACTATTTTGTTATGAATTGACAAGGTCTTATCACTGTTAGGTAGGTCACTTGGTGGCACTGACATAAGCGGCACTAATGACAACCAAGGACGTTCCAACAAGGGATGCTGTATAGCTCCTCTTAGTTCAGTGTAATATTAAACTGACAAGAACTTTGTGTTTATTTTGTTGATTCTTTTGGGATGACCCCAGTTTTATAAGTGTATGTAGGTCATGTTCCTTGCCTTTGATCATTTTGACAGCCTGCAGGTGGTACTGTTGTGAAAATTTTTAATTGAAGGTCATAAAACCTCCTCCAGCACTGACATTGTTGTCACTGCCATATGCCCCTCTGTATTTATATTGATTACATAAGGTAAGTATGGAGTAATTTAATTCCTGAGATAACATTTTTTTAAAATGTGGTTTCCTGCTGTTTTTATTTTGAAAGCTTAGGCCACACAGTTCTCATCCTTGTACATCAGCAATACAGAGAAGACCCATTTCCATTGTTATCCAAAACAAATTTTGTAAATACATCATTTTTCCAGAAGTAAATTTCTGGCCAGTTAAGGTTACTAAAATAATTACTACCATCATAATTGATATCAAGTAAATTCTGTTGTTTCTGTAACAAGGTAAAATTATGTCATGAAGAATGTTGAAGTGTTTCGGAAAATGAAGGAAGAATGTTGAATGTTTTTATATTATGCCTCCTGCAGTTGAAGTGACTCTGACATGACTTTTTAACATTTGAACAGTGGGTTTTAAAAAGGCAGTGAAGTTGTGTGAAAATGTGATTTATGACGTTCATTGAAGAACATCATTCTAAGAACAGAAATGAGTAACATTATTAGAAGACTTTTTCACGTGACATGTTAAAACATGAATACTGTATTTAGCTACTTCTTGGCCATCTGTTGGTAGTTTCCTTCTATGTGTAAGCTAGTCCATTTCTATTTTCTTTATACAGACATTCCCAGACTAATGTAAGGGTTCTGTTCTGCAAATCTTTATGTAACATGACTTTCATATATGTGGTAATTCAGCCCACTACCCACAAAACTCATACACATAATTTTATTAAATTTGTAGTGTACACGTGTGTGTGTGTGTGTGTGTGTACTTGTTAATTATATAACTGTCTACCGAGATACTGAAAAGTATAATTTGTTAAAGTTTAGAAATAATTGTGATTAGAGTAAGTAAATGGAAGGAAATAATTTTAGGGATAAAAATTAAACAAGAATGATTTATGGGTTAGTACACATACATGTGATTTTTTTCTGGGCTAATGTAGTCTGGGGGTGCCTGTATTCACACTTCAGACTGTGGTTTCTGTGTGCTACAAAATGTCAGAAGTAACATAATTTATGTAAGAAATGTGTACATTGAAGTCTTCAAGCATTTGTAGTGGGCTTGGTTACATAATCTTTCTTAGCAAACAGATAAAAGGTATTGGGTTTGTGGAAGGGCATATTATTTAATTTCTAGGTCATACAGTATCAGTAGGGTGTATTACATTCATTTTCATTTTTATGGGGAACAGATATTTTTTCTCTGTTTGAAAATTGTATACAATTTATCCAGAAATAGAAGTCATCTGTTTTGTTTATTGTTGAGGTGTATGAAATTGTATGCACTGCCATAATGTTGGATTGTAATATAAAAGAACATACATTGGCAGCAGTCTGATTCTGTTCCATTAATTTGCAATGAAGTGATTTCCACAAGATTTGAGATTCACACAGGAGTGTTGTTTCCAGAATCTTCAAGGTGGTTTCTGGCTGAGTAGATTTGTTCTTGCCATCAATGATGAAAGAGCCCAGCATTCTAACCTGTGAGCTAAATTACTGTTGGATTATGAACTTAGCATTATCAGCACAGAATTTATAGCACTGGGATTCTGTGCAGTAGGAAAGTAGGTTTTATGAGTTGTGCTTGGAACTGGTAGCTTAGATTTAAATGTTAACTTCTCTTGTTTAACACATTGCAAGAGAAGTATTGTTTAATGGTGAAGTATGATGTGGAACATTGGTGGAATGACAATGAGAGGTGAAAGCTGAAGTGCGTAGAGACGAACCTGTCCCATTTCACTTCGTCCACCATAAATTCCACATGGACTGGCCTCGGATTCAACACAGGCCTCTGCAGTGACAGGCTTCGGGATTATTATTATTTGCTATGGAGAATATGGGAAAATTTTAAATTTAGATATACGTAATATAGATACAATGCACAGATGTGAACTTCAATTCAAGTAATATCAGGGTGCCAGGATTACCGAGGAGGTATAAACATTATGCTAACAGGCCAGAGTTATGTTTTATGTACTTTGCCTGTCTTGTTAGTAATGTGGATGAGAGCGATGAGACATAATGCAATAATATACATTGATACAATAGAATTACAACCATTTTGTTATAATGCTACCTACATAACTGGCATATTACTAATGAATATAAAAAGAAAGATTTGTTCAGGTAAGGGTTAGGGAGTATGAATGAGTTTGAACCTGCAAATCTTGTCACAGCCCACATGATTTCAGACAAAAATTTAATTTAGTCTCTATTAATTGTACTAATTGCCAATTAATAAATTGTAATGTGCATATAATTACCAATCAGTCACCAGCAAAAATGTAGATATGACAAAAGTAGTTAGTAGCAGTTTGGGATTTTAAGCTTCGCACCATGTGTGCCCTCTAACTACACTGCCTAACAGTCTTGGCTGTTGTGCTGTTCGGCTAATGCTGCTTCTTTTCCATAAATACAGTGTTTATATACGTGTATGATTTGCACTGTAAGTGGGAACTGTTAGGAGATAAATGTTTTATACCTGTTTAAGGTTAGAAGTTAAGGATATATAATTTTTTAAATTTATTATTCACCCTCCCCCATGACATGACAGCCTCTAGTAGGCCAGGGCCTTCACAATCACACTCCAGACACACCACATTCAGTAGTACTTCTCTGGATGTCTGATCAGCCCAATACAGAATCCTGTACCTGACAACATACAGCACAGAGATATCATTGCCTTGAGTGGGATTTGAACCCACAATCCCAGCAAGTGAGCAGCTGCAGACCCATGCGTCACACTACACAGCGACTGGGATTGGCAAGGATATTTAGCTTTTATTAATGTGGTTGCTATAACAAAATGAACAAGTCATGCAAGTTCTAATCCAAGCAGATAGGTTTGTGTGTGTACATATTCAGAGAATCCAATCACATTCAAAAATACTTCTGCAGTACTTGAACAGTATGGCTCTTGTAAATTTTGGCACTGTATTTAAGAAATTTCACAATATCTTTGGTGGTTCGGTGTTAGGCCTGTGTTACGGAACAGAAAGGTTAGCTGATTTCCTTGTCAGTATTAAAATATACTACTACTACTATGGCATGACAAACTGATTTTGGCCTTTAGCCTCCTCATTTATGATACATAGCCCCTAAAAAGTTAAGCAGTAACATTTATAAGAAATTACAGTATATTTTTAGTAATAAAAAATTAGGGTATAGTTGCTGGCATGTTTTCTTCAAACATACATGCCATGGGTCCATAAGTATGTCATAAAGACAGTGGGATGTGGAACAAGTCATAAATACATAAATGTACAAATTTACTATGTAAAATATTGCAGTCATTTTTAAAAAAACAGTATTATAAATCATCTTTACACAAAAAAATTCATTTACAGAGTAAAAGGAATGTGTACATAGGTATTTTCTTAAGGCTGCTAGAAATTTTGCCTTGTCATCCTTGAGGATTGTCACACTAGGTAAAGGTAAAGTGATCCTGTTACAGGCCCGGTGTGGCCCAGGGGGTAGGTAGAGGTATAGCTCTACTTTTCCATGACCACGGCACTAGAAGGGGGTGAGTGGTCAGCAGCACGCCCCAGCCGGACTTTACTCCCAGGAAAGACCCGGTACCCATTTTACAGGAGGCTGGGTGGGCCCCAGGGCCGGTCTGGACGGGCAGAAAATCTTGTTCCCACCAGGATTCGATCCCGGACCATCCAGCCCATAGTCAGTCACTAGACCGACTGAGCTACCCAGCCCACACTAGGTGGTAAGCTGTTGAAAATTTATGCCAGCATAGAATGTACTGTTTTGAAAACAAGACAGGTTGGCATTTGGTCTGTGAAGATTTGTATTCCTTGTATTAATATTGTGTATAGATGAATTTTTTGAAAAATTTCCTGAGTTTTGATAATGAAGATCATTAATGGAAGTATATACTTGCATGACACAGGTAGAATCTCTAACTGTTGAAATAGACTTCTAAATGAGGTTCTGGGTTGTGGACCAGCCATAATTCTGACAATTTTTTTTTTTATAAGGTGAAAATCTTCCCACTGTTTGAAGAGTTACCCCAAAATTTCAGTCCATATTTAATAATAGAATGAAAGTGTGCATAATAAATTGATCTGAGAGTGTGAATGTTACTGGTGTGGACCATCGACTGAATGGCATAACATGCTCCATGTAGCTTGGGAATCATTTGCTCAGTATGGTTCTTCCAGTTTATGTGGTTATCAATTTGCAAACCAAGATATTTTGTATTCACTGTCTCTTCTATATACTTTTCTTTATAACCAATGTATAACGTAGAATGCGATGAATTCTTTGTTACATGTTTCATTATATTTGTTTTATCTAAATTATTAGCAGCAAACCATTTATGTATGCAGGTGTTTGCTTAATCAACTGCATGACTTTCTCAAGTACCTTAGAAAAAACCATTAATAATGAGACAGACCTGTAATTTGTCATACTAGTTTTGTCTCCTTGCTTGTAAAGTGGTTTTAATTTTAATTTCTTGTAAAGTGGTTTTAATTTTAGCACATTCAGGAAAAATACCTGTCTGTAGCAAATGATCATAAATATAGCTGTGTATGGTCTACTGTAGGAAAGAGGGAACACAGTATAGTGACAATCAAATACACACAACCAAACCCTAACTTTGCACCCATGTAGGTCTGTGAATAGAAATTGCTGTGAACAGTGGCACTGTGTCGGGGTTTGACTGTATGTATTAGAGAAACACACATATAAATAATATGCTTCATTTTATTAAAATAATGTTGCAAAAATACCCGTAAAAATCTGCTTTTCTTCATTATATGGTGGTGCATTCCATTTCAAGAGTAAGTGTAACATACATCATGGGATGTGATAACATAATTCAGGCACCATTTTCTTGTAGATAATCAATAATCATCTCATGATCATAGAGGTTAACATACATTTTTATGATTGAAGCAGTTATTTTAGTAATATACAACAAAAGCTGCCTCATGACATACAGCAGTTTATGGAGAAATTAAAGAATCTTATATTTCATGTAGAAGCTGCAGCACATGCATGCACAGTAGGATGATTGAGTGGTTGTAGAAAGAATTACCGTTCATTGCCAGTCCGATGTGTCTAGAGGTGAGCTTTATCTCCTTAGATTGCCCATTCATTTTTTACCAAACTTTCTGTAATCTGTATAGCTTCATTTTCCTTGTAATTTGAAACTTTCAAAACAGTGGATATATACAAATAACAATGTTCATAAATCCTCAAAATGCTTTCTGGTTGTAATGAAAAATTTTTAAAAATATTAAAATATGGCCCCGTTCACCACAGGTGGCACAGGAAGAAGGATCTAGAGAATTTAAATATGCGCAGTTAAAATGTGTACTGAATACTGAATCCACTTTCTCACCATGTGAATAACATCATATTTGTTATGCTTTTGAAGGGTTAAATACATTCAACAGTTACAGCATACAGCATTGAAATGTGTGTTTGCATGCACATATGCAGCAATAATATGTAATAATATAATTTCAGTGTGACAGATGGCAAAGTATGGCAACAAGAAGAAATCGAGGTGTTAACAGGCAATGACAAATATGTTAGCTGAGTCAGAATACTCCTAGCTATGCACAGTGCATATTTTCCCAACAGTTCAGAACACAACTACTTTAGTATGCATAATGTCTGTTTTCTTCCACTTAAAAAAAAATGTGTGGGCATACTTCATACTTGCAGACAACATATTTTGGGAATGAAAGGGTTACAAATGCACAGTCATAAAGTGTTTTTAAAGGCTGGTAGAAGAACTTTTGCTTTGGCAGCATTTGGCATAATATATTAATGCTGTTACTAATTATGGTACAATTCAATTTAAATATATTTTGGCCAGTGTTTTAAGTTTCCATCTGCCTTTGGTTGTTGGGCAACTGCAACAGTATTTATAATGTACAAAGTGATGTGTCTCTACTCTGTGTCATGGATTGACAACCATTTGGTACATCACGTAGGTCTAATCAAAATGTTTCCATGGCAGTACATAGCAGAGCACTGGTCCGCATAAATATATATTAATTGCAACCCAGCTAAAAATGGAACCTTTTGGTGACTTTCTTTGTGTTCAGTGGGAATATATCTGTATAATATTGCTACAATAAACAAGTACATAAATTATTGCATTACAGTTTACAAGCTGTATGACTTTTTTTTAGTAGGAATATATATTTAGGTAAGACAACACTGATGGGAATGTGATATACATACAAAATTGGTCAACAGCAATATCTATTCAGAACACTGTCTTAACAGAGAGCACTTTCATCATCTTTGGCAATTTTTTGTCAATAGGATAGTCTGTTCATAACACTGTTATAATAATTAAGCAATTTCATTACTTCGTTACAGTTTGTTTTTAAGAAAAATATGTGTGCAGAATCAACAGTTTTGGTGGTGATGCACACAGCAATAAGGAAATAAAAGTCAAGGAATATTTACTTCTTGATGGAATTCATTTTGAAGAGCCTTTCTATAAAAATTCTCTCCAGTAAGTACACCTCATCTGGCTGATAACTTTTAGAACATTTCATACATGTGTATTCCCCCCCCCCCTTCTCATTTCCTTGTATGGCAAAGCAGATGAATATACCAAAGTGGGGGAGGGGTATTTGTGCAAATCTAACATGACCCAAAATGCCAACACCTATGAAATCAATTGATTTACCAGGTTCAGGAACTGAGGATTTTCCGTTTTCAAATTAACCCATTTATTGTAGCACCCGACATGCTTGGTGGATTACAATTACTACTGTTGAAGTTCCTTCCGTCAGTAAGTAAGCCCATAGATACTCTCCAGCTGTGTGATTAGCGCTTGCTTTTCTTCTTGTGGAAGGAAACACGAACGGGCAGCATTCAAATTCTGTTGTGAACACATTACTTTTCATTATCATTAAGATAGTAATAATGAATGCATAATATATAAAACAACACACTGTTTCCAAAACTCTTTTTTCCAAAGAAAACTTAAAAGCCTCAAAATAAACTGATGGAATCCCAGACTAAAATTAAAAGTTGATATGAAAATGTCATGGCACAAGGCTTCTGTTCAGCACAACATATCAAATAAAAATATAAAAGACATTTTAATACTGTACCAGTGATTACTGTGTTTCTGGTTTGTCACAAGTTTTCCAAAATTTGGGATCAATGCAATACAGCCAGACCCTCAAGGCAGGTGCAGCAGCCTGTATTTTGGGGATTTCAGTTGTACACTGTGGTGCAGTTGAGTCCTTTGCTCTTTTGGGTTGTTACAGTACATAGGTTGGCAACCAGTAAGACCTTTTGGGATAGCCTATAGGTCACATCTTTGAGGGTAAAACAGGGTAAGGCCCTTCGTCTGTATATTATGTCCCAACATCACAAGTTGAACATAAATATATTAATAACTAGCTGTGCTCCTGGTCTTTGCTCAGGACAGCATCCAGTCACATTCTACATGTGACAGCATCTAACACTTCTACAGCTGCTTAGAAATTAATGAAAACATGATCTATTTAAATACCTTTTTATCAATGAACACAATAAAATGTTTGTAATGTTTCCTAATTCTCTGATATAGATTCCATGTTCCGTGTATGGGGAAACGGTTGTTCATTTTGACACTAATATGCAAAACATGAATACCATGGTCTAACATTATTTTGGCTTTCTGATAACCATGAATACACCAAGCAAGCTTGCAAAGAGATACTAACAATGCGCTGTCATAAGTGCACCAAGTTCATGCCTCCTCAGCTATCCTAACAGACTAACACCACTGGGAGAAAATGCAAACAGTGCTTCTTCATCGTGATAATACTCTACTACAGTACAAAAAGGAGAGAGAGGGGGAAAAAAGAACTGGGAGAAATTGTGCACTGAATTCTGTAAAGACAAGGATTTTTCGAATGTCACTTACGGCTCTGATTAAGCGGGATTCAGTTAGTCCCCAGTAATGAGCAAGGTCATAGTCACCCTGAAGATCATGACCTGTCACCATTGGATCATCTGTATTAAGAGAAAAGTTGGCTCCATCTTCTGCAAACCTGCAACCAGACAAAAACATAAGAAAAATACTAGTAGTTATATGGTGGAAATCAAACCTCTGGTTTCAACAGACAGTACCTCACTACACATCCTGAAATGACACAAATTACACCAGTAGAAAATGTTCACTGTTGAAGGCAATTGTACATGCTGAATTTTACAGTCCATATAAATTACATTAGACTGCACTAAGCTTCATTCTGGATAATAACTCACTAGGGAACAAAATGTTATAATTCCAGCAGTTGGACATTGTTGTCATACCACAAACCTCTTTTCAGTCTCTGATGACTCTCGTATGGAATGGGTGATTTGGATTCTCCCACCAGTCCTCTGTCTACCAACGCCACAGACATGTTTGTCACCATGGCCTCCAACATGTTTATGATGCTCATACAAACAGAGCAACATTACAGTGCTGGTCTGCATCTGAATTTTCCTTTCTAACTTGGCATCTCCAACATGAATCATACTATATGGTATACTTTTGTGTAAGAACTGAACCACTTAATTTGTCATGTTACAACCTTATTTGAAGTTCTGCACATTAATATAACCTGAAAAGAATCATTCTGTGCAAAATTTAGGCTGCCAACACACACACTGTTAATAATATGAGCTAGGAAATGCATCAGAGCATAATAATTCTAACATGTTCCCTTACTTCAGTTCTGTTATTTCAATAACTATTAGACTCACAGCAAATTGTACTGAGCATAAAAAAGATATTTCATTTTCCCACCTACGTTGGTCTAAAATATTTTTCATCCTGAAGGGTATTTGGTATGTTATGCTTCAGATGTGAATAGAAGCGTGTGTAGGTCTGTACCATAAAGTGGTTATTATTGCCATCTGACTTCAACCTGATTAGAATGTGTTGTCAAATTTAATAAAGTGCTCTGGTATCAAGTTTTATGAAAATGTAGTCAGCACTTCTTGAGTTGTAACAAGCTGACAGACACAGTGTGTGTTTTCAAATTTTTACTGAAAACACACCAATAATTCTGGATAGGAACAAGAGGATGGCCCTTGTGACATGTTCATGAATCTTCATGACCTTAAAAGCAGTGAATTTCTTCACTAATGAAGGACCTATACCTTTTCAAGGACAATATTATATGGTGTTGGTTGGTTAGTTATTTCTATGGGTATCAGAGTTGAACCTAGAACAGGCCATGCATGCCAAGAGGGCAAAGAGAGCCAGTACCCATTGTACAGGAGGCTGGGTGGGCCCCAGCACTGGTCTGAAGTGTGTAAAATCTCACCCCATGGGGATTCATGCCCAGACACACCTATATGAGTGTGGGTGTATGGCAGATTTTTGATTATCATAAAGAATAAAATGCATTGGTTATCTCTCCACTTCTGAAAAACCACTCCTGATCAATAATCTTTGTATATATTCAAAAGATCACTGCATAGCATTGACTATGCAATTTTGGTACTGTGTGCATAGTGACAGGGAGAGAGAGAAACAGACAGGTTTTAACAACACTGTCAACTGCTAAGATTACATAGTATTCATGATGAATGAATGAAATAATGTGTATGCAGCATTGGTGGAATGATAGCGAGAGAAGGAAACTGAAGTACTCAAAGAAAATTGTGTCCCAATGCCACTTTGTCCACAACAAATCTAGCATGGACTGGCCTGGGATCGAACCCAGACCTCTATAATGCAAGAATAATGACTGCCTAAATCATGGCACAGCATAGCGTAATTCTTTTTTAAAGAGTATCAAAAACTACACAAAGTACAGAAAAAGGTATATTGGACATAAAATGTTTCATTTTTCTCTACTACTTTTATTCATAACATACTTTACTGTGATAAATATATACTGACAAGCTCAAAATGTGTACAGATATCCAAGATCTTATAGTGAGGTTTCTGTTATTTAGTTTGATTTTGACCCAAAATTGAAACGTGTTGATGAAGTTCATTAAAACTTTATCACATCAGATTTTGTGAAGATATGGTCTAGTGGTCAGAGTTTCTGGCTACAGATACAGAGGTCCCGGGTTCGATCCCCGTCGCTACCAGATTTTCTGAGTAGTAGTGGGTCTGGAACGGGGTCCACTCAGCCTCGTGAGGTCAAT
>Ga0123353_10015352_pt1 | contig 11119 bp, 8 predicted proteins | sample TergutLab28metaG_3_FD_92763 | JGI IMG/M metagenome (GOLD analysis project Ga0123353, IMG submission 92763) | Labiotermes labralis P3 segment gut microbial communities from Petit-Saut dam, French Guiana - Lab288 P3 | ecosystem: Host-associated > Arthropoda: Insects > Digestive system > Gut ... | reverse complement strand
TTTCGCAGTGCGATATCGTGCAAATAGGCAAGGCCGACAGTGCGTCACCGACAAAATTGGTGGATTTCCAGCGGGACCTGAAAAACGAGCTGAAAGACAGTTTTGGAAAGTTTCTGGCCGCCACGGAAGGCAAGAGTCGTAAGGGCTATCGCGAACTGCGGGTCGTCATCAGCAACGAATCCAAAGACATGCCGCTCCTTTGGATTTATTACCTTCTGACCAAGACTGATGGAACCCAAGTGATTTTGGCATTTGTCGTCCGACAGGACATGCTTGAAGAATTCAACGACGCCGACCACGCCATCGTCAATTCGTTTGAAATGATTTCAACATTGCGTCGGTAATATTACATTGAAAAGCAATCCCTTAGTGACAAAGGACATCTTATTCCCCCTGGACCTCATCTCAGCGAGATACATTGCCCGTGAAGGAACGGTGTTAAACGTTTAACCCCCGGCTCTTGAAGCCGGGTTCAGTATCTCTGTATTGTTATTTTTACTGGTTCTTACTCCTGGTGGATTTCTGCAATGGAACGTCCGAGCTTGCGGGGCGAGCTGCCATTCCCACCGGTCAAACGACGGCTCGGTGGAGTGGACGTGAGTTTATGCTGCTCTTCGCTTTGCAGAAAGGACAGGATTTTATCTTTGGAGGACTCTTCGTCGGGCGGCATCCCCATGGTTTCAACGGCTTCGGACACACCCATCAATACCGAACGCTTGACTCCGTCCCTGATCCAGTCAAAAAAATTGAAGTTCATTGAGTTTTCTCCTTAATCACAATGTTTGAAATGTTATTTTTTGTTGACTCGGTCATCGTCCCGTCGATGAGTTTTCCCGAATGGTCGGCGAAGAATACCAACCTCCGCTCCCGGCGTCAAGGTCGATTTGTGCAGGAAAATGGTAATCTGTGCGATTGTTTAGGGAGAATAAGTAAAATCCGTTTTATACACAAGACAAGTTCCCAAAATGGCGGGTTGGTGACGAGTAATTTCAGTTTGGCAGGAAGAAACTCCTTTTATTCCAATCGTTCATGCCTTTCCTTCGGAACCGAGATCGCGAATCCAGCGTTCGATGACCGGGGTGATGGCCCCCGTTGCCTTTTGGAGGGCGATGACCCACCAGGTTCCTCCGGCGGTCATCGTTTCAATGTACGAATCGGTAAACACCTTGCCGATTTCCGTGGCAACGTTGACTTTGCAAATCCCCAGCGCAATCGCTTTTTGCAGATGATCGACCGGGGTTCCCGAACCACCGTGCAGGACGAGCGGAATGTCCACCTTGTCACGAATCGCTTTCAAAAGATCGAAATCCAGTTCCGGTCGTTTGGCATAGAATCCGTGCGCGTTGCCAATCGAAACCGCCAGCGCATCGACGCCGGTTCGCTCGACAAATTCCGCTGCCATGTCCGGGTCGGTCAGGCTTTGCGGCCCGACGCCTTCGTGCTGGGCGTCCTTGTTGTTGCCGACGGCTCCCAGTTCCCCTTCGACACTCACGCCCATGTTATGGGCGTATTTGACAACGGCCTGTGTCATTTCAATGTTTTTCTCAAACGGGAAATGCGACCCGTCGATCATCACGGACGAAAAACCGGCGTCCACCGCGCGGCACACCGTTTTGACATCGTTCGTGTGATCCAGATGCAGGCACACGGGAACGTCAATCTTTTCGGCAACCAACCGCACGATTTTGACGGTGTCCTCCATGCCGCAAAGCTCGACTTCCGCCGCCGCCGCAATCAACATGGCAGGCGACCGCAATCGGACGGCCTCCGCAAAAACGACCTGCGCCGTTTCCGCATTGCAAAAATTAAAACCGCCGACCGCGTATTGTTCACGCCGGGCTTTCCCAAGCATGTCCTTGAGTGGAGTGAATTCCTTCATAAAACTCCTTTGATAATAACAGTCCTATCCTTGTATTCCGTGACAAAATCCACTTGAAACAATGATACCAAACAGAAAGAAGTGTTTCAAGGCGACGACTTCACCTCCGGCGGTACAACGGTCGCCGGTTCGACGGGCACCTCTTTTTTGCCAAGCCACAACACGGCATTGCGCAGCATGGTCACGAATTCCGGCGACTTGAGTGCCAACATGTCATGCCCGAGCACGGTCGTGAACGCATAACCATCGCCGTATTTGAAAAGATACGCCATCGGATGCGGTTTCTTCACGACACTGGAAGTCGCTTCCGCCAGAATATGAATCGGAGCGTCGCCCGCCATACAGGTGTAAAGTTCGTCGTCGATTTTGAAGTCGGGGATATGTTTCGTGATGGGATGTTCCTTGTCCGTGATGGTCACCTCGAAATTGCGGAACGGGTCGTGCGGAGGGAGATTACGGTCGTAATTTCGCCCGATGAGCGGCTGCACACGCTCGGTCCGCTTCTCAAACATTCCGATGGCAAAGTGATAAATCACAATACCCTTGCCGGACTTGAGAAATTTTTCGATGTTGTCGATGGCCAGATCGTCGTCCCGGGTTTCTTCATATTCCCGCAAATTGCAGAAGTTGAAGAAGATCACATCATAATCGAAAATCTTGTCCGAGCAGAGAATGTTGTAATCCTGTTCGAGCACGACCTCCAAATCGGGACAGGACGCCAGTTGCTTCGCGATTTGCGGAGCGGTCTCCCGCCAGTCATGGTATTCGATGCCCGTCACAACGAGCACCTTCACTTTCTTATCGTTGCCCTTCCCGGACGCCTGTTGAGCAAAAGCGGGGTGTGTGGCACACGAAAGGAAAAGAACCGTTGAGAAAAATAAAACAGTCGTTGAAAAATTTTTGAGTGTCATAAAAACTCCGTAAGCTAAGTTATGCGTCCCCCATGGGGACAATGAGTATTTCATCCCGTATCTTGATTTCATCAGAACAATCACCTGCGATCATTTTTCCCCCACCATTCCGGAACACTTGATCAAAACACCCTGTCCGGCGGGAAGCCACCAGGCTTTTTCCTTCGCGCGGGCCGCTTGATCGGGGTTGTTGATTTGGACGGCCTTGCGCGATTCGGCCGTCACGATCTCGCGGAAATACGGGGGCTGCTCGCCGGTCGAAACGACAAACAACCGCTCATTGTCCATGTTGGTTTTCAGAATGAAACGTGCGGAACGTTCGAGGCTGATATTGACCACCATGACGTAACGGTTGCCTTGTCCGCTCTCGAACTCGCCGATCATCAGCGGTTCGGCGCATGTCACCTCCTGCACGATTTTTCCGGGCAGCAAGGGCAACGACGGATCAATCGTCGGATCGGTAAAATAAACACCCGTCGATTTGAGCGTTTTCATCATGGGGCCGAGGATGGAGAGATGCCGGTTCACCTCACGCAATGCGTACCAGGTGTTCGTGCGCTGTTCGTTTTCGTTGATGGGGGCGTAATCATAACCCGATTGCCAGTAGGTGAACCAGCGCACTCCGCCGGCACCGGCGGCAAGCGAGGTGTATGCCTGCAACATCATGTTGTCGAGCGTGGGAATGACGGTATGCTGACGCACCTGATTGCTTGACACCACATTCCACCAGGGCAGGTTATTCTTCATCGCCACATCGCGCACCGCCATGATATTCGTGTAGTGCCTCGCCATGAGCATGCGGTCCTGCTGGTCCATCGAGAATTGGATCATGTAGTTGTCATAACAAATAAAGTCGGGTTTGACAATTTCGACAAACTGTTCGAGGTACTCCTGATAGGTTTTTGTACCCAACTGCGACCTCACCTAGTCGAAAGTCCAGAGTGTGGCGTAATTGGGATAGAGGTTGATATGGGTCAATTTCCCGGGAGCGTATTTTCTTACGGCCGCCACAGCGACAGCCAATTTCGGGAAAGCCAGTACCGACGGCTCATCGGCGATCTGGTAGCCCACGATCGCCTTGCTGTTACCGCCCTGTTCGACCATTCGTTGGACGAGTGTGTCGATCTCTTCGTCGGTCATCTGCATCCATTCGCCGGGGGTGATATGCCTTCCTCTTCCGGCTTCCGGAGGGGCGACCAATACGCTCAAACCGAGCTGTTCGCACAGTTCAAAATCCTGTTTGTCGGCGGTCGCGCAATCCGCCCAATTGAAGAAACATTCGGACATGCCTTTCAAACCGCGCTGTTGGTCGTTGAATTTGTTCGCGTGCATATCGCGGGCAATGACGAAACCGTTCTTATCGAAAGGCATTTGTTGAACGGAAAGTATTCCATCCTCGTCGGGGAAAACGGACGTGTTGGACCAATTGATATGCGACGGGGCTTGCGCCATCGCCGGGACACATACCAACAGGGATAGAAGAGTCAGTAATTGTTTCATGGTTTTTTAGTTCTACAGCGCAATCCGTTTTTCATTTTTAAATACGAAACAACGAAATGAACGCCGTATTGGATCGTTTTTAAAAACAAATCATCCATTGCGGCAGGATTAATTTTTTGAAAACAACGTCATTTTCAAGACATCGCGGCAAAACACGCCATGACAATGAAAAGTATAGAGCAAATCAACCATTGTGACAAGCGTCCGTTCCACAGCAGCACCCAACGAAGGGTAATATTTACCCAACGACGGGTAATATTTATCCTTCAACTCTGTCATTTTTCGAATACTGCCTCAATGATTCGGTCAATAACAGTGTTTTGACCTAATCGCAGCACGGAATGTGTTGGCGTAACTTGATAAGGAGATAGGGAATAGGGGATAGTGCAGAGCGCAAAGATCAAAGTGCAAAACGCAAAGTGTAGAGTCCAGAGTGCCAAGTGCAGAGTGATTTTTGTTTGTTTTTTCAATTTGTGCTCTGCGTTCAAACCGGTCACTTGTTTTCTTCTGCCGCAACGCAAACGTTCCCGGCTGCTATTCCTGCGCTCTGCGCTCAAACCAAAAGTATCTCCACAACTTTTTCATGATGATCAACAGATGATACAGATGTTATAGATCATGATTTTATGATTCAAAATCGTAAATCAGGTAAAATAGATAACAAAGACAAGTATCATTCATGTCTTCTCATTCTACAGCGCAATCCGTTATTTGTTTTTAAACGCGAAACACACGAAAAGACGAAATATACGAAATTCATACCATGAATCAAAAACCTGAAAAGATTCCCATTTTAAAATTGTTCGTTTGTTTCGTAAATTTCGAGTGTTTCGCGTTAAAAAATGAATGGATCATTGCGCTGTCGAACTCAATGACCTTGTTTATCGATAATTATACCGTACCACGTCACCCATTGGTCGTTTTCCGGCAAGCAAGAGTTCATCCACAGATTTTCACAGATAGATTTCAAAGACCAATGAAGATAGTTGACACGATGGATGAAATTGCAATAATAATACAGGTTGTATAGATGATTGTGTTGTCTCAATTATTATTGTCGCAAGTTTCCATGAGCAAGATGAAGCCGAAAACCCGTAGCCAGGTCGAAAACGAAGAAACACCGGTACTCAAACCAGCGCAGGAAGCTGGTGGTGAGTTTGAAAAAACTCTGGCTTTTGTCCGCGAAATTATTGAGACCTTTGCCATTGCGTTCGTTTTGGCGTTTCTTTTTCGTACATTTGAGGGCGAACTGTTCAGCATTCCAACCGGGTCGATGGCCCCTACATTGATGGGGCGGCACAAGGATTTTTATTGCCCGGAATGTAATTTTCGTTACACAATCAGTGCCAGCAACGAATTTGATGCAACACAGAATAGAAAAGAGGAAAAGTCCGTTTTCGGAGGAACCTGTCCCCAGTGCCGCTACACCGCTTACATTGGCGAAGGCAATCCGCAAAATAAGAATTATCCCTCCTTTCGCGGCGACAATATTCTCGTCAACAAATATACATTTGATTTTCGTCGGCCCAATCGCTGGGACGTGACCGTGTTTCGTTATCCCGGTGACCCGCAAACCAGTTACATCAAACGGGTTGTCGGCATTGAAAATGAAACACTCGCGATCCACAACGGAAATGTGTACGTGCAAAAAGCCGGGGAAAAAGATTTTCAAATTGCCCGAAAACCCGCCCATCGATTGAAGGCCATGTTGCAGATGGTGCATTCCAACGATTTCACCAAACAGGAACACTTGGCTGGTGGTTTCCCGTCCCGTTGGCACACGGAACCTCAATTGACGATTTACACAAAGGGTCCGGGACAAGCCAACGGTTGGCCAAACCAACAACAGCTATTTGCACAAAGCGTTGATATTAAACATTTTGAGAATACGGTGCAAAAAGAATCGAGTGGTTGGCTGACCAAAGACAATATTTCCTTCCAATCAACACCGACGCAAGAATTCACATGGTTGAATTATAGACATTGTATTCCGACCACGAACGATTGGAATATGTTCAAGCTGGGACAACTGGATATGCAAACTCATCCTATTCCTCCTCAGTTGATAACGGACTTTACTGCCTATAACACTTATCTTTGGCGTTTTACCACGCAAACCGCACGTTTGGAAAATGACCGTGGTCGGAATCGTGAATCTCACGACGAGTCGCGCATTTTTCAACGTACAGTATTACGTGATAACAAACGTGAGACGGAAACCGCCTGTTCGCCAAAAGTGCATGATTTGGGAGTCAATTGGGTCCGTGATTTGGCCATTGAGGGCGAATTGACGGTGCAAAAATCACAGGGTGAGGTTGTATTTGAGTTGATAGGTGGTGACACGGCATTTCACTGTTTGCTCAACCTCGAAAAAGGAACGGCAACTCTCAGTATTCCCGGTGTACCGGAATTCAAACAAGTTGTTGCTGAAACGCCAATCAAAGGAGTCGGCACTTGGCGGGTGATGTTCAGCAACATTGACGACCAGTTACGGCTTTTCGTCAATTCGCGGGAAATTGCGTTTCCCGAACACAATGGCGAATATGTACTCCCGGAAGATCGCAAACCGACCATGCGCGACCTGACACCTGTGGCCATTGGAGCCCGTCACGCTGAGGTAGTGGTCAATCACTTGGTTGTTTGGCGCGACATTTATTATATTGCCACCAAAGACGGCAATTCTGCCACGGACATCGCCGAAGGATTCATCAACATGACCAGCGAAGAATCGTTGCGACACAACATGTCCGATCCCGAGCTATGGTGGAATTTTGGAAAGACACGTGTCGTTTCCTGGACGCTGGAAAACGGGCAGTTTTTTGCGCTCGGTGACAATACGGCTCAAAGCAAGGACAGCCGCATGTGGACCGATGGCAGACCCGATGTGACATTTTACATTCCAGAAAAGTTTCTTATCGGTGAGGCTTTGTTCGTGCACTGGCCGCACGGAAATCCGTTGCCCGGCACGAATTTGCATGTCGTCCCGGAAGTCCAAAAAATGCGATTTATTCATTGACCGGCCTTGCTGAAAATGGGCAAACGGACTAAAATACCAGCCATGATCAATAGTATCTACACAAATATTCATAGCTCAACCGCCGGTATTCCTGCCAAACAAAACTTATCAACAGATGTTCGCAGATGAAACAGATAGATAAAAACAGTACAATAATTATAGGTAAACAAGGTAATTTAGAAGACATGAATTATATTTGTCTTTGTTATATATTTTACCTGATTTACGGTTTTGAATCATAAAATAATTATCTGTTACATCTGTATCATCTGTTGATAATAATGAAAAAAGTTGTGGAGATACTATTGGCCACGATGAGGGTACGAAAAGCCCTCAAGAATTATGTGCGCCCTTAGTGTAGCGGTAACACGGCAGCTTCCCAAGCTGCAATTGAGGGTTCGACTCCCTTAGGGCGCTTTTCAGTTTCCAGCGAAAGCCTGAAGCAAAGATTTATGTTTCGGATTCTAAAACTCTTCCGGAACGGCGGTGGCGTTTGAGAGAGTTTCGCCCTGACTGAGAATCCATCGCATCCCCTGGCGGCTGTATGTGCCGTAGGTTTCGAGAATCACGTCCCGGTCGTGGACTTCGACGATCTTGCCGATAAACGAGCCGACGCGAAACTGTTCGTTGAGTTTGAAGCGAAGCGTTTGGTCGTTGAGATGATTGGTAAACCAGAACTCCGGCTGACCGCCGACAATGACGATGCCCGTCAGCCGCACATAGTCCGACGCATCAATTCCGCTGCGGGCAAATTGCAACAGATTACGCGAGTCGATCGGCTCGGTGTAAGTTTCGAGTCGTCCGCTGGCAAGCCGCCGCCAATAGCCTTCTGGCAACCGGTCACGGAGCGGATACTGCGCATCCGCTGACGGTAACGCAAGAACCAGCCCCTCAATTTGTATTTCAATATCAATCAGGTCGGCGTTGTCAAGCGGATCGATACTGAGGAACGTAATCCGGTGAACATAAGGTGCCCAATAAAACTCGTAGAGAAAGCGGCTCAAATTGTCAAGCGTTGTTTGGGCACTCAAATAGTAGGACGCCATGAACGAATAGGCACCTGTGTTTCGCCACGTCTGGGGATTGACGGCGAGGTCTTCAAATCCGCAAGATTCGCCCGCTTCGATCAGCCAACTGTGATACAGCGTCCGGGCATTCGTCGTCGGTAGCGAACGGCGGTACAAATCCCGGGTACTCAGTTGTTGCAGTGTAGTTTTCTGATTGGTGATACTCGTTTCGTATTGATCCTTTTGCTGCTCCAACTGCTTGATTTCTTCAGACAACTTTTTCCGTGGTTCGATATACTGTGTCCTGTATGCATAAGTTCCGCCGTACCAGGCGCAGAATCCCATAAAACCGATCAGAAAAAGAAGATTTCGCCAGTTTTTCATGCGTCACCTCCTTCCATGTCGCCTGGTTCATCATCGGATATTGTTGCTCCCAATGCGTCCTGAGGCAGATAACCGCCGGGATACACGTGTCGCACAGGCGGTTGTTGACTGTCATCGGGTTGCTGCTCAAGCGGAACATAACCGACCGGCAAAATATGCCTTGCAACTTGCCTTGGCGGAGGTTGGGGTGTGTCTTGTACAACGGACTGTTCGACGGGGGGTTGTTCTTCCTGCGTTTGAGCAACTGTGGGTGTCGTGACCGTCGTATCGTGTGCCGTATCTTGCGATGTTTCAGTTTGCGGAAAATCGGGCGGGATCAGGGACAACTGCTGTAACTCCGGAGTGAGGTAATACAAATAATGACTTGCGTCGGGACGTCTGCCGACATAGATGCGGAACGAACAGGAAATCGGGTAGCCGCCGCCATAGTCATTACGTTGCTGGTCAACAATGTTCACACGATGGGAATAAGCGTTAAGCCGCCTTTGGACATCATAGATGACACTGACATCACGGACGCGTGTACGCAGATTGATGACATTGACAATCTGATTGTTTTCCCTGCCGGTACCAAAGGTCATCTGCTCGATCACCACATCCTGTTCGGGGGGCATACGCACGGAAATGTCCCGCAGTTCATCAAGCCAAATCAATGGTTGGATTTCCCAATTGCCGGCAAACCATAACTGAATGTATGTTGGGTTATTCTGCTGATATCGCGCATAGAGTTGTGTGACTTCTTCTTTGAGATCAGCCAGGTTTTGATTGAGTTGCGCAAGCTGCCGGTTGTTCCAAGCGTATGCTGCAAAACCGACAATACCGACCAACAGCAGGAACAGTGCGACGAATCGCGCGATGTTGAGCGGCTGCGGTTTTTCGCGAGGGTGCAGAAAGTCGATTCTTGCCGATGATTTCGACTGCTCGCCCAGGATCATGCCGAACAACGCGGCGTAATGCCCCGGATTGTCTGAAGCACCGGTAATATTCGCCTTGGCCGGTGCCAGAACGCAGGGAAGCTGGAACGGATTCTGGATGATCGTTTCGATTTCCTGGTCGGTCAGGCGTTCTTGCAGTGATGTAAATTCGTCGGTGTTTCCATAGAGGATGACTTTTTCGAGCGTCGCCCCTTCGACTTCCTGTCGCGACACGGCGATCGTCCGCCCGATTTCCGACGCGATACGTTCCGTGCGTTCGGCTTCCGTCAGCGAGTCGGGCAGTTTGATCGCACGAACGAACACGACATGCGTTGCCTCAACGACCACCATGTCGATTTCCGAGGTCGTGCATTGCACCAGCAACACGGGTTGGTCGCTTGCGGGAGTTGAGTTCCAATACAATTCGGCCAGCGCCAAGGGCCGGAACTCAATTCGTTTGGCACGCAAACCGGCAGCCTGACAGATGCCGCGATATTGTTTCAACTGTGTCCGGGTGATCGTCGCGGCAATGCTGCGAAGCTGATCCCCTTCGGGGGCGGGGCTGAAAATGAAATCCAGCGAACTGGTCTCGGTAAAACCTGGTGAATCGCGAAGTGCCTGATTCTTGACCAGGTCGGGCAGTTCTTCCGGTTTCGACTTGGGCAACCGGAACGTCATCATGTCAACCGACGCGCGATTCAGCCCGAGCAACAGTGGGGCGTGCGGTACCTTATAGCTTTTGACAAGGTGTTTCAGTGTCTGGCCGAAATCGGCGGTTTGAGTTCCGTCCGAACGTTCATCGAACTCAAGCGGCGTGGATTCCGCCTTGAGGATTCGGATCAAACCCCGTTGGGATGACGCCAGAACAATCCTAAGTTCCGTCGCGTCCCAGTCCACTGCGAGATATTGTGCCATTTGAAAGGAGGTAGGAGTTTGAATTTAGGAGTTAGAAGGAAGAAATTGCGGGTTAGAAAAAACAGGAGGTTCTTCTAACTCCTAACTTCTCTTATCATAACTGGAATTGTGAGAAATATCAACAATTTTTACGGTTTTCGGTGCTTTTTGTTGAAGGATTATCCTCATTGCAATGGCGAATTATGTATTTTCCGTCTCATCAGAATGCCAACAATGAAAACACAAAAAACATTTATTTTCATAAGCTGTGACAACAAGCGGTACAAAGTGGTCCTGAAGGTCCACTTATATTGTCATCTCTAAAAAGATCATGGTCAACCGGAAAAATTGCCGATGAATCAAAAATTCAACATAGTGGTTCGTCAATCCTAATAATTCATGTTGACTAAATCCCTGATTTTTCCTATATTGCTTCGAGCCGGAGTATTGTCGTGAAATTTTGTGACGTTGCGAGTTCATTGATACACCGGTTCACGGCAGTTGGTTGAATATTGCGGAAAACGAATTGAGTGTGCTGACGCGACAGTGTTTAAGTGTGCGAATGAATGACTTGGAAAATGTGCGCCGGGCCGTTGCCGCGTGGACGGACTGGC
>Ga0123353_10015351_pt1 | contig 11119 bp, 10 predicted proteins | sample TergutLab28metaG_3_FD_92763 | JGI IMG/M metagenome (GOLD analysis project Ga0123353, IMG submission 92763) | Labiotermes labralis P3 segment gut microbial communities from Petit-Saut dam, French Guiana - Lab288 P3 | ecosystem: Host-associated > Arthropoda: Insects > Digestive system > Gut ... | reverse complement strand
GGACAGGCTGTTCGCCTCGGATGCTCCGGCGCACGAGGAACCGACGACCACTACCACCACAACAACAACCGCGCCCGCGGCCGCAACCCCTCCCGCCGACGGCGACGCGAAAGAAACCCCGGGCGACACAACGGCGGGGGATTCGTCGGCACAGTCCACCACAACGCCGGATAAAGATGAATCAAACGAGACTACGGCTTCGGTTCAGACCACAACCGCGCCCGCGCCCAAATACCGTACACTCGATCTGGGTTCTAAGGGGGACGACGTGTCGAAGCTTCAGGCGCGGCTGACCGAGCTGGGGTATTTCGATCAGGAAATCACGGGATACTACGGCGTGTTCACCATGGACGCCGTCAAGCGCTTCCAGAAGAAGATTATGCCGTATCCCACCGGCGTGGCCGACGAGGAGACGCAGGAGCGCATCTTTGCCGACGACGCCCCATGGTCGGCCGACGACGCCGATTTGAGCCCGATGTACGATGACGAGGATGCCCTGCGGATAGACGGCGGCGAGCAGGATGATTATGATGAGAACATAGCCTCCGAGAGCGACACGCCCGCATTGGCGCCTCCGCCCGCGCCCGATTCGCCGGGGATTGACGGACTGTCCACCCGCGCCGATGTAAGCGAGTTTATCCGCAAATACGGCGGCAACGGCGCGCTGGAAACCCTCGGCATCTATGGCGCGTCGGGGCCAAAGACGGTCGTCTACCGCGGAGGCGAGCGCATCGAGATAACCCCAGAGCTGGAGCGGGTCATGAACGAGTGCGTGTTTTATTAGATACCGCAGGGGCGATTATAAATCGCCCGCGCAAACCTAGGCTTACCCACGGGCGATTGGTAATCTCCCCTACAATCTTTATATCGGGGTTAGGGTTTTTAAATCCTAACCTCTTTCATCGCGTCGACGACCATCGGCAGGTCCTCTTTGTAGGTGATGCCGTACCACTTGTCGGTCGTGCGCAGAACCTCGACGCGGTACCCCTCCTCTCTCACCAGAGCGTCGACCGCCGTCGGGATTAAGAACTCGCACTTGTCGGGGTTTGGGTGCTCTGTCTCTAAAAATTTCACGAACAGCTCGTTTAAATCCCGGAGAAAGTCCTGCGGGAACCCCCAGCAGTTCATCGACACAAGCGTACCGGCTGGAAGCTCGTATTCCCGCCCGTTTTCTATGTAGGCGAGTTTATCGTCTTTTTTTATGATCTCCAGGCGCTCGGTGATGCCCAAAAGCACGCCGCACGCGGTCACCTCGCACACGCCGCGGGACACGCTGCCGTGTTCGGTCACGGTGTTCGCCAGCTCGAAAGCCACCATGGCAAGCGTTTTGTCACGCTCCTCCCCCATTGTGGCCGGGTGGGGGGCCGAGAGAAAATCATACAGCAGCTTGAACGCCTGCGGGCCGTAGTAGTCGTCGGCGTTGACGACCGCGAAGGGGCCGTCGATGTGCTCTCTGGCCGCCAGCACGGCCTGCCCCGTCCCCCAAGGCTTGACGCGGCTTTCGGGGCAGACCGCCCCTTCAGGCAGATCACGCAGGTTCTGGAAAGCGAATCTCACATCCATTTCTGATGGGATTTTCCCGGTCATCTCGCGGAAAACGTCTTGATGTTCCTCCTTGATGACGAATACGACTTTCCTGAAACCCGCCCGGTAGGCGTCGTGAACCGAGTAATCCATGATGATCTCGCCGTTGGGCCCCACCGGCTGTATTTGCTTGAGCCCGCCGAAGCGGCTGCCCATTCCGGCCGCCATGATGATTAAGATTGGCTGTGACATAACATACCCCTTTATTTTTTATTTTTTATATGCATATAACAAATTCACTCGATCCGCACGCGCTCGGCGCTCAGGCAGCGGCCGGTCGCGTCGTCCACATCGAACAGCACGGCGTTTATCATGCAGGGCCCGTCGGCGAAATCCAGCCGGGCGGGCATACGGGTCATGAACCGGCGGAGCACCGGCTCGTGCTTGCATCCGATGACCGAATCCATGGGGCCGGTCATCCCGACGTCGGTTATAAATCCGGTTGCACCCGCCGCGTCTTGGCTCATGATGATCTGCTCGTCGGCCGTCTGCACGTGGGTGTGTGTACCGAAAACCGCCGACACCCGCCCGGCGAGGTAGTTTGCCAGCGCACGCTTCTCGCTGGTGGCTTCGGCGTGAAAATCGACGATGATTATTTTTGTGTCCAGCCGCTCGATTACGCGGTCGGCCGTGCGGAAAGGGCATTCCAGCGGTTCGGGCATCGAGACCAGACCCATCAGGTTGATCACCCCGACACGCGCCCGCCCCAGGTCGATGACCGTCCAGCCCATGCCGGGCGTCCCCTCGGGATAGTTCGCCGGACGCAGGACAGGGAGGTTGCCCCCGGCGCTCCCCTCAAACAGAGAAAGGGCTTCCTTGCGCCGGAAGCTGTGGTTGCCGCCGGTTACGCAATCAGCTCCGGCGGTGAACAGCCGCCCGGCGCTCTGGGGGGTGATTCCGTTGGAGTCGGCCGAGTTCTCCCCGTTCACGATGGTGAGATCGACCCCGCGCAGCCGTTTGAACGACGACAGATGCCGTGTGAGAAAATCTATCCCCACCGTCCCGATGACGTCGCCCACACAAAGTATGATCATGTTGCCTCCATCAATTTTATCACCGCGTCGGCGCACCTGTCGGCGGCGATACGGGCGAAAGCGGGAAAGTCCAGAGGGGCCTCGCCGTCGGCGCCGTCGGATATGCAGCGCAGAGCCGCGAATGGGATGCCGCTCTGGGCGCACACCGCCCCGATCGCCGCCCCCTCCATCTCGACCGCCGCCGCGCCGAACGTGTCGCGTATCCACGTATTTTTATCTTCGTCGGCGATGAACTGATCCCCCGTGGCGATTCTGCCGCGTTTGATTTGCCACGGCCCTTTGTCGATGGAGTTGTACAGCTTCTCGGTCAGCACCGGGTCGCATGATACGCTGGTGGTTTTGAGCTTGGAAAACCATCCTATCGGGTCGCCGACCCCCGTCGTGTCGTAGTCGTGCTGGACAACATCCTCGGCCAGCACAAAATCGCCCTGCCGCAGGCTTTTATCCAGTCCGCCCGCGATACCGGTATTTATTATGCCCGAAACGCCGAAGCGTATTACCATAGCGGCGGCGCACATGGCCGCGCATATCTTGCCCGCGCCGCAGCGAGCCACCACAACGTCACGGCCGCCGAGCTTCCCCTGCCAAAACTGCTGCCCGCAAATCATGGTCTCTTTGGCGCCGTCCAGGCATGACACAATCTTCTCGACCTCGCAACCCATCGCGCCGATAATCCCCAGCATATAAAAACCCCCTTTTTTCGGCAAGGAGTCAGGAGCTAAAAAACCCCTAACTCCTATCTCCTAATTATTATCTCCTATTTGGCGTAGTCGAAAGCGCGGCTCTCGCGTATCAGATTGACCTTGATCTGGCCGGGATACTCGAGCTCGTCCTCAATGCGCTTGCATATCTCACGCGCGACAAATATCATCCCCTCGTCCTTGATGACCTCCGGCTTGACCATGACGCGCACCTCGCGCCCGGCCTGAACGGCGAAACAGCGTTCCACCCCGGCGAACGATGAGGCGATCTCCTCCAGTTTTTGCAGGCGTTTGATGTAGTTTTCGAGGTTCTCCCGCCGGGCTCCGGGGCGTGCGGCGGAAATCGCGTCGGCCGCCTGAACGATGCAATCAAGTATCGAGGTCGGCTCAACGTCGTTGTGGTGAGCCTGTATCGCGTGGACGATGTGAGGCTGTTCCTTGTATTTTTGCGCCATCTCCACGCCGATCTGCACGTGGCTGCCGTCGATCTCGTGGTCGAGCGCCTTGCCGATGTCGTGAAGCAGGCCCGCCCGCCTCGCCGGAACCGGGTCGAGCCCCAGCTCGGACGCCATAAGCCCCGAGAGGAAAGAAACCTCCAGCGAGTGCTTGAGTATGTTCTGGCCGTAACTGGTGCGGTATTTCAGCCGCCCTATCAGCTTGACCAGCTCGTGGTGCAGCCCTATGACCCCCGATTCCATCACGGCGGCCTCTCCGGCCTGTTTGATTGTTATGTCAACTTCGCGGCGGGCTTTCTCCACCATTTCCTCGATACGGGTGGGGTGGATGCGTCCGTCGCCGACCAGCCGCTCGAGAGCCACGCGGGCGACTTCCCGGCGAACCGGGTCGAAGGAGGAGACGGTGATCGCCTCGGGGGTGTCGTCGATGATGAGGTCGACCCCGGTGGCGGTCTCCAGCGCGCGGATATTGCGCCCTTCCCGCCCGATGATGCGGCCCTTCATCTCGTCGCTGGGGATGACCACGACCGAAACGGTGGCCTCGGCCACATGGTCGGAGGCGCATCGCTGAATCGCCAGCGAGATGATATTTCGGGCTTTATCGTTACATTCTTCGCGGATGCTCTGCTCGTATTCCGCGATTTTGATGCCCTTTTCGCGGGACAGCTCGGCGTCGAGATTTTCCAAAAGATGCTCGCGGGCCTGCTCGGCGGTGAAGCCGGAAAGCCGCTCCATGATCTCCATCTGGCGCTTCTTGAGTTCTTCGGCCTCGTTTATTTTTTCATCGGCATGCTTTAATTTTTCGGTAAGCTGCTCTTCCTTTTTCTCATGCGATTCCAGTTTTTTATCAAGCGATTCCTCTTTTTGTGCGATGCGCCTCTCCTGGCGCTGAACCTCACCGCGGCGTTCCCGCAGTTCTTTTTCGTTCTCCTGGCGCAGACGGTGAAGCTCGTCCTTGCCTTCGAGTAAAGCCTCTTTTTTCTTGGCTTCGGCGGTCTTATACGCGTCGTTGACTATGCGCTTGGCTTCTTCCTCCGCCGAGCCGACGGTGGCTTCCGCCGTCCTCTTTCGGTGGTTTATGCCCATTCTGAAAGCGATAATCCCCGCGACCACGCCGCCGGCGATAATCCCAATTATTGCGTAAAAATATGTCAAAAGGTGATAGCCCTCCTAATCTATAATAAATAAAATTTTATGTTCCGGAAAAGTGCAAAATAAATAAAAGGAAAGAATGATGATAAAAAACAGGATAAAAATTAATAAGAACCCGAGTTTTTGAAAAATACTCACCCTTTATTTTAACCGAAAGGCCGCCTCATGTCAAGTTGATTTACTCATTCGGGGCGAATAAAGGCAAATTTAGTCATTAACTCCAAAAATTGGCCCTCAAAATTAGCTTATTTAACAATATACAAACCCCCGCCGAATGTGGTAGAATAATTTGCAAGTGTGTTTATAAGTCGGTGTTAAGGGGTCTTGCGCGTGGAACGGATCACTAATTTCATGCTGAATCTCGCGGAGAAGCTCAGGGTTTTCTTCGCGGGGGTTTTCGCGTGGGTTAGGGAGGCCGTGGGCAAGATGCGGCTGCCGGACAAAATCGCCGGACTGCTCGGCAAATTCCGCAAAAAACCGGCGGCCGGGAAAGAAGCCCCGTGGCCCGAACCGGCGTTTTTCGGCGGCGGGCGCGACGATTTCGACGACCCCACCCTGTCGATGAATTCGGTCTTGCCGCCCGACGAGCCCTCCCCCGAGCCGGAGGGATACGACCCGTTTTTTGAATCCGAGCGGATATGGCCGGAGCCTGAAACCGAACCCGAACCGGCGCAATCTGAGCCGCCGGAACCCCCCTCCGAACCCGAGCCGGAGCCCGAGACCGAAGACGAATTTATACCGGTTATCGTTTTCGACGCCTCCCGCCGGGCTTATCCGCGTCAGTCGGAGCATTATATAGGGGCGACTACCAACCGCTCGGATGTAAGGGCGAAACCCAATCGCCCGGATGTAGGGGCGAAACCCAATCGCCCGCAAGAAGCCTCTCCCGACACACCTCCCCCCGCCATCCGGCCGGCCGACCGACCGAGGCCGGTCATCCCGCCTTTCGACTTTGACGACGACGATCTCGACGACGAGGAGTCCGCCGTTATAGAATACGAGCCGGAATACGGGTTTGAGGAATCGGGCGGGTATACGCCGGTAATATATCAGGAACGGCCGGAAGATATGCGCATCCCGGTCGGGATCATCGAATACGAAACCGGCCGCCTCCCGTTCGAGGGGCTGCCGCCCATAATGCCCGCCCAGACCCCGCCCACGCCCGAATCGGTGGCCGCCGTTTACGACACCATCATCGAGGGCCAAAGCGGGCCGACATACTACGGCGGCGGACGCCTACACGTCGAGGTCAGCGCCGTCTCCGTATCCAAGCGGGTCAAAATCCGGGTCAGACGGAGCTAGGTAAGGTGTAGGGGCGGGGTCATCCCGCCCGCAGATTCAGTAACGCTTTGCGGATGTCATCGGCAATCACATCGGAAATCATATCCACCGCTTTCCTTCCCAGCTCTATAGAGGATGTTTCACGCAAATCCTCGCCAAAATCCCAATCGGCGCTTTCCTTATAATAGTCGTGGGGCGCGTTCTCGTAAACTTTCATGTCATTTATTTTTGTGTCATAAGTTTCCCACCGGACGGCGCCGGGGTATAACGCCCAAAGCATAGACGTTTCCCATTTCCCGGCGTGGTCGCTCGGCGGTTGCCCGTCAATCAGCGCTCCTTCGTATTCCGCCCTTGCGATTATCCTGATATCGGGATTCGCTTTTGCAAAATCTTCCGACACCTTTTTGATAAAATCTTCCTGGCAAGGCCCGTAGTGACCCGTGATAATCGCGATAACCTTGGCGCCCACCTTCTTTAACTGTTCCATCGTTTCGTAAAAGAGCATGTACATGGCCTGCTCCGAATACGTCATGGTGCCCTTGTAGGTGGAGTAGCCGGGTCTGCCGTAATAATTGACGGGAAGCACAATTCCTCCGCCCAGTTTGCGCGCGGCCTCAAGACAGATCCCGTGGACTTTGAGCGCGTCCAGCCCGAGAGGCAGGTGGTTGGCGTGCCACTCCAACAGACCCGTCGGCATGATAAACACCGGCATCTCCCGCACGGCTTCCTCAAAATCATTCGGGAACATGTACTCATAACGGCATTCTTTCATAAAAAATACGACCTTTCACAATAAGATTTGCACAGTATAAAAACAAATAGAGTATAACATAAGAACTTCAATTTTTCAATTATCAGCATATAATTTGGGGCGCATAATTTGCTTGAATTACGCGCCCCTTTGTGATATAATGACTTGGAATTATGTGTAAAGGGAGAGGTTTTCTCTATGTGTTTCGATGTTGATTCCTGCCTGCGCGGGGCAAAACATGTGCATTTTATCGGTATCGGCGGTTCTGGGATGTGCCCGCTGGCCGAGCTTTTATTGTCTGAGGGGAAAAAAATCACCGGCTCCGACATGGACGGCGAATCGGATACGGTGGCCAGACTGCGCCGTCTGGGGGCCGAAATCGCCGTAGGGCAGCGCGCCGAAAACATCACGTCGCAAGACCCCGCCCCCGGCCTCGTGGTGTACACCGCCGCCCTGCAAAAGGATAATCCCGAGCTTCTCGCCGCCCTCGGCAGCGGGATTCCCACCATCGAGCGGGCGGTGCTGATGGGGGCGGTCTGCCGCCGCTGCGAGCGCACCATCGCCGTCTGCGGCACCCACGGCAAGACCACGGCGACCTCCATGATCTCGCAGATTCTGCTGGGCGCGAACCTCGACCCGTCGCTCCTGATCGGCGGCAGGCTCCCACTGATAGACGCCTACAGCAAGGCGGGCGGCGGCGTGATGGTGGTCGAGGCCTGCGAATTCGCCGACCACTTCCTGCAAATCACACCCGCATGCGCCGTCATCCTCAACATCGACGCCGACCATCTCGAGCATTTCGGCTCGGTCGGGGGCATCATAAAATCATTCAACAAATTCGCAAAACAAACATCCCAGCTGATCATCGTCAACGGGGATGACGCAAATTCCCTCGCCGCCCTGAGCGACGTCAATCTGAAGATAATCCGGTTCGGGCTGGGCGACGGGAACGATTATCAGGCGAAAAACCTTGTAAAAGGGCAGGGCGGCCTGTGGAAATTCGATATGTATAAAAACGGCGGGTTTTGGATGGAGATACAGCTGGGCGTGCCGGGGCGGCATAACGTCCTCAACGCGCTGGCCGCCGCCGCCGCCGCCGATTACGCCGGGGCGGCGGCAGGGGACATCGCGCGGGGTCTGTCGGAGTTTGCCGGAGCCTGCCGCCGGTTCGAGATTCACACCCGCACAAACGGCATCACCATAGCCGACGATTACGCCCACCATCCCGCCGAGCTGGAGGCCACGCTGCGGGCCGCCATGGATATGGAATACAACCGGGTGTGGGCGATCTTCCAGCCTTTCACCTATTCCCGGACGAAAGAGCATCTCGGCGAGTTCGCCCGTGTGCTGCAAATCGCCGACCGGTGTCTCCTGACCGAGATCATGGCCGCCCGCGAGGTGGACGATCTGGGGGTATCCTCCTCCCAGCTGCGGGCGCTGATACCCGGCGCCGAACTGCTGCCCTCGTTTGAATCCATCGCCGACTACGCCCTCGCCAACGCACGGCCGGGCGATCTGCTGATCACCATGGGCTGCGGCGACATCTACAAATGCGCCAAAATCATGACCAACAAGCTTACCTGCGACCGCCATGACCACCGCCGTGACCGCCATGGCCACCGTGGAAGCCGCCAGGGCCGCGCCTGAATCCGCCGCCGAAATAAACCGGCCATGGGTAGTAGGGATAATAGGGATAATCATAAGGGAAAAGCGTGCCAAAAAGCAGCCCCGAGAGCAGAGTGCGGGCGAAATCACGGGTGCGCCGCCCGCCGACCGGGTCGGCCGCCGCCGTGACAGCCCCGCCGTCAAACGGGCCGTAATTGTCCAGCACATGATCGGCATAATGATTGATCATGTCGTCGGCGAAACGGTATCCCTCAGGGTAGGTCGAGCGAAGGTGGTCGGCCATCCTGCTGATGTGGGGATAGAGCGCGTCGAACAGCCGGGGGTCGGCCTCCCGCAGATTTTCCATCCCGCCCCTGCCCGGGTTTCTGTCGTCGATGTATCTGTTGTTGTTTTCCAAATTTTTCACCTCCTGTCTTTCACTATATTATGAAAAACAGGAGGCGATGCTACTAATACTTCGGCCGAACGCGCAGCGTGACGCCTAACCGATCGGCGATCTCGCGGCAGGCGGCAATGTCATCCTCAGGGATTACGTCAACCACACTGAGTATCACCTTTAGTCGATTCTCCTTGCAGCTTTGGGCGAATCGAAGTACCGCCGGATAAGATTTATCCCCGAATTCCGGCTTGCACATACCGAGATATTTCGCGGGGTCCGACGTGTTGAGGCTGATTGATATTATGTCTACCAACCCGGCGAGTTCGGGCGCCACCTCGCGGTTGTTGATCAGGTCGGCCAGCCCGTTGGTATTGACCCGGATCACCGCCCCGGGATACTCCGTGCGAAGGCCGCGGCAGACCTCCAGCAGGGTGTCGAGGGCGCAGAAAGGCTCGCCATATCCGCAGAAGACTATTTCGCGGTGTTTTGTCCCGTAAATTCGGCGTATTTCTTCCAGAACCTCGTCGGCGGCCGGTTCGCTCCCGAGCCAGAGACTGTCGGCGCTGCCGATCCCGTCGGCGTGCTGCCGCTCGCAAAATTCGCAGGCGCAGGGGCAGCGGTTGGTCAGGTTGATGTACAGGTTCTCCCCGTATTCGTAGACGATTGACGGCATAAAAATTCCCTCCTGAGGATGATTTGTGTATGAAACGCGCGGTAACGTTATTGATTGCTTTTATATTGATTGCGCCCGGATTCGCGGGATGCTCCGCCGAGCCTGTCTCCCGCACCGAGTTTCTTTTCGATACTGTGGTCACCATCACGGCGTACGGGGCGAAGAACTCCGACTTGGAGGCGGCGATAGAGCTTTGCCGGAGGTATGACGGCCTGCTGAGCAAGACCGCCGAGGGCAGCGACGTCTGGCGGGTCAACCACGCCGGCGGACAGCCGATCGAGGTGTCGGACGAGCTGCGGGAAATCATCGAAATATCCGAAAAATATTATGAGTTATCGGGCGGGCTGTTTGACATAACCTGCGGCGCCGAGACCGCCCTGTGGGATTTTACGGCCGAAGACCCCGCGCTCCCGACCCAGGAGCAGCTTGACGAAGCGGTATCGCGCACGGGATTCGGGAATCTGCACACCGAGGGCAATCTGGTGTGGATCGACAACGGCGGCCAGCTCGATTTTGGAGCCGTCGCCAAGGGGTACATCGCCGACAAAACGGCCGGTCTTTTGCGGCGGCGGGGGGTGACCGGGGCGGTGATCGACCTGGGGGGCGACATCCTGACGGTGGGGCGCAAGAATAACGGCGAACCGTGGGTCATCGCCATCAGCGACCCCGGCGGCGACGGCTACGCGAGGCTGGTCGAAGTCGGGGAGAAAGCCGTCGTTACATCCGGGTTATACGAGCGGTTTTTCGAGATTGACGGTGTTCGGTATCATCACATTCTCGACCCGCGCACCGGGATGCCGGCCGACACCGATCTCATGTCGGTTACCATAATATCCGACTCGGCCGCCGAGGGGGACGCCCTCGCCACGGTCTGCGTCCTGCTGGGCAGCGAGCGCGCGGCAGCTCTTTTGGACACGATGCCGGAGGTCGAATCATATTTTATTATGCGGTAATCTTTCACGCAATAAACATCGCGTCGCCGAAAGAGAAAAAGCGGTACCTCTCCCCCACCGCCTGCCGGTAAGCGTCCAGCACCCGCTCCCGCCCGGCAAACGCTGAAACCAGCATGATCAGCGTGCTCTCGGGCAGGTGGAAGTTGGTTATCAATCCGTCCATGACGCGAAACTCGTATCCCGGATAGATGAAGATGTCGGTCCAGCCGTCACCCGCGGCGAGGGGAAGCCCATCTCGCCCGCATGATTCCAGCGTGCGGCAGGATGTGGTGCCCACGCAGATCACACGCCCGCCGCTCTTTTTCGTGCGGTTGATAAGTTCGGCGGTCTCGGCGGGTAACACATAATGCTCGGCGTGCATATGATGTTCAAGGACATTCTCCGCCTTGACCGGGCGAAAAGTTCCCAAACCCACGTGCAGGGTTACATAACCTATGTCGATTCCCCGGGATTTCAGCCCGTCAAGCATCTCCAGCGTGAAGTGCAGCCCGGCTGTGGGGGCGGCGGCCGACCCCCTCTCACGGGCGTAG
>Ga0123353_10015350_pt1 | contig 11119 bp, 4 predicted proteins | sample TergutLab28metaG_3_FD_92763 | JGI IMG/M metagenome (GOLD analysis project Ga0123353, IMG submission 92763) | Labiotermes labralis P3 segment gut microbial communities from Petit-Saut dam, French Guiana - Lab288 P3 | ecosystem: Host-associated > Arthropoda: Insects > Digestive system > Gut ... | reverse complement strand
TATTTCTTGTGCAGGGTCTTTGTGATCGCTGCTGTTAATGTCGTCTTTCCATGGTCTATATGACCTATCGTTCCGATGTTTATGTGTGGCTTTGTTCGTTCAAATTTCTCCTTGGCCATTGTTACGTATCTCCTTTTCCTAATTAATTACTTATTTATATTTTCCAACAGATTTTCAGGTAACCGTTCAAAATGGTCAAATTGCATTACATAAACGCCTCTCCCCTGAGTCTTTGACCTTAGATCTGTTGCATAACCGAACATTTCCGATAGCGGTACATATCCTCTTATAGCGACTGCACCTGAATTTATATCCGAGCCTTCTATTCTTCCTCTTCTTGAGTTGATATCACCTATCACATCGCCCATATATTCTTCCGGCACAGTGACTTCTATCTTGAAGATCGGCTCAAGAAGAACCGGCCCGGCCTGTCTTACTGCATCGCGTAATGCCATTGATGCTGCGATTTTAAATGCCATTTCCGATGAATCAACTTCATGATAGGACCCGTCATAGAGTTCGACGCCCATATCAACGACCTGATATCCGGCAAGAGGACCGTTTTGCATTGCCTCTTTGATGCCATCTTCTATCTTTGGTATGAATTCCTTGGGGATCGCCCCTCCTACGATGGAATTGGTAAATTCAAACCCTTCGCCTGGCTCTCGCGGGTATACCCTTATCTTGACATGTCCGTATTGACCGTGTCCGCCTGATTGTTTGGCGTACTTATAATCGACCTCGGCTTTCTTTGTTATGGTTTCTTTATATGAAACCTGTGGTTTTCCTACATTTGCTTCGACTTTGAATTCACGGAGAAGCCTGTCGACTATTATCTCCAGATGCAATTCTCCCATACCGGCTATGATCGTCTGTCCTGTATCTTCGTTGGTATAGGTCTTGAAAGTAGGATCTTCCTCGGAAAGCTTCGCCAAAGCCTGTCCCATTTTTTCCTGTCCGACCTTCGTCTTCGGCTCGATTGCGATTTCGATAACAGGATCAGGGAAATTTATTGACTCCAGAACCACCTGATGCTTTTCTTCGCATAGAGTATCTCCGGTCGTTGTGACTTTCAATCCAACTGCTGCAGCGATGTCGCCGGCATATACCGCTTCGATTTCCTCTCTCTTGTTGGCGTGCATCTGCAATATTCTTCCCACTCTTTCCTTCTTGTCCTTGCCGGGATTGAATATGTACGAGCCGGATTTGAGTGTACCTGAATACACTCTGAAATATGCCAGCTTTCCAACGAAAGGATCTGCCACGATTTTGAATGCCAAAGCACAAAACGGGCCTTTGTCTTCGGAATGTCTTTCCACTTCATCTCCGGTCTTTGGATTCTCACCTTTGATCGGCGGGATATCGATGGGAGACGGCAGGTAGTCTACTACAGCGTCAAGTGCTTGTTGAACGCCTTTATTCTTGTATGCCGAACCGCAAAGTACGGGCACCATACTATTATCAATGGTCATCTGCCGAATGGTTTTTTTGATTTCCGAAATAGTAAGTTCTTCTCCTTCAAGATACTTCATCAGAAGCTCTTCATCGGATTCAGCAACCGATTCTATCAGGTTGTGCCGCCATTCATCAGCTTTTGCTTTCATTTCCTGTGGGATCTCTTCGATTTCAAAGTCCAGACCCATGTCATCCTTATATACTTTTGCATTCATCTCAACAAGATCGATGACTCCTACAAATGTATCCTCGGCTCCGATGGGCAATTCTATCGGCACTGCATTAGCTTTAAGTCTGTCCTTGACCATATCGACGACACGCAGAAAATCCGCACCGGTGATGTCCATTTTATTGATAAAAATGATCCTCGGTACACTGTATTTTTCTGCCTGCCTCCATACGGTCTCAGATTGGGGTTCAACTCCGCCTTTTGCACATAAGACGGTTATCGCCCCATCCAAAACTCTAAGTGATCTCTCCACTTCCACGGTAAAATCAACATGTCCCGGGGTATCGATGATATTGATGCGATGGCTGTTCCATTGAGCGGTAGTAGCAGCAGAGGTTATGGTGATTCCCCTTTCCTGCTCCTGCTCCATCCAGTCCATAACAGCCCCACCTTCGTGAGTCTCTCCCATTTTGTGAGTTCTTCCAGTATAAAAGAGGATCCTCTCAGTCATGGTTGTTTTTCCGGCATCGATATGAGCCATGATTCCTATATTTCTTGTTTTGTTCAAATCAAATTCTCTTGACATTAGATCCTACCATCTGTAGTGAGCAAAGGCTCTGTTGGCCTCTGCCATTTTGTGTGTATCTTCCTTTTTTTTGACCGATGCACCTGTGTTGTTGGCTGCATCCATCAATTCTTTTGCCAGTCTTTCTGACATTCTTTTTTCGCCTCTGTCCCGAGTGTATTTTGTCAGCCATCTAAGTCCCAGTGTCTGTTTTCTTTCCGGTCTTACTTCTACCGGAACCTGATAATTTGCACCACCCACTCTTCTGGCTTTTACTTCCAGAACAGGCATGATGTTATTCATGGCTTTTTCAAATACTTCGAGGGGTTCTTCGCCTGAATCGGCTTTCACCTGTTCGAAAGCATCATAGACGATAGATTGAGCGACTCCCTTTTTTCCGTCAAGCATGATGCTGTTGATGAGCTTGGTCACAACAACACTGCCATAAACCGGATCAGGAAGTACTTCTCTTTTTGGAGCTTTTCCTTTTCTTGGCACGTCTCTTCCCTCCTTACATAAACAATAATGTTTATCGGTACTCGTAGGGATCTCTCCCTCCGTGGTGCCAATGATATATTATCACGGGCACTTCATATTCAATTTAGTATCCGATTATTTACTTATTTCTTTTTAGGTCTCTTTGCGCCGTATTTTGAACGGGCCTGCATTCTTTCTCCTACACCGGCTGTATCCAGGATCCCTCTGATGATGTGATATCTCACACCGGGTAGATCCTTTACTCTGCCGCCACGAATCATAACGACACTATGTTCCTGTAGGTTATGACCGATTCCGGGGATATATGCTATGACCTCAATTCCGTTCGAGAGTCGAACTCTGGCTACTTTTCTCAGTGCTGAATTCGGTTTCTTTGGCGTAACTGTCTTGACAGATGTGCAAACTCCACGTTTCTGTGGTGAATTTATGTCTGTCGGGACTCTCTTAATAGTGTTGAACCCTTTGAGCAACGCCGGTGCCGTTGACTTCTTCTCAGAACTCTTTCGGCCTTCTCTCACTAGTTGGTTTATAGTCGGCATTCAGTTTCATTCCTCCTTTCCTAATTTCTATTTTTACTGTCTTACGGCTTATCTTATCTTTAGACAAAGCCGACAGATAGTGTATCATATTTTAACGACAAACGTCAAACTTAATTGTCGTTTCCGAGCGGGTCTACGTTAACTTCAGCAAACCCCGGTGGCAATTCATCGGGAATTTCCGTTTTTGACAGAAGATCCGCGACTTCATCATTATTCATATCTTCATCGTCATCGAAAAACGGCCGTTCTATCATAAATTGTTCGTTGATACCATAATCGACCTGAACATTCTTGTATCTCTTCATGCCGGTCCCTGCCGGGATAAGCTTGCCGATGATGACATTTTCCTTAAGCCCGAGGAGATTATCAGTCTTTCCCTTGATCGCGGCATCTGTGAGAACACGGGTCGTCTCCTGGAACGATGCTGCAGACAGGAATGAGTTAGTTGCAAGCGAAGCTTTCGTTATACCCTGCAATTCCCTTTTTCCGACTGCGGGAGCCTGTTCGACTTCGAGCTTGATATTTGCCGAATCGATTTCCGCCTTGCTGTATAGACCGCCGGGAAGTAATGTGGTATCACCTGCATCGTCGATTTTATACTTTGAGAGCATCTGACTTACTATGATTTCGATATGTTTATCGTTGATATCAACACCCTGGAGTTTATATACTCTCTGGACCTCCTTGAGCAGATACTGATAAACACCTTCTTCTCCCTGTAGCCTCAAGATATCTTTCGGATAAAGAGGCCCGGATGTCAGTGGCTCACCGGCTTTGACAAAGTCTTTTTTGTCCACGATGATCCTCAGTCCGTAGGGGACATTATATTCCTTCTCTTCATCTTCATCATTTTTGATAGTAATTATGCTCTTATTGTCTTTTCCGGCCTTGATTCCGGTGACCATACCGGCTTCTTCGCATATTTCCGCCAGTACTTTCGGTTTTCTTGCTTCAAATAATTCTTCTACTCTAGGAAGACCCTGAGTGATATCTCCGCCTGCGACACCGCCTGTATGGAATGTTCTCATAGTAAGCTGTGTTCCCGGCTCGCCTATTGACTGTGCTGCCTGGATTCCTACAGCTTCTCCGATATTGACCGGTTCTCCTGTGGCCAGATTTCTTCCGTAGCACTTTGCACAGATACCCATATCACTGTGACATGTCATTACCGACCGGATCCCGACTGATTCAATACCGGCAGCGACGATCCTGTCTGCATCCTCTTCGGAAATTTCCATATTCTGTTCGACGATCATCTCCCCTGTTTCCGGGTGCTTGATATCGTCAATTGCGGTTCTTCCGATTATTCTCTGTTCCAGGGTTTCGATTATTTCCTTACCCTGAGTAAATGCCTTTACTTCGATACCTTCATCAGTTCCGCAGTCTTCTTCTCGAATTATCACGTTGTGACTTACATCAACCAGTCTTCTCGTAAGATAACCTGACTCAGCCGTTCTAAGTGCGGTATCAGCAAGACCTTTTCTTGCGCCGTTTGTGGAGATAAAATATTCCAGTACCGAGAGGCCTTCTCTGAAATTGGCCTTGATCGGTATCTCAATAGTCTTACCTGTTGCGTTCGCCATCAGGCCACGCATGCCACCTATCTGTCTAATCTGATTCTTTGAACCTCTGGCACCTGAATGTGACATGATATACAGGTTGTTTAAAGTGCTCAAGCTGTTCATAAGAACTTCCGTTACGTCATCTGTTGTTCTTGTCCAGGTTTTTACGACACCGTTATATCTCTCATCTTCCGACATCAGCCCTTTGTTGAAAGCGTCTTCATACTGGGCTACTTTTTTGTCGGCTTTTTCGATCAAGGTGAATTTTTCTTCCGGTATTTCCATATCGGATATGCTGATCGTGACAGCTGCCACAGTCGAATAATGGAATCCCATCTCCTTGATTTTATCAAGCATAAGAGCGGTTTTGGTATTTCCGTGCTTTCGATAGCACTTATCGATTATGCTTCCGAGCTTCTTCTTGTCACACAGGAAGTCGATCTCCAGAGAATGCTTGTTCTCTATTCTGTTTACAAAACCGAGATCCTGAGGGATGTGCTCATTAAAGATGAACCTCCCCACTGTGGATTCGATGAGTTTGCCACGCTTATCGTTGGCGCCGGCATATCTTCTCACTTTTATCTTCGCGTGAAGACCTACTACCTTGTTTCGGTATGCCATAAGCATCTCTTCGTAATCGGTAAATATTTTTCCGTCACCCTTTTCGGCTTCGGTATTTCTTTCATCCACTCCGGGATGTGTAAGATAATAGCTGCCGAGGATCATATCCTGGGTCGGAGTAGTTATCGGTGAACCATCCTTCGGTGCCAGTATGTTGTTTACGGACAGCATGAGGAATCTCGCTTCCGCCTGTGCTTCCACAGTCAGCGGAACGTGGACCGCCATCTGGTCTCCGTCAAAGTCCGCGTTATATGCGGTACATACGAGAGGATGTAACTGGATAGCTTTACCTTCGACCAGAACAGGCTCAAATGCCTGTATCCCCAGTCTGTGAAGGGTCGGTGCACGGTTAAGTAAGACCGGATGCTCCTTTATTACTTCATCGAGAACATCCCAGACTTCCGGTTTTATCTTGTCTACCATCCTCTTTGCACTCTTGATATTATGGGCATATTCGTTTTCGACGAGCTCCTTCATAATAAATGGTTTGAAGAGCTCAAGAGCCATTCTCTTAGGAAGCCCGCACTGATAAAATTTTAATTCAGGTCCCACGACTATTACTGAACGGCCGGAATAGTCGACTCTCTTTCCCAGAAGATTCTGCCTGAATCTACCCTGCTTACCTTTAAGCATGTCAGAAAGTGATTTGAGCGGTCTTGAACCGGGACCGGTTACAGGCCTACCTCTTCTGCCGTTGTCAATAAGTGCATCGACAGCTTCCTGAAGCATTCTTTTTTCGTTTCTTACGATTATATCAGGTGCATTTAAATCAAGCAGCCTGAGTAATCTGTTGTTTCTGTTTATGACCCTTCTGTATAGATCGTTTAAATCAGACGTTGCAAATCTACCACCGTCTAGTTGGACCATGGGTCTGATATCCGGGGGAATAACCGGTATTACTTCGAGGATCATCCACTCAGGTTTGTTTCCTGAAGTTCTCAGGGCTTCAATAGCCTCAAGCCTTCTGACTATCTTGATTTTTTTCTGTCCTGTGGAATCCTTAAGTTTGTCTCTGAGGTCAGCGGACAGTTCATCAAGGTCGATCTTTACGAGCAATTCCCTGATGGCCTCTGCACCCATTCCGGCCTTGAAGCTTCCTTTATATTTGTCTTTATATTCGCGATACTGATCTTCCGACAGTATGTCTTTTTCCGCAAGATCTGATTCTCCCGGTTCGATTACGATATATGCGGCAAAATACAGTATCTTCTCCAGATTCTTTGGAGACAGATCCAAAACTAGACCTATCCTGCTTGGAATCCCTTTGAAGTACCAAATATGAGAAACCGGGGCAGCAAGCTCTATGTGTCCCATTCTCTCTCTTCTGACTTTGGCTTTAGTTACTTCAACACCGCAGCGGTCACAGATGATGCCCTTGTATCTTATTCTCTTATACTTTCCGCAGTGACATTCCCAGTCCTTTGTAGGTCCGAATATCTTTTCGCAGAACAATCCGTCTTTTTCCGGTTTCAGTGTCCTGTAGTTTATGGTTTCGGGCTTTTTTACAACGCCTCTGGACCAGCTTTTTATTTTTTCTGTTGACGCCAAACTAATGCTTAAGGATTCAAAGTTATTTAATTCGTTCAAAGTTTCCACCCTTTCCCTATTTCTTCTCAGCTTCGTCTTCAGCAGTAGCAGTTACATCTTCCGTTGTATCTTCCGCTACATCTTCAATGTTATCTGTAATGTTAGAATCATCATTATTCATGTCGAGGTCTTCATCTGCCGCTGCCGCCGCTGTTGCTGCTTTGGTTTCTTCCTCTTCCCCTTCTTCAAATAACGGGGTGGTAAGATTTAGATTCGCTTTTGCCAGATCCTCGGAACTCAAGACATCATAGCTTTCTTCATCATCTACGGTAAATGAATCGGATGATATTATCCTTTCGATTCCGGATGAAGAACCGAGATCGACATATTCCTTAAGTTCGATTTCTTTATTCTCTTCACTCAGTACCTTTACATCAAGTCCCAAACTCTGCATTTCCTTGATCAGTACCTTGAATGATTCGGGAATGCCGGGCTCAGGGATATTCTCGCCTTTTACGATAGACTCATAGGTCTTTACTCTTCCTATGATGTCATCGGACTTGACGGTAAGTATCTCCTGTAGTGTATAGGCAGCGCCGTATGCTTCAAGAGCCCACACTTCCATTTCACCGAATCGCTGTCCTCCGAACTGAGCTTTTCCGCCCAGTGGCTGTTGCGTTACGAGTGAATACGGTCCTGTGCTCCTCGCATGGATCTTGTCATCAACAAGATGATGCAGTTTGAGCATATACATATAGCCGACTGTTACCGGATTATCAAATATTTCTCCCGTTCGTCCATCTCTTAACGGAAGCTTACCGCTTTCCGGATAACCGCTTTCCTTCAGAAGATCGATGATGTCGATTTCGCTGGCACCATCAAATACCGGAGTTGAGATATACCAGCCATTATGCTTGGCGGCAAGTCCGAGATGTACTTCAAGAACCTGTCCCACATTCATTCTTGAAGGCACTCCCAAGGGATTCAACATGACCTGAAGAGCTTCACCGTTTTCCAAAAACGGCATGTCTTCCTCGGGAAGAATCCTTGAAATGACACCTTTATTACCGTGTCTGCCGGCCATCTTGTCGCCGACACTTATTTTTCTCTTTGTAGCTACATAAACTCTGACGAGTTTGTTGACTCCGGGAGGCAGTTCATCTCCGTTATCTCTGCTGAATATTTTGATATCAACTACTATACCGGTTTCTCCGTGAGGTACTTTCAGAGAGGTATCTCGGACTTCTCTGGCCTTTTCTCCGAATATTGCCCTAAGAAGTCTTTCCTCCGCAGTAAGCTCGGTCTCGCCCTTCGGTGTTACCTTACCTACAAGGATATCGTATGACGTGACCTCTGCACCGATACGTATTATCCCTTCCTCATCCAGGTCTTTCCTCGCTTCTTCACCGACATTGGGGATATCTCTCGTTATTTCCTCCGAGCCGAGTTTTGTGTCTCTGGCTTCGGCTTCATATTCTTCTATGTGAAGAGATGTCAGAGTATCTTCCATGATCAGTCTTTCGTTTAGGATAATGGCATCTTCGTAGTTATATCCTTCCCATGTCATAAATCCGACCAGGAGGTTCTTGCCAAGAGCGACTTCGCCTTCACTGGTGGAAGGTCCGTCTGCAATGGCTTCGTCTTTTTCTATATGTTCATCCTTGTTGACAATGGGACGTTGATTGATGCAGGTCCCCTGATTGGATCTTTTGAACTTGAGCATTTCATATTCGTCAAAACCATCTCCGTCGTCTCTCTTGATCCTAATGGTATTTGCATCCACATACTCGACAACACCGGCAGCTTTTGAAAGCACAACTACTCCGGAATCCCTTGCCGCAATATGCTCTATTCCCGTTCCTATCATAGGCGAATCCGTGACCATCAAAGGAACAGCCTGACGTTGCATGTTGGATCCCATCAACGCTCTGTTCGCATCATCATTTTCAAGAAATGGTATCATGGCGGTTGCAACGGATACGACCTGCTTCGGTGATACGTCCATATAATCCACATCTTCTTTTGGAACAAGCTCTATTTCCCCGTGCTTTATTCTGGCAGCAACTCTGTTATTAACAAAGTTTCCCCTGCCGTCAAGGGGTTCATTCGCCTGAGCTATCGTCAGCATTTCTTCATCATCGGCTGTAAGGTATTCTATCTCCTCGGTTACGACACCGGTTCCCTTACCTTTTTTATCTTTTTTCACTTTTCTGTAGGGTGTTTCGATAAACCCGTATTCATTTACCTTCCCGTATGTCGTCAGTGATCCGATAAGACCGATATTCGGTCCTTCAGGTGTCTCGATAGGACACATCCTGCCGTAATGGGAATGGTGAACGTCTCTGACCTCGAATCCGGCTCTCTCTCTGGAAAGACCGCCCGGCCCCAGAGCCGATAGTCTTCTCTTGTGGGTCAATTCCGCAAGAGGATTGTTCTGATCCATGAACTGAGACAGTTGGGAACTTCCGAAAAATTCCTTGATCGCAGCAGTAACAGGACGAATATTCATCAGTGCCTGAGGTGTTGCCACTTCCACATCCTGAATCGTCATTCTCTCCTTTACTACTCTCTCCATTCTGGCTAATCCGATCCTGAATTGATTTTGTAAAAGTTCTCCGACAGTCCTTACCCTTCTGTTCCCCAGATGGTCGATGTCATCCATACTGCCTATTTCATTGGGCAGATTCAGAATATAACTGACGGATGCGATTATATCGTCAATAATTATATGTCTGGGGGAGAGTTCATCTCTTCTGTATGCGATGGTTTCATTAAGAAAATCGATTCTGTCCGCTTCCTTTTTGATCTCATCCGCCTCTGCGATGATCTCCTTAAGTACCGGATAATGAACTTTGTCAGGTATCCTTAATTCCTTGGTATCTACATCTAAATATTTACCTATATCAACAAAGTTGTTGCCGATCACTCTGCAGACATTCTTTTTTTCTTTTTTGGGAACGATAACATTTACGCCGCCCTCTTCGATGATCTTGAAGGTCTTTTTCATCTCGGTGTCAAGACTTACATCTACATCAAGAACCTTATTTCCGTAAATGATCTCGACTTCCTTGTCTTCTTCTTTCTTATCTGAATCGGTTTCTATCTTTTTAATTATATCTTCGGAAATCGCACCGCTGTCTCCAACCCATTTGATCATTCTTTTCTTGCCGTTGACAATAAGGTAAGCGCTGACTTCAAAGTCATTCTTTCCGAATACATCTACCGATTTGACACCAGCGTTTTCTATTGCCAATGCTGCTTTTCTGTCTATCTCGTCCCCTGCACTGACGAGGATTTCCCCGGTTGCAGGATCCACAACGTCATCGGCCGCGACACAACCGGAAATTCTGTTTGACAGTCCCAGTTTTTTATTGAATTTATATCTTCCGACCTTGGCGAGATCATATCTCTTCGGATCGAAAAACAGTGAATTTCTCATGTTCTCCGCACTCTCAAGTGTGGGAGGTTCACCCGGCCTCAGCTTCTTGTATATTTCCTTGATTCCTTCTTCGTAATTGGTTGTCTGGTCTTTATCCAGAGTTTTGTTCAGGCGATCATTATTCCCGAATATATTCAGGATCTCATAATCGTTCCCCATACCGAGAGCTCTCAGTAAAATCGTGAGAGGCTGCTTTCTCGTTCTGTCCACCCTGACGTTAAGGATTTCATTTGAGTCGGTCTCATATTCCAGCCATGCACCTCTGTTCGGGATGACCTGTGCTGAATAGAGAACCTTTGTGTTCTTGTCAATGCTTGAATCATAATACGGCCCCGGAGATCTTACGAGCTGTGTTACAACAACCCTTTCCGCACCGTTATATACAAATGTACCTTTGTCCGTCATTAAAGGGAAATCACCCATGAATACTTCCTGCTCTTTTATCTCTCCGGTCTCATTGTTTATAAGCCTGACAATGACCTTGAGAGGAGCCGCATAAGTTGCATCTCGCTCCTTGCAATCCTGCTCTTCATATTTGGGCGGATCGTCCGGTGTGTTCAACTTATGATCCAGGAATTCCAGTACTAAATTTCCCGCATAATCTTGTATGGGGGAGATGTCTGAAAAGACTTCTCGAAGTCCTTCGTTTACGAACCAGTTGTAGGAATCTGTTTGGATTTGAATTAGATTGGGCATCTCTGCCACTTCTTTGATTTTGGAATAGCTCATGCGCTCTTTTTTACC
>Ga0123353_10015349_pt1 | contig 11119 bp, 6 predicted proteins | sample TergutLab28metaG_3_FD_92763 | JGI IMG/M metagenome (GOLD analysis project Ga0123353, IMG submission 92763) | Labiotermes labralis P3 segment gut microbial communities from Petit-Saut dam, French Guiana - Lab288 P3 | ecosystem: Host-associated > Arthropoda: Insects > Digestive system > Gut ... | reverse complement strand
TCTTGTAGACACCATCAATAGACACTGTCCGATCGTAAATGACGTTGCTCAGTATTCTAGACAAACCGACAAACCGAATCGAACACACATGTGGACGGTTTCAGAGCACTTTTTAAGTCTCAAATGAATTTACCCTGCCATTGTACAGAAAATCTGAGACAGAGTCTGTTTCATAATCATAAATAATCATATATTCCGTGTGCTCATTGTGTGAACAGCGTGTCAATGTACATAAAATTATGGGCTACAATTTTATATATAGGCCTATAAAATTATATATAATACATAACTCAAGTACGCCATTTTACATAAACAAATTTATGATAAAATAAACAAACAAAAAGTTATAGTCTGCGGACTCTTAGGCGTGGTTACTGTGTTGGCGAAAAGTATAAAAGATGTATTTTTGTGATGTTAACAAGTGTGTACTTCGCGCATGCGTGGAATCTGAACAAATGTATTTCCTTTTGTATGCGTGATCGTGTGTCCAAGGCTCAAGGTGCAGCTTATTTTCGCATACGACAGCACAGCAAGATGATTTCAACGTTTCAGAGACAAGGAGGTCTGCTTCAAGTGATCAACATATTGTAACACCCTTAAGATACTGTTTATAATGCTATGTTACAGATGTACAAGATGGAATAGACTATAAGCTGAAATAAAAAAAAATGATAGTGACTGATCGTGGTCAGCCTCGGCCAATCTAAATATTTTCGCCACCTTCATTCTTTTCTCCTCAATGCCTATGACAATGGTGACGGATATCATGATAACAACAACCACAACATTAACAATGCATATAAATATCTCGCGCCTTAAGAACTGCACCATAAACGTTGTATAAAGAGGTAAAGTTCCTCGCATTCTTAATTTTGACCCTGGCCGAATGTGAGAGTTCATGGATAAATTCAAACCGCGTTTACTGTCTGTAAGGTTGTTCTCCCTACACATGGTACTGGTAGACCCAAAATTCCGTTCTAAGTGTGGCGCAAGGTACGTTAAATTCGCAGTTTGTCACATAAGTGAAAAAGTTTTCACAGCTGGCAACAACAACAACAACAACAGCAACAACAACAACAAAACAACTGCTTAAGTTACTAATACTACTGACACCAACACTAAATACTTAAATGACTGCCTGCACATAAAGCATTACAGAGACGTTATTTTCATGATATTGAAGTGGCTTTAGGCAAATGCTCACTGTTTAATGTTGCATGAACCCCTTTCCAATAAGGCAAGAAACAAAGAATAATTATCAGAAGTATAATATTCTCCAGGAGGATAACATGTGTAAACAAATAGATAATCAAAACTTATTGAGAATACAATAGAAAGCAATAGTCACAGCAATCTGGAGGGAGCTATTTTAAAAATCGAAACAGAGTTACCAAAAAAATTGTCAACATCCGTCAGTCTTGTTTCTTTCAGTACGAGTGAAATAGACAGAAGAACAATACCGCTAATAAAATTCAATCTCGTCACACTAGATTTTCCACGAGAAAAAACTGTACCTAAACAGATAACACAGAGAAAGAATATAATTTAAGTATAGGTTTCTTCTCCTTCATCTTCCTTTTCCTGGTTAATCCAGCGGTTCTCAAAACTCCTGGTGCTAACGACACACATGTAAAATGTATATTGTTTGCCATACACTGCAGTTAGAACGAACAAGTATAACTTACTCAAAAAAACGGTTTCTAAATAAGGCCATTCATTTTATACAAGCACAAAATTATCATAAAGCAGAAATATGAAGATGATTTAATAAAAATATCAACTTATGAAACTTACGCCAGCATACTATGTGACCAATTTTTACGGTGGAACCGTCTCATCCAAGCAAATACTTCATTAAGTCTCCATTGCCCTTACTAATTTTATATGAGAGCTTATTAATTTCTATTTTTTAATATTTGAAAATTCTTTATTATTATTATTATATTGAAAGTCTCGCGGCACCCCCTTGAGCATTATTGATATAATCCCTTCAGGGGTTTTGCTGCTTCAGTTTATACTGTAATCTCTTCTCCTTTTCTACAGCTTCCGAACTTCCTTTTTGCATAATGTAATTAGCGTTTCTTCCACTTATATGTAATTCTGCTACTCCTTTCTCTTCTTAAAAGTTGTGACCCATTCAACTTATTCGTCGATAAATTTTCCTCCATCCTTTCCATGACAACTCGACCTTAGCGTCTACTTCCCACATATCATATATATCTGATTATGTAACTTATTTTTCGTCTCGTTTTTCAGTTTGATCAGATTCTAATAAATAAATCCGAAGTGTTAAATATTTGTTCATACATATTTCTCACATACATATCCTTATAGCTACTACTGTAAGACACAACTTATAAAGGGACTTCATCCTCTCAGCTTGTAGTGAAACCGTACTGGTGCGTGAGTAGATAGATAGTGGACTCGAAGATTTATATCCATACAATGGATAGTAGGTTGCGCTGTTAAATACCCACAACAGAAGTGACAGGCATTCGTACTCTTACAGTGTTGTTCGGATCGGAACTCAAGATATAAGTCCTCTTTGCTGGTCACCACTGTTCCTCCACTGTCGCACTCTTCGTTGGAGGCAAAATTAAGAATCTTTATGGGAGGTGCTACGACTTAAAGTCTGCATTTACACCTCCAACCTTGATATAGAACTAGAAGTCAGAACGGTTCAATTTTATATCCGAAGAAAAAAACCCACAAAAAATCTCGTCGGAGGTCCAAATGTATTGTTATGTTCATAGGCAAAGTCCTGACAATAAATACACACAAATTAGGCAAGTAAAATATAAACTGAGAAATATGTCGTGCTATATATTTCTCTTTAAACTCCGTTTCCTCTGTCACAGTTTTTAATTTGACACTTGTCTTAGCTTCTTAAGTATAATAGATCATTTGTTTTACAATCATCATGATTGCATTTTGGTTTGAACAGTTCCGCAGTGTTTTCAAGAAGGAAACTCCTGGAATTCCCCGTTTAGATGAATTTTATGCGAATATTCTAACGGAAGACCAGATGGTTTGAAGATTTACGTCTTCTTACATGTGATTGATTTTAAATTGGTAGAAATTTACAGACTCTTCACAGAATCGTGTCATCGGACTCTTCTGGGTCTACCGTGAAAAGGATGATGTTTGCAGTCGGTGACGAGACGCCATTCGATGTGACCAGCTAGTTTAGTAAACAAAGAGTTTTATGTCCAGCCATGTGTATGTGTTCATTGCAAATAGTGTCTAAACTGTACTCGTGATAGAGCACACGTGTCTCTCGTATGTTTCAGCACCGACTGCCTTAGTGGATTTCTGTTACGTTTTGTCTGTGAATCACAGTAAAATAAAAAGTTTGGCGAATACTCTTTCTTTTTCTGTCGCCCTGTAATCTTACTGACAAGACAACTAAATTGAAACATTTTCCATTTTACCAAAAACATTTCATAACAAAATTACTTAAAATACAAATTAATACACACGGCGTAAAATAGTTAACTGTTCATTGAAGCATTTTTGTAGGTTGTAATTCATCAAATAAAAAAACACCCAGACGTTAAGTTCTTTTAGGTCTAACATATTTTTTAAAAATAGTGACTTGCAGTAAATGAAGGCGAAATTTAACTAGATTTAAATTTATTCTCTGATAATTTAAAAAAAAATAGGTATCAATTGCAGTATGCTCACTCAGACTTCTCCAGTGCCAAATTAAACGCCCAATTAGATCATAAGGAACGAAAAATGAATAATCTTATGTTCTGGAAATTGTCCTATGTCACAAGTGTATAACACCAGAGGGTTTCGAAAAATGGGGCTATCGGCACCTTCAGGCAGAAACGGACGAGAAAGGTCCCAGTTCGGTCGTCCACTAGAGTGAGCTTCTATGGCTGAGAAAATTCTTTAAAATCATACTTATATACATATAATTAGTAACTAATCACTGACATTAGTACAGAAACATTAATTATACCACAAAACAAAACAAAATATTCGTACATTCGGAGAATGGTCTACAGAGAACCTGAATACGTAATGAGCTACAAGCGGAGGAAAAAACATGAGAAGGTAAAATTTTCCTTAGAAGTTATCGAGCAAGAAAAAAATTGCTGAAAGTTCTGGTTATATTTAGACTTAAGTTATTAAAACATTTTTAAAAAATAGAAGTGAGGGCGTGGAATAAAATTATGGGGCACGTTATTGGGTCCGATGACGAGCTTTCCTTAAACATTTAATGAATCATCGGGATTCAGCGACTTAAAATCGAGTACACTGTCAACAGACGAAGAAATGGAAAGAGGACTAGCGTGAATAAAAATCTCCGAAATTATACAGCGGTTATTTTTCATACTCAGTGCTGTTAATCTAAGAATTAATGAGACATCAAGCTATCATCCAAACTGTCGTCTGCAAACATATTTATTTTATTCTGGTAAATGAATATATTTTGTTTAAAAGGTGTAATGCTTATTGTCATGACGACATGGCGGGTTCTTGACATGAGCAAGGAAAATAATGCCTCCAGTTACGCAAAGTAGCAGCCAAAATAATGAATAAGTAATCGCGCACAGTTAACAAGTAGTGTTCCACGATATTATGGGATTATAAGGGGAGAAAACAACATTCATAACAAGAGTGTGTTGTACAGGTAGTATATACGTCACTGTACTACATCGATCGAAGGCTGTTTTGAAGGTGGTAATGAAACTTCTTTTACCATGAGGGAATTCTTGGTCAGCTGAGCCCAACAGCCTTCTCAAGGCAGACTTATTTCCATAACAGTTAATTAGTTATAACTCTGGCACTAAGATCATGGGTATGTAAGTTTAAAGTTACTGAATCAAAACCATATAAATGTTTTACAGAAAATATTTTAAAGCCGGTAGGAACGCGCTTTATTCCTACTCGCCTTGTGCAGACTCTTAGCATCAAAGTAAGTCCTTTAATATGTGCTGTTTCCTAGGAGAATACTCACCTGCCACATACTGAGAAGAGCACTCAAATTATTATCAAGGTTGTACTCTCAAATTTGTCGCGAAAATTCAAATCTATTCCTGGATGATCCAATAATATCACAATTTTTAATAGTTAGAATGGCAGGCACGCTGTTTGCAGAAAGAAATTCGCTCTTCAGAAAAATTAATACAAGGACAAATATATACCAAATTGTATTTGAAAATTTTCCATACATACATTCGTGTATACTTACATATATACATACATGCATACATATATACATACATAAATGCGTACATACATGCCTACATACATACATGCATACATATAAAATTACAACATACATGTATGCATATGTACATACGTACACACGTACATACGTACGTAGGTACATACATTCATACATACTTACATATATATACATGCGTACATATATACGTACATAAATACGTACTTACATATGTATACATGCGTACATATATACGTACATAAATACGTACTTACATACATACACGTACAAAAATACATACTTATTTACATACATACGTATATACATACATACATACACAATAAACACATACACATACATACATATTTACATTCATACATACATACATTCATAAACACATACATACATACACACATACAAGCATGCATATATACATACGTACACGCACGTACGTACGTACATACATGCATATATACATACGTACACGCACACACGCACGTACGTGCATACATACATACTATTTGTATAGCCTACGTTTCAGGAAATCCCAACATATAATATATTCCTCTATTTATAGGTGTATATTTAAACTTGTGTGTTAATTTACTTTACGCAGCTGCAGCCCATACCTCAGTTACAATACTTCAGCAAAAAATTGGTAAGAAGGGTAACGTAATGCAGCTGAAATAAATGAAGGTACATGAAGACTTCTATGTCATTTTACGCTTCTTCCGTTCGATACGCATGTTGTATTCACAATTAGGAGCACAATCGCGGCACTCTCGTCTGTACTTCGTTCACTGTGCCCTGCCACTCACTTTCATATTATTTCGGAGTTTAATTTACGGAAGCTTCAACTCCGAGGTTAATTTCTGCACATCATGACCTCGTACAAATGTTATTCTTAACCACACCCATGAACAGGCACTACTGATTTATAAGATAGTTGTTTTTCAAAAATTATTCCAATATGGTACAAATCAAATAAACAGAAAACGGTTTAACTGTAAGCTTTTATTTTCTCTTCCATCTCACTCAACACAACTGTATATGCGGGCCGAAACAACTTTGGAATTCTGAAGTTCGATTCAGGCTAAAATGTGTAAGGCAAATAGCGAGATATTAAAAAAATACGCTACATTTCAATTGAATAGGGTTTCAAATTGAGTACCGTCCAGTCATTTTCTTCCTAAACCATTCTACCGGAAACACGAAAGGTCAATACAAACATTGCTTTTAATAGAGAAATGTGACTCAGCTCATCGCGGCTTGACTCTACCTCCAGGCCTCCTCTCCTCAGTTGTTGGTATTACTTGAACACTTATAAATGAAGCAGCATTTCTGGAGCTGGAATATGACGAAGAAACCCTGCACTAAATATTTCTGTAAGTTATGACAAAGTTATTTTAATTTTAAGTAATCAAATAAAAACGAAGTCACCACGTTTACATTTGAAAAATACTCGCCCGGTTTCTAGCACAGCGTAAACTGAAAGGCAGTTCTCTTCAATCTAAACTTATGCTTATTTTCTTCATATTTGAATGTATGATAATAATGCGTAGTCAAAATAGGCCTGCCGAAGTACAAGAATGTAACTTTGTGAATAAGGCATTCAGAAAAACCTGCATAATCGAGTTAAGCACGCCATCTTATAACCACTTCTTTTAAATACGTGTATATTGAGTTTGCAATGATACTTCTAGGCGCTGGAGGTTTTTGTAAAAGAAATCGTCTATGGAAGAGGTTCATTGATCGGACGCATGCTGGGAATGAGAATGAAGCGCTTCTAAAGCTGCCAGGACTACACGGAAGGTCTAATGATGAAAACTTTTCTTCTTCTCTCCCACAAAGTCAACTCCTTTAAGCGGCTTACCAAGTTATTATCCCTCAGCTTAAGCCCAAGTTCACCTCCAGTCTCGGCAAGCTATACCCTGCTAAGAGGTCGCCGGTTTACAATCGGACGTTTGTAAAGACCTATAAAAAGTAGCAGCAACATCTCTCACCCCGCCTTTCTATCCCCCTCATGTTTTAATAAGAAATGAAGGAGCAGAATTTAGATCATATCCCCATTCTCGCACACGTATTTTTAACCCAAGAGTTAGCTGTTCTCTTTTGCTCCAGACCACCAAGCTGAAGAGCATCTCATCAACACGGCGGTCCAGATTCTCATAAAACTTCTTAATTGCTAGTTGCTTATGTATCTAAGAACAACACAGAATACATAAAGAAGCTGGGCACTTCTCTTGACTAGGTACACATAAGCGTTCAGTTTTGGGCTCTTGTCGCATTAACTCCTAGTAAAGAGCCGCGGCATGCAAAAAGCATGAGGCTGGCAGGAAAAAAAACCCGGCTTAGGCCCATTATTTAAAAATTTGTTACTTGCCCTCTCTGGCTGGGACATAAGTCCATATTGTATTGTGCCAGTCCATCTAATGTACGAAACTTAACGAATTTCCCGTGAGAGCATATTTAGCATAAATAAGACACATTAAAATGTTAGTTTCGTGGCATCATAGCGAGAAGGGCTATGACTGGTTCACTCAACATGGCGTCGAATAAAAAGTCTAGAATCCTTGTACGGTAGCCAACTACCCTAGACTGTTATAGACATACCAGAGATAAGCCGAAAAACATGAGACACTGTACCATTTTACCACTTTATATTATTAAGTGTCTGAATTAAGAACCGAAATTGGAAATTCCAGACTATGAATTATGCAAACATGGCGTTCGATCAGGTAATAATAGCATGAAAAACGGAATTATATTGACTAGAAATATAATGATAGGTAACATAATGATAGGTAACACGGCACGGATGTGACAGGTAGCAGACATGGGCCATTTTAAAACCTGTCTCATATAAACCTTGATAACATATGACGCACCTCATTAAAGTCTGGGATAGAAAAAAAGTACAAGGCCAGATATCCATAGCCATTAAAGCAGAGAACTGCTGCTGTTTAGTAAAACGTCAGAGAAAAGAAACCATTTACCAGGGCCAGGGTTGTAAGAGGATGTATTAATTGTATGTTAAACTACAATTTTTCATGCCGTCTGTTAGGTCTATACAAACGTAAGAAATTATACATGAGTAAGGTTTCTCACAATAATGTTTAAGGGGAGAGATGATAAGAGACAGGGGTCTAGGATTTTAAACCACCAGGATGACGGCCAAACAGGCGCCAATATTATAAGATGATACTGAGGTAAGCGTGCAAGGAAGATGTGAGTTATGCTGTTCTTTACGGCGTCTGTAATGGAGGTATTGCCGAAACGAAAAGTAATCTGCAAGAAGTATGTATGTATGAGGAGAAAGAATTACTGAGTTAGCCAACAAAGGCAAGAATTTATCTACGGTAAAGAGAAAGAAGCAGCAAACTTCTCAGTCTTAAAGCTAATTACGCGTCCTTTACTACATGCAGCAGTATGCTCTTTAAGCCTTTAAAAAACGATTTGCATCTAAGTAATATAATTATTGAATTGAATTAAGGTTCCAGGACAGCTGTATGGTAGGCGTGCAGGTAAAGGCAGATTCACATTGCGGTAGGCAAGAAGGCATGGAGCCCTACTGAAATATAAGTGGATGTAAGGCTTGTGGTAATCGCTTTAAATTTCACTGTGTGGTATGGAATCTGAATAACATAATAAGAAATGATGATATACCAAGCACGTCCCCTGTAGTTCACATTTTAATAACTCTTCAATTTCGAAAGCCATTTTAATATTATTCTTTTCTCTATATCTTCCTATGTAATTCTCTAATCAGAATAATGTATAGAGTAGTTTCTGTCTGTGCGTGCTACTTGTTCCAGCTATCTCTTATCTCTTGATTAATGACCCTAATGTATAAATTATCCGATCCCAGTGGCCGGCTGTCTAAGGTGTAGGCCTGCGGCCACTCGCCTGCTAAGATTGTGAGTTCGAATCCCACCGGGGGCAGGAATGTCTGTCTGTTGTGGGTGTTGCGCGTTGTCAGGTACAGATCTCTGCAACGAGCTGGCAAGTCGTCCAGAGGATTCCTACTGACTATGTTGTGTGGTTGCGTGTGATCTAGAAACCTCGTGAATGAGGAGGCCCTGTCCCACTGGGGGCTGTTGCGTCAAATAGAAATAGTATAAATTAAAAACTTAAGTAGTGCTGTTTTATGTGAAGGTGAGGGCGACACTGGAGTTGAAAGAATATAAACTATGTGGGGACATCAGAGAACTCCTGATGGCAATATGTTTACGGCCGTGCTTCTAAGAAGCACACTGATCGGAAAGTAGGTTGCCGGTATGTAGAAATGCGCAGAGAGTACCGGAAATTGTAGCCATGTTGGCAACGTTTTAAATCATCCTTAAATTTGTATTTTACTTGCTGATTAAAAAATAGAGGTTTATATATTTTGCGTTCCTTGAATAAAGCTCTTGACATCTCAGGAAACTGATAAGAAGATTGGCGTTTCGCGTGTTTGCTATTGCACTTGCACATGAGACAGCCTTGTGGCTGGTTACGTTCTGAAGGTAACTTACTCGAATTTAGACCGGGTGTTCGGATAAACCATCTTTCGTGGTCAGGGGAATTCAAAGAGAGTATTTTGAAGCTGATGACGGTCACTCTCGTTCCTACAAGCCTCAATGCATATGATTGCTCACATTTCATCACATGTTCTGAACTTCATGCGGTGGCTCTGAATACGCCTCAGATAAGCAGCTAATGCTTGTTAAGTTCAATTAAATTATCCTAAAGCTAATGTTTTATTTAATAATGTAGTCAGTTGTAAAATTAAGTGGCGTCGGTAACGTGTGAAAGAAATGTGAGCATAGCTGAATGGCACAGAGGAAGTAAAAACGGAAGAACCAGGAAAATAATGTCTCTTTGCTAAATTTTGAATCATAAATCTCTAATGCATCCACGTGGGACTAAACCATGTTATCTAACGGATGGAACAAAGGCGCGAACTTTGCAGTTTTTTACAAATAAATTAAAGGCAATATTTTCAAATCAGCATTGCATATTCTTTCCCCCATTTTGTGTTTTGGGTTTTAAATTTAGACGTCTCAGGGCCCCCAGGCCTCTTCACTGGCTAACCCCTGTGTTAATATTCTGCATGTAGCGTGCGTCGTGTCCCGTTTCATTATCTTAATGAACACGCAAAACCTTGTGCGTGCAGCAAACAAAATTTCTATTATCTCTCTAATCATTCAACTCAAATTCTATTTAATTCTCACGAAATTAAAATGTACGTATATAAAAACAAGACAAGTACAGCAATTTTGAAGGAACGGATTGAGGTTGAATGGGCTAAATGAAGGTAGGATATATTTACATATCGTGTAACTTTACCGTATATAAATAATAAATTCAATGTGAAAGTAATGTACGTTTGGTGCTAAACTGGTTGAATTCCACTGATATCAAAGAACTAATTGGGAAGACTCTCTCGTGTATACAGCGCTGAATGTCCTTTGCATTCCTGTCCTACATTCTGATGAGTTCGGCGATACACTATTGCCGTCTCAGTATGGTATATAAAAATTGCACATGCGATGTGATAGTATCATGGTCGACACCCAAATGTTTGCTTTCTAGTATTAAAATATGCCTCCGCTGCTTCATTCAGCTAGATTAGTCCAAATTTATAATAGGCTTTGAACGCACTATTTTTGTGGAGAAATACAGCTGGGCCCTGCTGAAATGTTTGTTTTGAAAAGTCAACGTAGCTCTCTGTTTCTGTCTCTCTGCTTGTCTGTCTGTCTGTCTGCCTGCCTGTCTGTCTATCTCTCTCTCTTTCTCTCTCTCTTCTCCACACATAAACCTTAACGGCAACTGGCTGTGAAGTTTGGGGACTCATGTATTCATGGAGGGTCTGGAGAAGGGGGGGGGGGGGGGTTCCGGGCCGTCCCCCAGCCGATGAAGGGGGGGGGGCCCGTTCAAACCCCCCCGCCAAAAAACGGG
>Ga0123353_10015348_pt1 | contig 11120 bp, 6 predicted proteins | sample TergutLab28metaG_3_FD_92763 | JGI IMG/M metagenome (GOLD analysis project Ga0123353, IMG submission 92763) | Labiotermes labralis P3 segment gut microbial communities from Petit-Saut dam, French Guiana - Lab288 P3 | ecosystem: Host-associated > Arthropoda: Insects > Digestive system > Gut ... | reverse complement strand
TATCTTTTGTTTTCGCGCTTATCAAAAGGGAGGTGACGTAGCGCCCGCTGCCGTCCTCCCATACGCACTGTGTCCCCCGCCGCTTGCCCAGGCGCGCGGGCTTCTGGTCGTCGAAGCCCAGTTCTTCGTTGATCACCAGGGTATACATTTCCGCGGAAAGCAAATCCTCGCCGTCAATCCGGACGGAAGAGATTCTGACCGGGTATTTGAAATTCAATTTCACGTATTCTTTGCCGTTTGGCAGCCGTAAAAAGCCGTCATACAAGTATTCGCCGCCAAATAGCCCTTTGGAAGACACCGGCCCCTGCTGTTGCGAAGGATACCGAAACGCATAAAGGCACGCAAAATCGCCTTCCTGCACGGACTGCGGGGACAGCTCATAGGGCATCCAGTCGTTGATTTCGATTAAATAGGTGCTTCGCCCCCCCCCTGTTACCATTTTTTGCCAGTATTGTGGCGTAGTCCTGCTCCACTACGTCCGCCGCGTACTGCCCCAAAAACAGGGAGGTCGCGGGACCGGGGTGCGAATCTACGGGGCTGACATGGTAATAGTCCACGTATTTTGCGTCGGAATACTGCCCGGCGAACAGGGCAAGGGGATTATATACCGGCAGCCCCGCCTGCTCAAACAGGGGCAGAACGCGTTGGTAGTTGGCTTCAAAATTGCTTGCCACCGGGTCCTCCGGCGTTGAAATGACAAGCAAGGGAATCTCAATCGCCCGGGCGAATTCACCCAACGGCCGCACCACATGCGTATAGTAATTTTCCAGGTTTTCGTCCCCGGCCAGCATATACTCCCAGACTACGTAGCTATTGCCATCCTCATCATGGCTCATGAAAAAAAACATTGCTTTAAGATAATCATACAAACCGGGAAAAAGGGCACGCAGCCAACCGCAGTCAAAAGCACGGTCATCATACGAGCGCAGCATATCATCCAAGCTTGTGACACCATCCATCCATGACATATCCGGATCGTTGGTAACATAGCCTAAAATGATCAGGTCCGGCTGTATATCCTCCAGCACAGAGGTATCCCTGAGCCAGAGGTATTCGTCATACGTAGAGGCGCCCCGCCTGCCCAGCGCGAAGACCTCGCAGTCGTAGCCCCGGCGCTCCAGCTCGCGGGCCATCATATTCCACCAGATCTGGTTGCTATTTGACAGGCCGGATCCCCACACATCGGAATCCCCTACCACTAGGATTCTCGGCTTTCTCTTTTCGCCGATGGAATCCCTGCCTTTTATCGCCATCAATGGATAATCATATTTTTGGGTCAGCTTTTCCATGGACATCAACAGCAATGTATTGTCTTCATAAAAATAGCGTTCGTACCCGCTGGCTATTTCCACAACTTGCAAGCCAAAAAACAAGACCACAGCCGCGTAAAATACATACACAAGCGAAATCACCGGCAAAACCCGCGCACCTTTCACCCGGAACAGCGATTTCGTAAACACGCTGCCCGGGTTGCCCCTGGCTTTATGCATGGCAAAGATCAGCGCCGCTGTTATGCACAGCAGGACCGCGCAAACGAGTATCCGCATCAGTAGAATGCCCCCTCCCCGCCGGGGCTTTCGATTCTAATGCTCAGATACGCCGGGGCTTTCTCTTTGGTTTTTGCGCTTAGCATAAGGGAGGTGACGTAGCGCCCGCTGCCGTCCGCCCACACGCACTGTGTCCCCCGCCGCTCGCCCAGGCGTACGGGCCTCTGGTCGTCGAAGCCCAGCGCCTCATTCACCGCAAGGGTGTATATTTCGGCAGAAAGCAAATCCTCGCCGTCAATCCGGACGGAAGAGATTCTGACCGGGTACTTGAAATTCAGCTTGACGTATTTTTTGCCGTTGGGCAGCCGTAGAAAGCCGTCATACAAATACTCGCCGCCAAACGGCCCTATAAAGGGCACTGCTTCCGCGGCCTGTGAGGGATAGAAAATACCGTACTGTGAAGATGTGTCGCTTTCCCGTATGGGCCGCGGATCCAGTTCGAAGGGCATCCAGTCGTTAATTTCGATTACAGGTGTGCTTTGCCCCCCCCCCCGTTACCATTTTTTGCCATTATCGTGGCGTAGTCCTGTCCCACTACGTCCGCCGCGTACCGCCCGATAAGCCAGGAGGCCGCGGGGCCGGGGTGCCCGTCGATCGGGTTGGCGTACATCAGCTTGCGATATTTTTTAAGCAAGGCCTGCTCATAGAGCATGCGCAGGGGGTCGTACACGGGGAACCCGGCCCGTTCGAACAAGGGCATAACATCCTTGCATTCTTCTATGTCTTCCAAAAAACCGATCGACATCGGAATCACGATCATCGGAATGCCGCTTTCCCGGATGAGCCCGCCCATGGGCTGCAGCACATATTTGTCGTACCTTTCCAGGTTTTCGTCCCCGGTCAGCATATGCACCCAGGCCACGTAGATGTTGCCGTTTTCATCGCGGTTCATAAGAGAAGATATCGTTTTAAGATAATCGTATAAACCGGGAAAAAGGGCACGCAGCCAACCGCACTCAAAAGTATCCGAGCGCAGCATCTCCTCTACGCCTGCGCTGCCATCCAACCGCGACAAATCTGGATCGTTCGTGACATACCCCATAATAATCAGGTCCGGCTGAATATCCTCCAGCACAGCGGTATCCCTGAACCAGACATACTCGTCATATGTGGAGGAGCCCAGATACCCCACCGCGAATACCTCGCAGTCGTGGCCCCGGCGCTCCAGCTCCCGGGCCATCATGTTCCACCAGATCTGATTGACGTTGCTCAGGCTCTGCCCCCACACAAAGGAATCCCCTACCACCAGGATTCTCGGCTTTTCCTTTTCACCGATGGAATCCCTGCCTTTTATCGCCATCAATGGATAATCATATTTTTCGGTCTGTTTATTCAGGGACATCAACAGCAATGTGCTGGCTTCATAAAAATAGCGTTCGTACCCGCTGGCTATTTCGACAACCTGCAAGCCAAAAAACAAGACCACAGCCGCGTAAAATACATACACGAGCGAAATCACCGGCAAAAACCGCGCGGATTTCACCTGGACCAGCGCTTTGGCAAATACGCTGTCCGGATTGCCCCTGGCTTTATGCACGGCACAGATAAGCGCCGCTGTTATGCACAGCAGAGCCGCGCAAACAAGTATTCGTATCAGTAGAACGCCCCCTCCCCGCCCTGACTTTCGATTCTTATGCTCAGATATGCCGGGGCTTCATCTTTTGTTTTTGCGCTTATCAAAAGGGAGGTGACGTAGCGCCCGCTGCCGTCCTCCCATACGCACTGTGTCCCCCGCCGCTCGCCCAGACTGACGGGCTTCTGGTCGTCGAAGCCCAGCGCCCCATTGATCGCCAGGGTATACATTTCCGCGGAAAGCAAATCCTCGCCGTCAATCCGGACGGAAGAGATTCTGACCGGGTATTTGAAATTCAGCTTGATATACCCCTTTTTCAGCGGGAGCCGTAAAAAATCGGATGGACGGCCCGGATATGCAATGGCGTATTGGGATGCGCCGGCGCTTTCCTTTATAGGCTGCGGGCGCACTTCATAGGGCATCCAGTCGTTGATTTCGATTAAGTGTGCGCTTTGCCCCCCCTCACTGCCAGATTTTGTCATTATCGAGCCATATTCCTGTTCCAGCACATCCGCGGCGTACTGCCCTAGAAACAGGGAGGTCGCGGGGCCGGGATGCGAATCTACGGGGCTGGCATGGTAATAATCCGCGTATTTTGTGTCGGAATACTGCCCGGCGAACAGGGCAAGTGGATTGTATACCGGCAGGCCAGCCTGCTCAAATAGGGGCAGAACGCTTTTATAGTGGGATTCAAAATTAGCTATCGTCGGCTGATTCGGCGTTGGGATGATGAGCAGGGGAACCCCCAGCGCCCGGGCAAATTCGCCCAGCGGCTCCACCACATACGCATTGTATTTTTCCAGGTTCCCCTCTTCCACAAGCTTTTCCAGCCACGTAAGCACGGTATAGCCATATTCCGCGTTGTTGTGGGGATTTTCGGTCTGGCTGCACTTGACCATCCACATAGAATCGACTTGACGAGATAAATTGGGGAAAAGCGAAGAGAAGACACGCCGCGCGCTGCTGGAAAACGGGGATGGGAGGTAGTACCTAAACCCCATGCCCAGGCTTTCCAGGTCCGGGTCGTTGGTAACATAGCCTATGATAATTATATCCGGCTGTATATCCTCCAATACTGTGGTATCCTTCAGCCAAACAAGCTCGTCGTATGTGGAAGTTTTCACGAACCCCACCGCGTACACCTCGCAGTCATAGCCCCGGCGCTCCAGCTCGGCGGCCATGATGTTCCACCAGATCTGGTTCATGTTCGACAGACCGTATCCCCACACAAAGGAATCCCCCAGCACCAGGATCCTCGGCTTTTCCTTGCTTGGGATTGGTCCTCCGCCTTGGACCGCCACCAACGGGTAGCGGGACGCGCCGAATTCTTCATACGACATATGCCCGTATTTGACAAAGTTCATGATGCTGATTACTTTTTCTTCGAGGAAATACACATCAAGCTCATCGGTCTGGTCCACAATTTGCAGGCCAAAAAATATAGCCACAGCCGCGTAAAATAGGTATACAAAAGACAGCACCGGCAAAAACCGCACGCCTTTCACCCGGAACAGCGATTTGGCAAAAACGCTGTTCGGATTTCTATTGGCTTTGTGCACGGATATAGCCAGTACCACGGCCAGACACAGCGCAGCCACGCAAACGGCTGCTCTCAGCCACATTTTCATTCCCCCCAACAGCTATTTACTCTCATAGTTATTATATCAAAGTCACCGCGAATTGTCAAGCGCAAACACCCCATCATTTTTCCGAAAGAAACCCTTGCATTCCGTCACGAAATAGAGTATAATGAATTTGGCGCAAAAGCGTTTGATCAGAAATACAAGAAAGCGGGGTCAGTTTTTATGAAGCAGGCAAACAAACGGCGGTCTGTGCTGATGGGGCTCATCCTGGGCGTCAGCCTCCTCGTGCTGCTGTCCGTAGGGATGATTGCGCAGGCGGCTCCGGCCAGCCCATACCCGGTGGAGGCCACGCAGGCCGGCGGCGCAACCATCGCGGTTTATAACCGCGGCGACGAGTTTTTCAACTGGAAAGAGGACGAAAACGGCTATGTGATCGCCTATGACGCGCAAAGCGCCAACTGGTACTACGCGTTTATCAATGGCGAGAACGCAATTGTTCCCGGCACGGAGATCGTCGGCGCGGGCGGGCTGCCCGGGCCCAGGCTGCGGGACAGCGACCTTACCCCGCTGATTGCGGGTATAGACTTTTCCGAGGTCGGCGGGGTCCCCGGCCTCCAGGCCGAGGGCGGCAGCATCAATATTGATAATTCACCGTCCATGCTGCTGGCCGAAAACGAGCCGCAGCTGCTGGTGCTGCTGGTGGAATACAACGACAGGCCGTTCTCCACCTTCTACACGGGTGCCCTGGACACCAACGCCTATTGGTCGAACAAATACTTCGGCGAAACCGGCAAAACGGTCAACAGCTACTACGCCGAGGTCTCCGGCGACTTCAACCTGCAATACCAGATGCCGACCTTCAATGAGGCGGACGGCTTCATTCAACCCAACCCGATTCCCGGGGTGGTCAACGTCAAGATCAAGGACGGCGTGGCCCTGGTGCTCCTGGACAAGAACCACCCCAACTCCAAAGACGTCCGGGGCGACCTTTCCCTGGCGTTTGACGCTGTCAAGGCGTACGTCGATTTTACCGGCATGCCGAAATTCCTGGGCAACATCATGTGCGAAACGTTTTGCGTTTCCTCCGTCATCGCGGGTTACGACGAATCGGCGGGCGGCGGTACTCCCGCGGTGTGGGGACATATGAGCCCCACGTATCCCCTGGGCTTTCCCTTAGGCGACAGGCGCAGATCCACGGTCAGCTCCTCCATGGGGCTGGGGACCTACGCCACGCAGGGGGAACTCTATGACGATTTCGACGACATGCCCCTGGGCGTCACCGTGCATGAACTGGGGCACGTGCTGGGCCTGCCGGACCTGTATAGCTACACGGATGGCTACGGCTTGGGGCGCTACAGCCTCATGGCCTCCGGCAGCTGGGGTACCGCCCCTTCGGGGGACACGCAGCACGGCAACACGCCCGCGCACTTGGACGCCTGGTCGAAGACCCAGCTGGGCTTTGCCACATGCACGGAGGTCACCTCCGAAGGATACTGGAGGGGCGACCTCAATTCCTCCGACGGCGATTACAGCGTATTGAAAATCACAAACACCACCGCTGGCTTTTCCCAGTCCTTCTATATCGAAAACCGGCAGCGCGTGGGCTATGACGTTTCGCTTTCAGGCACAGGCGGCGTGCTGATCTACCACATAGACAATTCGCCGTTCGACGCGGGCGTCGGCAATTTCGCGGGCGCCAGAGCGAACGACAACGACCTCCACCCCGGCGTGAGCCTGGAGAAGGACATCGGCTATTCCGGCTACCCCTACTATGTGGCGGGCGGCGCGTTCAACGGCACGACAGACCCCAACTCCAATTTCCACGAGCCGGGCCACAACCGCAATTCCTCCGACCAGACCGACTGCCATCCCCAGACCGTGGCCACCGACATCGAGGTGAAGATCAACGGCGCCAACGGCAGCGCGATGGAGGTGGAGGCGGGCATCTATAAAGCCGTGACCAGCATCACGGACGTGCCTGACGCCATGGTGTTCGGCACGCCCCTGACCCTCACCGGCACGGTGAACCCCGCCAACGCCGCCTATAAGACGATCGAGTGGATCGTGGTCGATTCAGACCCCGCGGGCGCGGCAATCACCGGCACCGCCCTGAACACCCTGACCCCGGCGGGCGCCGGCACGGTGACGGTCCGGGCGACCATCCTCAACGGCACTGCCTTCGGCACGGAATTCACGGACGACTTCGTCATCACGGTGAACCCCGCGCCGGGCGTCTACCCCAAACCCGCGCCGGTCCTGAGCGTACCCATCGAGCCGGGGCTCACGCTGGCCGGCATCACCTCCGTGCCGGCCGGCTATGACTGGGCCGCGCCGGGGACCCCCATCACCGCGGTGGGCGACGGCCAGGTCTTCGCGGCCACCTATACCGATCCCAGCATGAACTACACCCCCGCCGCCGGCAATATCACGGTGAATGTGACCCGCGGCATCGGCGGCAATGTGAGCGGCCCGCCCTTTGTCAGCGGCATACCCATGGATACAAGCGTCACGGTGATCGAAGTGACCAACATCGGCGGCACCGGGCAGGCCGTGGAGTACGCCGCCAGCACGGTCAGCGGCACGACGCCGACAAGCGGCTGGCAGAGCAGCCCCGTCCTAACGGGCCTGGAACCCGACACGGAGTACTACATCTACGCCCGCACGGCGGCGAACGCCAACTACGACGCGGGCACCGCCCAGGAGAGCTCGGCCGTCACCACGGCGCTCAGCGCGGCCAAGGCGGTCGTGGGTACCTACGGCCTCATCGGGGGCACGGTGGGCGACACGGTCATCACGGGCGGCGTGCCGGGCAACGCCAGCAGCCTCACAGTCATCCTGACGGTCAGCCCGGGCGCGACCTGGAAGCTCTTCAGCGACGCGGCCTGCACGAATGAGATCGCCGACAAGGTGCTGCCTCTGACCATCGGCGTGAACACCGCCTATGTCCAAGTGACGGCGGCGGACGGCAGCGTCAAGGTATACACCCTGATCATTACAAGGTCCTCGGGCAGCGTGTTCCCCAGCGGGACGCTGACTTTCGTGCGCAAGCAGCAGTACAGCGTGTTCAAGGACGCCATCAGCGCCTACGGCGGCGGCGGGCTGTATTTCGAAACCAACGGCAAATTCACAGTGGACCGCAGCGGCAACATCTCCTACAAGTTCGCCTCCATCGGCAAGGCGACCGTGCGGGCCTATGACGCCGCGACCAACGAGTGGGTTGACTCCGTGGAAGTCAACGTCAAATGGGAATGGTGGCAGTGGATCATGGTGATTCTCCTGTTCGGGTGGATTTACCTATAACGTAGATTTAGCTGTAACGTAAAAGCGCAACGCAAGCGGCCCATCGCGAAACTAAAGCGATGGGCCGCTGTTTGTTATGCCAGGATTCGTGTCAATACCCCTCCACCACGCGCATCGCCGTGTCCGCCCATTGCGTGAGCCGCCCCGGCTCCTTGCGCACCGTGGACACATCCTTCAGCAGGAACTCGAGGTTCACGCGGTTCTGCCGGGCCAATTCGCAGGTAACCTCCAGGTCGCGCCGCACGGCTTCGGCATCGAAGCTGTCCGTGGCGAGGAAGGCGGGCGAGGGCTTGGCGGACATCACCAGGTCCGGGCCAATTTCAGCGGCGAAGCGCGCGCGGTCGCTCCAGGGGCTGCACGAGACCTTGCGCACGTTGGGGATGCGCTTGACCAGGCCCAGCCTGTCGTCGAGCCTGTCGCAGCAGCCGTAGTAGACCATGCCGAAATACCCGGCCATGCGGGCGATGTACGGCAGCTCGAACTCCTCAAAAACCGCGGGCGAGACCGCCGTCATCAGCTGTGCCAGGCCCAGAGCCCAGCAGTTGCGCGACACTGGGCCCCGGCCCACGCCGCTTTCCGGCAGCAGCTCGTCGGTAAAGATGTGCGAGCAGTGGCAGAGATTCGCGTTGTCGTCGTGCACGCCCAGCCGGTTGGCGTCCTCGATGCCCAGGATGGTGGACCGCGTGAGGCGTTCCATAGCCGCGTGGAGCAATTCGGGATTGTCATAGAAGGCGAAATAGCACTCCTCCACGCCCATATAGGTGGAGATTTTGTCCCACACCCCCAGGTGGAAGCCCGTGCCCGACGCCCGCACCGGCGCGACGCCCCCGAAAATTCCCTCGGCCTCGGCCATGCGCAGCTCTGTCTGCGCCTGGTCGTGGGTGACGCGGTCGTCGGTGATTTTGCCCACATCCTCCAACTCCAGCAGCTGGTTGATGTAGCGGTGGCTCCTGCATGTGCTGCCCTCGGGGCCGAGCACCTCCTCCCGCACCCGCACGCCGTACCCCGCGCGCGCAATCGCCTTGGGGATGGCGACGAAGGGGTCCAGCACCATGTCCACGGGGAAGTGCTTCCACTTATACAGCGCCCTGCGCAGGCCGCCCTCCACCCCGCGCCAGAAGCGGTCCTCCACCCGGCAGGACAACTCCTCGCAGGCCAGCTCGTCCCAGGGGAGCTGGTCGATGGTCACCATGGGCCTGCGCATCTCCCCCCGGTTCAGGGTCTTCCACAGTTCGATTTTCTCCTTCTGCACCGGCAGCGTGGCATAGGACATGTACTCCCCCGCCAGCGCGCGGAGAATCTCCTTATCGCGGGTTGATGGCATGCGTATCACTCCTCCACATTATTCCGCAGCAAAAATCGTCGTATAGCGGCCAGTCGCTCCGCGATACTCCCTCGTTCGATACAACAATCATTGCTTTCATGCTGATTGACTAAAATCCAACCTTCACCGCCGTTACGCCGCTCGCCCTGCAACGTATCTTTTCGCCGCCAACGGGTCCAAGCTCGTTTTCGTGGGCGTCCACATAGGCCATTGTCTTTACCGGCTGGAGGAACCCCAGCGTCACGTCGCCCTCCCCGCCGGTGACGTCGTACAGCCGCACGATAATCCCGCTGCCGTCCTCCGCCAGCTTGACCGATGATATGACGGCCTCGCCCTCGACGATCCGCGCAAAGCTGCCTGCCAGCGGCAATTCACCCCCCTGGGAGCCCACAGCCACGGCGATAGCGTCACAATTCTGTAACCGCGAGGCCTCGGCGAGGGCCTGCGGGGTCCCGTGCGGCACGATGCCCACGTTGATGCCGAAGCTGTGCGTATAGACCTCCGGCACGGGGTCGGGGTCGTAAGAGCCGCGGATGAGCGTCAGCGCCAGGGCGTCGTCCCAGCAACGGAAGCCGTACTTGCTGTCGCTGGAGAGCATGAGGCCGTCTCCTGCGGAGCCGGCGGCGAAGCTCTGGCCGGGCACGTCGCCATCCAGGGGCGCGCGCTCGATCACGCCGAAGGCGTTGTCGCAGGTGAAGCTTTTGCAGCCGCCTGCCAGCGGCACGCAGAACGCCAGCTGCGGGATGCGCTCATTGCGTACGCCGAACTCGCGCCAGTCGCAGCTCACGCTGTATTTCAGTTGGCGCGCGTTTTTGTCGAGGGACACAGTCACTTTCAGCCGTGAATCCTTCACCGGGGCCTCGAAGCTGAACCGCCGCACCAGCGAACCACCCACGCCCGACATCCTCTGCGCGGCCACGGGCGTATCGATCATATGCCGCCCCACGCGCCACGAGGTCATACCCCGGGAGGTGTCCTCCTCGATATAGCGGAACAGGCCGCCCTCCCCGCCGATATGCTCCCGGCCGGATTCCTTGCCCACGAAGGAGACCAGCGCGGCGCTGCGCGGGTCGAACTCGGCCCGGACATACGCGTTCTCGAGGACATACGCCGCCGGTTTGTCGGTGCGGGGGTCATTGGGCATATGACCCGGGCCACGCGCGTCAGCCTCCTCCAGCAGCACGGTGCGCCAGCCGAAGGGCGGCAGCGCGCAGGCCACATACACGCGGAAATACTGGTGCCCCCAGTAGCCCTGCGGCTTGCCGTCCAGCAGCTCGTGCTCCAGGGGCTGGCCGTTCTCATCGGTGACGCGCAGCTTATGCATGTCGCCGTCCCAGTCCCACACGGTGAGGGTGGAGACAGTCTCCATCGCGGCCTGGGCGGGGTTGAACAGCACGAAGGCCCGCCGCTTCCCGCCGACGGGCGCGTTGGCGCAGTAGTGGAAGCCATCCACCTCGAAGCCAACGCCCGCGCCCTCGGCGATGGAATCCTTCGGGGCGTCGCAGGGGGGCAGCAGCGCCGCCGTGTTGATCTTGGAGCAGATCCCGCGCAAAGCCGCGCTCTTGCGGGTGCCCGCCCCGGCCATGGTCCGCTGGAACAGGCCTAGGGCGTACTCCCGGGTGTCGATGGTGCCCGAGCCCGGCAGGATATCGTGGAAATGGTTGAACAGCACGTTTTGCCAGAGCTCTTCATAGCCCCGGGCGTCATATGGGTACGCGCCGAGCTGGTGCGACATCGCATTGAAGAACTCGGCCTCGAACAGCGCCGCCGCGGCCACACGATTGTCCTTCTTG
>Ga0123353_10015347_pt1 | contig 11121 bp, 2 predicted proteins | sample TergutLab28metaG_3_FD_92763 | JGI IMG/M metagenome (GOLD analysis project Ga0123353, IMG submission 92763) | Labiotermes labralis P3 segment gut microbial communities from Petit-Saut dam, French Guiana - Lab288 P3 | ecosystem: Host-associated > Arthropoda: Insects > Digestive system > Gut ... | reverse complement strand
CTTTTGAATTTTAAATTCTTGAAATTTAAATGCATTAGACCCCATTGCTTCAATCCATAATCCTGTAGTAGTATCAAACTCATATGTATTTATAAAAGGATCCAATTTTATTTCAAAAAATATTATTACAGTATTAGTATTAGTTCCATTTTGGCCAATATTTATATTATTTACTAAAACCTTTCTTTCATTTAGTTTTGATAGATATTCACTATATTGATCTGTTTCACTAGCAGTAGTATCAATAGTAATAAATGGTTTATATGGTAGACTTATTGGTCCAAAATTAAAGCTAGCATAAGGAGTTAATATTTGATTAGTGTAATCTATATATGCTACATATCTTAATAAATAAGTAAAGCCAAATCTAATATCATTCTTAAAATAATTCTGTATTGGATCAGTAAGAATATAATTTCTTATCATATCACCAAATTCAACTTTTAAATTACCTCCTACATTAGATTGATTTTCAATAACCAAAGCAGAAGAAAACTTATGAAAGTGCTGAGCTTCTTCTCCATCAAATGAAGTATCAAAATTCCATAAGCTTCCGGGAGTAGGATTATTAATATGTCTCCAAACTTCATTATCAGTAGTATTTACATATTGGTGATTAAAAAAATCAAGTATATGAGTATCACTAGCACCTTTTCTATTTTCATCAATAAATGCATAAAATTTAACTTGACTATTATTAGATCCAATATTTATTATAAAACCCTTTAATTTTCCTTCTCCTCCTATAGTAATCCAACTAAATATAGCTATACTTATCAAAAAACAAACAAATATTAATAGTGTTGTTTGAATAATAATTTGTTCTCTTACTTTACTTTTAGCATTACTCATTAGTATTATCCTCTATAGTAGTATTTTGACCCCAACCATCAGTTTCATAAATAGTTATTAACAAGGTATATCTTCTTGGAATAATTGAACCTGTTACGAAAACTAAATGTGGATTATTTTCATCAACATTAATACCAGCAAAACCTCCAATAAATGAAATACTATAATCATACCCTATAGGAACATCAACTATTATTAAATATGCTGATGCTATTAAATTTTGGAAATATAAACCTCTTCTTAATGAATCTAACATATCACAATCATTCAATTCTGAATAATAATAAAATCCTGCAATTTCATTATAAGTTATATATGGAGGATTTTGACCCATATCATGCCAAGTTTCATAATCATTTCCTAAAATTTTAACATAAACACTAGTTTCATCATAGTTACTAATAACATTCGCATTAGCTTTTTTGACTACTACATTTAAATATACATTATTAGTAACATCTTGAATAGATATATAATAATCTATATAATTATTAGGATCCATATAAATATTTTCAGCTTCCACTCTATAATGTATCCATTTAAAATTTGTATCATTTTCTGGTGTAAAATCATCATATAAGTTAGATAAATCATTCAAAGGATTCGCAATATACTTAGTACCATCACTTCCTATCCTATATAAAGTAGCATAATTAGGAACATATGGATATATAGTAGGTAAATAAGCTGATATGTTTGTTTTCGCAATCTGCCCTACAATATAATATTTATTACTATTAGTCGAATAATAATTAATTCCCATCATAGGATGAACAGTAATATCAGCAATAATATTACCATCTAAGTAATCTTGATATTCACTAGGAAGTATTTCATGAATAGACCCAATTATTCCAAGTTCAGGTGCAATTATGTCACTCACAAAATTAATGTTTGATAATCTAGCATCCTCGTTTGGCATCTTATTAATATGTATTACTTCAAAGAATAAACTATAATCTAAAATGTCGTAATTTGTATTATTATTAGCAGCTGTTTCTATTGGAGTCCCTGCCAAAGGAATATTATTAACAAGACTACCAAAATCTAACCACATTTGAGTATTTGGAACAGGATTACTATTATATTTAACTTCCAAAACATAATTACCAAGCGGAGCAGATTCAGAAAGATAGAAAGTAAATCCTGATAATTGACTACTTTGAGAAGTATTAAAATCTAAAGTTATTGTATAGTCAACACCCTCTATTGGTATATTAGGATAAAATGTATTAGCATAATCAGCCGTATTTAATTCTACTGTATACATTGATGCATCTTTTTCATATATGTAATCAGCATAGGTAGCATTAGTTTGATTATAACCAGAAAAATAAGTAAATTTATATGTTCTAGAATTTAATCTATCAGCATTTACTAAAACAGGATCTCGAAAACTCCCAATGCTTTGAGCTATATTATCGGTGGTATATGAAAATAAATTATGACCAAAAGCAATATCAGGTCCATACATATTAATCCAGTGTTCAAAGTAATAATTCTTTTGAGCATTAGGCGACAAACTCTTTATATAGTTTATATCTATATTAGGATCTGACATATCTTTTTGAGATATCATATAATATCTTATACAAACAGTTATTTTCTTATAGTTATTTGGAGTATTAGGATATTGGTAAACCCTCCAATCTATATCTAATAACTTAGCTAAAGGTGATAATTTAATACCCCATAAATAACTAGGTAATGCTAATCCATTTGGCCAACCATTACTACCAACCATCATTCCTCCAGAGTTTACTAAAGAATTATGAATAGAATACAAATTAGAGAAATCAACTGCTTTCAAATAATTCGCATTACCTGATATTAATCCAGGTTGATTATACATACCGTATGGTAATAAATAAGTATTACCTAAATTATTAGTACCATTGAAATATCTTGCAACTTTTTGAGCTTCAGTTATAGTAACCCAATTATGAGAGTTTGTAGTTCTATCAGCAAGTATATCCATACTCTCAATATATTTATCATCATTTAACTCTTTTTTAATAACAAATTCAACTATTTGTCCATTCCAAAAAATTCCTCTAATCAAGTAATATTCTTTATTAGCAGCAGCAGTTGTCATAAAACTTGCAGCAACTACTGCATCATCTGAGTAAGATGAATGAATAGGATTCCAGACTCCACTTGTAGTATAACCAACAGTATTATAAGTATATGATACTATAAAAGGTTGAGGTGCTATTATTTGGTTAGCTATCGTTAAAGAAGAAGGCGTTTTACCTGTAGTCGGATTTGACTCTAACTTAGCTCCAACTTCTACATGGTTAGTAACACTATTTCTAACAGGATCACCATTCGCATCCACTTGTACATCAAAAAATTGCCAAGTAACTCCTTGAGCTAAATTTCTATTCATGTTAATTTTATAGTTTATCGCAAACCGCCCTAGCCCATTAATACTATTGGCTGTATAATATATTTCAGGCCAATTTGCAGTAGGATTTGTTATCCCCCCCTTAAATAATTCAATATAATTAACTGTATTAGCATCATTAACTGTTATATTAGGTGCACAATCTAATGCTAAATAAGTAGATGAAGGGTTTGTAATATTAGTAGAATCCATCCACTCTGGTAAAAAATAATTTACTTTCTTCAATACTTCTGGTGTAGTTCGACGAATAATTATTGAGTAAATTTTTTCAGTATTTGCAGTAAACACTCTCAATTTACCAGCATGCTGAGCAATAGTCTCTTCATACGCATAAGCAGTTCCCGCATTAATCGTTATTTTATTGTTATTGTTGTCTAATAAGTATCCTGGATACATAGCTTCATTATCAGGATCATATTTATCATATGATGGTGCATAACTTCTTAATAATGTTGGTTTTCTAGTCAAACTCCAATTAACTCCTAATGTACTTTCTAAAGTCACACTTCCTATATTATATGCTTTAGCATATGCAGGATTTTTATTTTTATCATCAAAATAAAAAGTAGACAAATTAGTAGCAGTATCTAGCCTTATATATGAAGGTAAATTATTACTTCCAGCGTATTCATATACAATTCTAGACCCAACTCCTGGAACATTTTTAGTTACTTGAGCATAAGGTAACGTACCAGGTGTTCCTATTGTTCCCACATTAGAAACATACCAACCAGTAGTTCCATAACCTATATAACAGTATAAATCTACAAGTTGATTAGTACCTACTTGAGTTTGTGTATTAATCTTCATATATCTATCTTTGTAGACACCACTATTATATTCATATTGGAAAGTAGGTAAATATCTTCCACTAAGATCATAGTGTGTTCCTTCAATATAGTTAGTACCATTATATGTATACCTACCAACATCCACATAATTTGTAACATCAACATTACTTGTGTTTAAAGTATATGTATCCCACATATTAGCAATAACTTTATTATAAGATAATTGATTATTATAAGCAGCTAAATCAAGTATTCTAAAACTACGAGCACTATTTATTTCAACATATTGATTAAAATTCATTGGATGTCTATTAGCATCTAAATCAGCTTTATTTTCTCCTGTTACAATAATATCTATTGAAGGATTTGCACTTTCATCTCCATACCCATATACACCCAAATCAGGTAACTCAAAAGTGATAATTTTATTCTTGTTGTCTATTTTAGATGCACTAATAGTTTGTGGAGTTGTATTATTTACTCCTCCAGGGATTTGTAAAGTTATAGCATTAATATTTAACATGATTTCATCTTTATTAAAGATACTAGGATTTAAACTTGTTTGACTCATTTCATTAATTTTATCATTAATACTTTTCCCATTAATATCAACTTGTGTTCTCCATACTTGTGAACTTGATAATATAAATGTGTCAACTGCTTGATTAGTCCCAACAATATAAGACACAGAAAATATATCCATACCTGATAAATCCAATCTATTTGGATTAAACCTAGCGTTGCTAGCATATACTCCAGAGAAATAAGATGAGTTACAAATTAAATACATCCCTGCATAAGAACTAGTGCTAAATGCTGTATCTATTACATTTTTTAAATATGTAGGTATACTACCAATTGCTTGATAACAACTCATTCTTGATATAAGATTGTCATAATGAATTAGCTTATTTAATGCTACATTTCTATATGCAAAATCTAAATTAAAAACTCCATTAATCCCATCTGTTAAATCTTTCTTTGGAACAAAATTAAATGGAAATGCACTATTATCAGATGAATTAGTTGTAGCACTATTATTCTTTATAATTTCTAATACAAAATCTGTTGCGGCAGTTGTATTAGTGCTTTGGTTAATATATGGAACATGTCCAATAAAATTTTCTAAAGGGTTTAAGTTCAAACATGCAGTAATAGGATAGCCAATTAAAGATTCTTTAGCAGTATAATTATTTGTATTAAATGTTCCGCTACTAATAGTAGTAAAACCATTTGAATAATCCCAACAAGAATCAGAATTATTCCTTCCAGTATACATATTACCTATTAGCGCTCCAAACACTTTTCCATTCCCAAATACAGTTGTTGCATCAGAATTAATAGTATTAGGGATTAGTTTATTAGTAAAACCATCGATACTCATTAAAGTTACCTCTCCAGCTCTACCATAATTAATATTTGTTGCGAAAGCTCCTATATCATTATTAATAATACTATGAATATTTATCGCTGGATTAGAAGCAGTTATAGTAGTATAATCTAGGGTTCCTAAAACTCCACCAGCAACATGTGATGAATAAACTGAACCATAATTAACATTACCAATTATAGTACTCATACCTCTACCATAAATACCACCAGCAGTACATGCAATATAATTGCTGTCATTTAAACTAAAATAAGATCTTGGATATCTAGCATATATATTACTATAATTAGTATTATATCCTACAAAAGCATACAAACCCTTTAAATAACCATTTACCATATAATCACCATTAGCATTATAAGCTAAATTACCAACAATACCGGCTGCGTTTACCCCTTGTTCTATTGTATATGTACTTAGACTAGGAATACTTGGTGAGTAGGCCATAATAGTTCCATGATTAGCACTGTTTGTTATAAAAAGACGTTGAGCTCCACTTCCCATAGTAACACTAGCCATATTAGTTGCACTCATAGTAGAATAATAGGAAGCAGCAACAATACCTGCTACATTTATTCCAAAGTTCCAACCAAAAGAATTAACACTAGTAGCGATACCATTATAATAGTCTCTCTCATTAGACCTAGTTTGTATCTCATTAGCTACCATAATATTAGCTAAGTTATAACAATTTGTAATTTGCCCAGAACCAAACCCTACAATTCCTGCCACATTAACATTACCATAAGTATGCATATCTACAAATATTTCTCCTCTATTTACACATTGGTCAATACTTGCTGTATTATAATTTGTAGCGGCAGAATAATATCTATTAGTAGCTTGAATAGTTGCATAATTCATATTAATAGGTCCAAATGAAGATCTTTGAATAACTCCACTAACATGAACATTGTAATTTAATTGCTCATTAACACCTAAATCATCAGTTACTGTAATTTTACCTCCATTATATAAAAACCTAGCAGGACTATTTACTGCATTATCTACAAAAGATGAATGAGCCACTTGAGTTTCATTAACTCCTGTTATACTAATCTCTGCTTGATATGTCAATCTTGTGTATCTAACAGAATCATTAGTTAAAATATCGCTAGTAAGGTGATAACCATTCATTCCATAAAAGTAAGTAATATTAGAAAGTCCATTTCTAGATACTAACCAAGAATTTGTATCATTTGGTAAAACTAATGGATAAGCAGATCCTTTAGTTATAATAACACTTATATCGCCATCGTTTCTAACTGATTCAGCTCTTATTCCAAATCCAATACAACCACCAGATATTTTATAACTTGGCCATGTTAATTTTGATGTTGTATAAGCATTAATATTTCCACTATTTCTTGAACCTATAATATATAGAAAATTATACATAAAAATATAATCTCCAAAATCACATGTCCATATTTGATCTATTGAAGTACTTTCTTTAGTTATTCTAGCATAATTAGTTATTAATAAAGCCGCAGCCACTCTAACTATGCTCATATCAATATCTATATTAGCTAAATTAAATAAACCATAATTATATCTGCTAGTTTTGGGATATCCACCTGATATAATACATCCTGCTATCTCAATATCCAAGCGTAATCGTTCATCATCAGTATTTATTGTTGAATCACCATATTGTCCAGCAGAAAAACTACCATAATTTGCACAAACAGCTTGGAACTTACCATTATTAGTCATTCCCCATCTACTTCCTCCAATACCAATAGCTCCATTATAAGTATTTAAATTATTGTGGTTATAACTTGATGAAGTTTCATCTATCCCAACACCAGCTATTCTATAATATCTTTCATATAGATTATCAACCATTTTAGGAATAAAATAATAAATAGTTCCTTCATTATAACACAAGTATTCATTTACATAAGCAGTTGTTTTTCTTCCCCACAAACCACCTGCATATACAAATCTAACTACTCCAGGAAGTAGACCATTATCAATGATAGTCCCATTAGATAAAGTTAGTCCACTAAAATACTGAGTAAAGATTTCACCTTTATTTACACATAATTGCAAATTCCCTGCTCCCATCCCCATAATTCCTCCAACATGAGTTACACTATCATCTCTAACTGAAGTAGTAGATGTGGTAGGAGCATCTTTATATGATACTGCTATTAAACTAGCTTTATTAATTGCATTTCTAATATGGCCATTTGTATATTGTGTAGTTGAAACTCCACTAGTATTATAATTATATTGTTCCCAACCACCTACAATTCCACCAACACTACTAGCAACATTATATGTAGTAGTTATAACCATATTAGGGTGAAAAGTATGTAATCCTCCATCAATAACTCCAGACATACTCACTCTATTTAAATTACATCCATATGCAGAACTACTATGCGGCCCTGCATAACCAATAATACCTCCAATGATAATTTTTCCTCTAATTGTATCGTTTAAAACTCTAATATTAACTCCTGCTTGGACATTATCTACATTAGATAATGTCCTAGGAATTATTCCTACTAACACCATATTATAAGCACTTAAGTCACCAAACTTTTCATCTACAATAATTTCAAAATTATAAAAGTTAATATTACATAAACCACCATTCATACTAACTAATGATGTTCCACTAGACGAATATGGCATAAAACCTACTGAATAAGTTGTTCCACTTACAAAGCCTTGATGTACTTTTAAATTTATAATTCCAAAATAATTAGTCCCTCCACTTCCTCCACTTAACGATGAGTTTCTATTAGCCAATTGCTTTTGGAAGGAAATTAAAGATACACCATTTTGGACAACAATAGTGTTAGTCGCTAAAGCTCCAAAACAAGGAGTCGAAATAACTCCTTGAGGAGTCACATACTTTATATAGGACATATCTATATCTGAGGCCAAAGCATACCCATAAGTTGAAGTAGAAAAATTAGATGATACTATAAATTCCGAATATCTTTTGACATCTTCAGGAGTAAATAATAAATAATGAAATACTGCATTATAAGTAGTTCCAGCTACATTATAAGCCGTATTATTATATAAATAGCCCGATATTGTATAAGAAGTATTGTTATAAAACAATCTGTTTTGGCGAGGATAACTTCTCCATGCATCAGTCGACCTAAGATTTGTAGCTGGAGCACCACTGTATATTTTCCAAGGATAAGGAAAATTACTAGTATTATCAAATTGTGTAGTAGTTAAACCACTAACACCTATTAATTTCAAAGAATCATTATCAGTGAATAAAGTTGAATCATATCTAAAATTAGTAATACTACCCAAATTATTCACTGCTAATCCAATAGTTCCTACTATCGGACCAAAGGAAGTAATATTATTAACTAATGGTTTGGCTTGAGCAATATAACAATCGTTAATAACTCCACTAGGACCATTTCTAGCGATTAGACTAGCAACCATAGTTGTAGTTGAATAATAACCCGCATCAGATTTTAAATCTATAAGAAAACATCTTTCAACTAAACCTAAATTATTACCAACTAATAAACCAGTATATAACATATCATTTATAATACTAGTTTGGAATATCCATGGGTCTAATAACCCAACATTTTTGATCTCTCCACCAACACCAACTTGTGAAAACATACCATAATAAACTATATTACTATTATATAATTCATTATATTTGTTGTAATCAATATTATCTAACTGAATATTTTTAATTTCATAGCCTCTACCATCAAAACTACCAGTAAAAGGAATATTAAATCCAACTGGAATAAATAAAGCATTATTTTGAGCTAATTGGGAGTAATCAATATCATTACCTAAATAATAGTTTAAAGTTAAAAATATAGGATTTTCTCTACATCTTAAACTAAAATTCAACAAATCAATTGGAGTATTTATCATATATATAGTAGATGAACTTATCAAAGAAGGATTATTATTTATAACTGAAAAATCTTCCCAAGTACCAAAAGTTGGTTTATAATTAGGGTTTATCATTTGGCTTTCACTAATTCGTATAGTTTCTCCTTGCCAAGGATTTGTATACCATGATGAAGTAATAGCTTGAGTTTGAAAACTAGGATTTTTAAAATTCAACAATAAAGATAACAAGAATACTACAAATAATACATTTAGTATGAGGGTTAATTTTCTAAGTATTTTCATATATATAACCTCCTAGTGAAAAAAATCCACTGGTAAACTCCATTCAACATCAGCTCTGTTCGCTTGTAATAGTTCTATTTTTATTCTTACATATACTATTATTCTCGCAGTATAATTTGGATTCAAGACACTAAGAGTCATACCTCCATTAATAACATTTTGGTAACTATAAGGACTACTTACATCATTCATAATACTACCAATACTACTATCATAATAGTATAGTATATCTTTAGTATCTAACTTGTAAGGAAAAGAATCACTTAAATTAAATCTAGATATAACACTTACCAATAAAGGATCTTCGTCAATTCCTGAGTCGAAAAATGTTATCATCTCAGTTTTATGTTCTATCCCAATAAATGTTCTTTCTATCCACCATTCATCTTGGATCCATACTCTCATACGCATAGGTATAGTTGTTGAAACTTGAAAATCAAGTCTTAAATTTTCAATATTGTTTGTAGAAGAGTTACCACTAGTTGCATCAAGTATAAATGCTTTTCTAGATGAATCATAAAAATTATTTATATTTCCTCCTCCAGCCAAATATAAGGTATAATTTCCTTTCATCTCTCCAAAATCTATTACAGCGACATATTTAGTTAAGGTAGAAAATAAAGCATGAGAAATAAATAGAAATAAAGATAAAAAAACTATACAAATACTTGTACAGAACATTATTATTTTTATACCTTTTATAGAGTTAAAATTCATACTGAATTGTATCATATTAATGTGCAGTTTGCACAATATAAGCATTTTCCAAACTCTTACAACCAATATTAAGTATCTAAAAAATCTAAATAAACTATGTTTATTTAGATTTATATTATATATACATTAACACTTTTTCAACAAATCATTTTTAACATTCCAAAGCTTTTCCGACAAATCTACATAATATTTATGAGGGTTTTCAAATCTTTTTACTTCATCCCATAAACTTTCCACTTCTTTTAAACAATACTTTCTAATCTCTTTTACTGAAGGAATTTTATACACTAATTCTCCTTTAATAAAAATTGGTATTAACAATTCTTTTACTTCAAAGTTTGTAACAGTCTTTCTTTTCCATGTTTCTATTGGGTCAAATAAAGTATATTCATCTTTTGGTTTATCCTCATCAAACACAGTTATCAAGTCTGCGAAAGCTTTACCATTATCTTTATCATAAAATCTATACAATTTCTTAAAATGAGGAGTAGTAATCTTATCAGTAGTTTCTGATATTTTTATTTTTGGTAATATATTATTATTTTTCTCTATAGCTACAAGCTTATAAACCCCATCAAATACCGGGCTACTTTTAGATGTTATTAATCTTTCTCCAACACCAAAAGCGTCTATCTTAGCTTCTTGAAAACATAAATCTCTTATTATATATTCATCAAGTGAATTTGATACAAATATTAGCACATCAGTATATCCTGCTTTATCTAATAATCCCCTAGCTTTTTTAGATAAATATGCAACATCTCCTGAATCAATTCTAATTCCTTTAGGTCTAATTCCTAAGGGTTTTAAAACATCAT
>Ga0123353_10015345_pt1 | contig 11122 bp, 9 predicted proteins | sample TergutLab28metaG_3_FD_92763 | JGI IMG/M metagenome (GOLD analysis project Ga0123353, IMG submission 92763) | Labiotermes labralis P3 segment gut microbial communities from Petit-Saut dam, French Guiana - Lab288 P3 | ecosystem: Host-associated > Arthropoda: Insects > Digestive system > Gut ... | reverse complement strand
TATATATATATATATATAATTAAGTAATACCTAGTCTTACAAATGGTGCACTAAGCTAGATTGTAATATATAAGTAGTACGCCCTGTATCAGGCGAAAAATTAGGAGGGTTTATAGCACAACAGGGATGATGCACCAAAAGATGCCGAGGAAGATATTTGAGCCTAAGATGGACGAGGTAACAGGGGAGTGGAGAAGACTACATAATGAGGAGCTTAATGATCTGTACTGCTCACCAAATGTTATTAAATCAACGAGGATGAGTTGGGCTTGGTAAGTGGCACTTGTGGGGAATGCGCGCAGGATTTTGGTGGCGAAACCTCGAATGAAAGAGGCCACTTGGAATACCTGGACCTATATGAAATGATAATATTAAAGTGGATATTAGTGAAATAGAATGGGAATGCTCGGACGAGGTTTCTCTGGCTTAGGACAGGAACAACTAGCGGCCTGGTGTGAACACGGAGATGAATCTTCTGTTTCCATGAAATACGGCGAATTTTTGGTTGGTGGATGAACTTTTAAATTCTGAAGAAGGACTGTCTTCCATGGATCTGCACAGTTAACAGCTAGGTTCAGTCTGTAGAGTGATGGTCTACGTAGCTGAGACGCGCTACAGATGTAGATACATTACGCGTGCAACAGATGTAGATACATTATGCGTGCAACAGATGTAGATACATTATGCGTGCAACATATGTAGATACATTACGCATGCAACAGATGTAGATATATTACGCGTGCAACAGATGTAGATACATTACGCGTGCAACAGATGTAGATACATTACGCGTGCAACAGATGTAGATACATTATGCGTGCAACAGATGTAGATACATTACGCGTGTAACAGATGTAGATACATTACGCGTGCAACATATGTAGATACATTACGCGCGCAACAGATGTAGATACATTATTCGTGCAACAGATGTAGATACATTATTCGTGCAACAGATGTAGATACATTATGCGTGCAATTCAGTCTGTTTTAGCTGATTTTAAAGAGCTTAGTGTGAGCTGCCTGTCGGTGTTGCTAGAGCACAGAAACATATGGGACTGTTAACAAGCCTGTACGATCATTGAATAAAGAGAGACCAACTTGATGTCACTTGCTTTATTATTTCATTATTTAATGCTCAACGTGTTTCGGATGTTAATACATTCATCCTCAAGGGCTTGCGACTTATTTGTTGAGTTATATCATGGGTTGTATTGCTCTGGTTCGATGTGTGTTGGTGTTACGGTGTGGTTCGGCTGGGGTGGTGTGGTGTCCGGATGCAGGCTGAAGGCTGGTTTAGTAAAACAAAACGAGTTACATGAAAAATTCCTGGAATGAATGAACAACTTTAAAATATCTAAATTGCCATAACTGTCGATATAAACTAAAGATTCAATAAACCTAATAATACAACATACTGTAAGCGATCGTGAGCCAGTTCCATCCACACAACCGGTTTCTCGGCATTCATCCTAATATTATCTTGCTTCGTGTTTGATACTACAATTGCCATTTTTACCCAGGAATTTTTCCCACCAATATTCTGTGTATGTTCCTTGTAAGTCCTTAATTTATTATGTTTTAAGCTATCACGGCGGTTGATACTAAAATCGTGATCTTCAGGAATGCTGAAGTCTTCATTTCTTTCCTACAAATCCACATGGTGTCACATCCCAGAAGACCGTGATCTTGACCCTTATCCCTACCCTCAAAATACAAACAGTCCTGCTTAAATAACGAAGCACTTACACATTCTACAAATGTGCCATTCGAAAATGTTGACCTCAGCCCATATAGCGACTGGTTACGGACCCCCATGGCCGGGATTCGATTCCCGATAGTTGCAATAGATTATTCTCTCTTCATTGGAATGTGTTGCAGGTAGGTACTACTTTTGCAGGGGTATAGTTAATTGTGGCATATCAATATTATGTTTTATTATGTACATATCTTCGTTCGGCAAGCCAACAAGAGCGTTTTCTGGACTCCGGTTATTCCCTCTCCACTACAGCACCAGAATCTTACCCCTCTGCATGAAATAACAGTTCATAGAACGTAACACGAACTATGACCAGATGATGCGGTTACAGTAAATAACAATATGCTTACAAGAAACAAGGTTTAAGCCCTGCCCTAATCTTTGGTTGTGAGGCCATTGTGTAATCATTATCAGGTCGTATTTCTCACTTTATGTAGGAACTTTTATTTTATCTCACAGATTTGGCAAGTCATACCTCATGGGCTTGCTTAATTTACAAAATTCTGGCTTGCAGTGAATAACGTGTTTGCTAGGTGTTGACACGTGTCTGCTAGCCTAACGAAGGGTGTAATCTTTACCGGAGTCCATGGCCCCTAGGTGCTGCAGCCGTCTCCTTCAGCACATTTGTTACTGTTCTCAGAATAGCTGCTGTAAATTTTTGTTGTATTTATAAGAGAATTATTTTCAGTTAGTAGGAATAATTTATTAAATAAACTGTATGGCTTCGATTTATAGAATAACACAAGGTCTCATGCAGTTGAGCGTCAATGCTAATAATTACACAAGACTAATTCGCAAAGTATTTAGTTTCATGGACACATCGTCTTGAATGCCGGCACGTGCTGGGACGTCTTCACCCTAGCGAAAAACTTTCTCTCATCCAAAGCAACAATTCTTTTATGGTAAAATGATGTTCGACAATTTCTTAAAATTGAGTTTGTATTTTAATTATGAATCTCTAGTTTTCATCAAATGCTTCAGGAAACCATAATTCAATTAATCTGTAGGTGTCAATTAAACATTGACGCGCAGTTGTCACCAATACGATAATTACATTTCCCACTGTGTGGTCACGCACATTGCAAGACTGTTAGTAATAGTGGTAGACATGAAGAATTTATTTGCAAGTGTGTTTTTCTGTGACTGTACAGCTGTTGCTTGCGCGCGCGCGATGTCGTAATGGTTTTGTTCCGTATCGTGGAAGGCGTAGTGGGGGTACTGTGATGTTGGTAGTACGTAGTATCGTGGTTGATTCAGTGTAAATCTAGGAAAGTATCGTTGCGCAGCGAATTGGTCCAGATTTGCGGTAGAGGGCTGTTGTACTACAAACACGGAAATATCTGTTCTGTCGCAGTATTTGGCAGACGTAACTTTCACTTGGAGTTAGATTTCCGTAGGCCCAAAAGCATAATTGGCGAAGGTTAGTTCACTGGTAGACATGTCTCTTGTAAGAATAGTGTGTTGTATGATACAGCAGGCTCGAGAACCGGTTTTCGTCGGACATCGAGTATTCCGTTACCGTTATTGGCTGTTCCAGCAGGAAAATGTGTTTAAATCGACTGACATACGTATCAGTCCGGTTACGACACAGCAACGGGAAGGAAGGTGGTATAGTGACCAACATTACATTTCTTATGTTAAAGGACGTGGGAAGTACGGGACCAGTGCTGCATATTCATCTATCTTGCGTGACTCCGAGTATCCACAACTCTGTGCAAAGATACATACTTTAACCATGCCCGAGTCGAAGCCGTTTGAAAGATTACCAAAGTCTGTGGTTCCAAAACATTATGATCTGCAAATTAAGCCTGACTTGAAGACGTTTATATTTGAAGGTCATGAAACTGTAAAGGTTGAGGTAAGTAACTGGGAAGTGTTAAAGAGTATTCTTAAAACTTTTTTTTTGATTGGCTGTTTATTTTTGCAGTGCTACATGTTTCCATCTTTTTAACTTGATTATTAGGTATGCTATGAGAATGTAAATAGTATGTGAATGTTTGACATTTTTGCTACTTTTCCTAGGTCATTGAAGCCACAGACAAGATTATACTCAACTCTTTGGATTTGGACATAAAAAGTGTAAAGTATACTTCATCAGCTGGGAATATTTTCACACCCATCGATTCCAGTTTATCAGTAGAAAATGAGACACTTACATTATCCTTTGGTGAGCCTATTCCAGTTGGTGAAGGATTGCTTGAATTTCACTTCGACGGCGAACTTAAAGATAAGATGAAGGGTTTTTACAGAAGTAAATATGTGAGGTGAGAAACTTTGAGTGCATTGCCTTATTTTCACAATATGGGTACATAAAGGGTTTTGTCAGTGTTAGATGATTTTTAATATTCAGTGGTTTTTATGTGTGTTTTGTAATAATGTAAGTTATTGTGTGTACTTGTCAAAAAGAGAAAGTGTTCAGCGCTTGAATAGTCTGTGTACATATACACATGTGTATCAATTGTCATGTCTGCTGCATAACTTTATGTGATTTTATTGACATCTGAACAGCAATGTAGGATATGGTGAACACTCATCCTTCTTTCTGAATTTGTGCTCATTTGCAGTTGCTAGAGATAACACTGTGAAATTTTGTGTATATAGGCAGCAGAATTTGGTGGACTTCCCATTATGTTTGGTGGGCCTATAATGAATTATTTCATTTCACAGTAGCACCAACTGTAAAACTCAAATGTGCAAAGTGTGTGACTACATAATACTTTTAATATGATTGATTTACTATCTCAGATTATTAACCTGAAAGAAGCTGTTACAGCTTGCTGAACACAACTGGTCCATGTATTGTATATACTGTTACCTTGTTTCTTTTATTTGATTTCTCCATGTGTTGTTTGGGGGTTGTAGAGTCAACAGTGAGTTACACAATTTATTATCATACCCACTAATTTGAAGACAGTTATCTCCTATGACAAGGCCAAACTAAACTGACAAAAAAAAAATAGAAACAATTGAAACCACTGTTCACACATCTGACAAACAAAATCATTTTCTAGGCGTTGCATTGTCTCTAAGTTTCCTGTCTGCTTCATCAGGTATGATGTGCAACAGGTTTCCTGTTGCTCTCAAAACATCATTTTTGTATTTAAATTTGTGCTTGTAGTCCATGTATGATGGGTCCTATAACAGAGAATATTCTTAATACAGTTCTGTTAACTTACATGTCTGTTCCACACTCCACTTTCAAGTTGTTAAATCCGTGTCCTCGGCACACTGCGCAAGGTCCACATTGTGCAAAGCCAAGTCTGCAGGTAATGAAACTTGCAACAAAAGCAGGAAATTTTTGATCTTTACTTAATGGCAGTGGGACTTGGTAGAGTTGCAGGACACACTGACAAGTTGCAGGACACACTGACAAGTTGCAGGACACATTGACAAGTTGCAGGACACATTGACAAGTTGCAGGACACACTGACAAGTTGCAGGACACACTGACAAGTTGCAGGACACACTGACAAGTTACAGGACACACTGACAAGTTGCAGGACACACTGACAAGTTGCAGGACACACTGACAAGTTGCAGGACACACTGACAAGTTGCAGGACACACTGACAAGTTGCAGGACACAATGACAAGTTACAGGACACACTGTCAAGTTGCAGGACACGCTGACAAGTTGCAGGACACACTGACAAGTTGCAGGACACACTGACAAGTTGCAGAGGTTTCATAAATGTTGCAGAATTTTTGCAGATTTGTCTGTTTCGTTATTTTAGTGTGGAACCGGCCTTAGAGACTTGATCCCAATAAACTTCTGGTTCCTATGTACTGATCTACATCATGTCACTTCCCAAAACTGTAATTTTGATGCTATATGCTGTGAGATCCTCAGTTCTAAAATGCCCTGTATGTGTGTAGTATCAATATATCTACCAACAAGTTTAGTTAATAATATACAGTTCATCACAAGTATTAAAGTCCGACATGTTTCTGCACCCGTGTGCCATCCTCAGGGAGTCTTCTACAGCAATGGAATACCAGTACAACACTCTAACCTACATATTGCATCACCCTCACTGTTGTGGTTAAAATATTAACATTTTAAAATACATAAAGTTTACAAGCAAAAAAAATTACAATATTATTATATTAAAACTGTTGTGTAATTAAAACTTAGTATATATTGATTTCTCAGTTACCTAAAATTAACATTGCTAACATACTCAGTATATTTATCTCAGTATTTAACCAACTTGATGCACAACGTTTGGTGGGCCTATAATGAATTAATTCATTTCACAGTAGTACCAACTGTAAAACTGGAATGTGCAAAGTGTGTGACTACATAATACTTTTAATATGATTGATTTACTATCTCATATTATTAACCTGAAAGAAGCTGTTACAGCTTGCTGTAGTAATCATCATTATGCATCAAGTTGGTTAAATACTGAGATAAATACACTGAAATGTATGGTCAGCAAAACGTCAAAAAAATACTCAGTACATATTGATACTCATTTACCTAAAATTAACAATGCTGACGTGTTTACAGGACAAGATCTCTTCGGATCACATAGATCGAGACGGATGTTTGTATGCCCACTCCGTACAGAATATAAATGACTGATCTTGTGCTGGAAGCGGCTCACTGTCACATAGTTATGATATCACAACATTTTAAATTTATGCTGGTGAAATTTATGTGTTTTAGAATGTTAATATTATAATGATTCAAGTGACGAAAATGCAATATATAAATTAGCAAGTTGGACTGGTATTCCTTTGTTCTAGAGGACTACCTGCAGATGACATGCCAGTGCCGAAACGTGTAGGAGTGTGATAAGTGTTATGAAATGTATTTTATTAACTGCGTTTGTTCATTGGTGTATTGATTGTAAGAATATGAATGGTATAAGTAACATAAAACTAGTTTATTAGTATTATATAACATTTCTTATTGGTGATTGGGATACAGATTGGCTCGTGAAGGAAATGAACCTGTGACGTCATATTCCGCAGTCACACAGCTGTGTACTACACATGCACGCTGCATGTTTCCCTGCTGGGATGAGCCATCTCTAAAGGCCACATTTGGCATCACCGTTATTCTGGACTGCAGTGATTTGGTGGCGCTTTCAAACATGGTAAGCCAAATGTTTATTGTGTTTTCCCTTGTCTGCTTGCAGTCCGGAAGGAGAGGAACGATACGCTGGGGTTACTCAGTTTGAAGCCACAGATGCTAGGCGTTGTTTTCCCTGTTGGGACGAACCGGCTGTCAAGGCAACATTTGATATAACGCTCATTGTTCCTCAGAGCAAGACTGCTCTGTCTAACATGGTAAGTAAAGAGCATACTTTTGAGTGTTGTGTTGTATATCCCTTAAAAATGAATGGCTTCAGGGATGTAAAGTTCTGTAGGCCGGTAGTGTTGACAACGGTGTTGCAGAGATACTTGATGATGCACTTTTGTGCCCTGAAGGTGGAGGCAGTAGGTACCTCTGAGATGTTGGTAACTAGCTACCAGCAGACATGTCATTGCATCCCACAGAACAGTAATCTTATTGTTCACTGCCATGACAACTCCAATTCTCATAAGAATTCCCTGATTTTCATCTCCTCATTTCGTAAAGTTTCGATCCTTAATTATCATTTGTGCATTGACATACATGTGGTGTCTTCATGTAGATACAGGAGAAGGAGGACACTCATAAGTTCCTAGGTGATAGGTCAGTTTTATAAATTGTGGTTGGAAAAGTTAGAAGTAATCCAATGACTATGCTGGCCTCATCTTCTGCATGTAGGCTGCATAAACTTCACTGCCCATGGTTTGCATTATCGTTCTGGTGCATATGTGCAGGCCAATTGGCCAAACTTGTTTAGATGTGTTTGCAAAATTGTGAAATGTGCCTTCTAGCTTGTCATGTCCACCTGTCTGCATGGAACAACTTGGCTCCCACTGGACGGATTTTCATGAAATTTGATATTTGAGTATTTTTCAAAAATATCTCAAGAAAATTAAAGTTTCATTAAAATCTGAAAAGAATACTGGCTACTTTCAGTGAAGACCATGTTCACGCTCACCCCAAGTACATTGTGTGCCCTGACTCACTCAGTAGAGTAGGTGAAACTTCGTGAGGGATATGGTGGGGTTCATCGGATGTGATATAGCCATCATTTTTTTCTGTTTATTAGCGTCTGATGTAAAAAGTCTGCACTTGTCCAGTTAAGCAACTATCAAGTGTTCGATCTCCTCCTTTCACTCTAACTCAAATCTCGTATACTAGAAATCAACAGTCACTTCACTCCAGAAATATTAATAAGTACTCTAGGTAACCTCACTACGAGCAACCTCACTAACACAGCTCGCTTACTTGAACGAGGCTTTTAATCCTTTGAAGTAATGGTACACAAGTACTGTGGAAATACATTTTGCATGGTGTTGCCTGGTAGTGTCAGCATGATTATTGCGATTTTTAATTCACCAACAAATGCATTTTATTTCGCATGCACCAAGCAGGAAGCAACCCATGTCAGTGAGGTTTATAGGTCACTCCCCAATTGCAGACCCTCAGTATGGAAATTGCTTCACCTCAACCTTCTCATGCCTGTTATTTGGAGAAGGCTGCTGGTTTTTTGGGAAAGTTTTGGCCCCTGCGTTGAAGACTTATTTGTATTACACCGTTCCTGCCCTTGCACTTGTGGTGGCAGCAGCTCCCTTTTCTTGCAATGTTGTCTTTTTTTAGGTCATTTTTGGTCTTTATTTATAAATGACCATTAATTTGTTGGTCACAGAAGGATGAAAGAGCATAAGGTTATCTGCCGTTTGTTGACGAGATGAAATTCTATCACAGTTGGATATAGCACAACGTAGACTTAGTGCCTAAGGAAGTATATGAACAGAAATTTCCCATTATACATTATTTTTATTTGCCAGCACCATGCTGTGATGCCACAGACTGGGGGAAACAAACAGTGGCACGATATCGGGGTTTGAATATAGTAGTGCGGGGTATTGTTAAGTGTAGAAAGTCCTGGCACTTTGGTTTGGCTGTTGGATGTAGTGACCAGTCACATTTTACAAATGATTCTAGTTAGCAAAGGTTAATGAGAGAAGTTTCAATGGATTTTTTAGTTCATGGGACTCACTGTGATGGCCCACTAATGTACACAGTGGGAATTATATATACCATCTGCAGTGACATTAAAAACACTTTTACATTTTTCTTTGGAGAGTACTTGATAAAATTTTGTATGATTCTCATAATAATTAGTTATTTCCGTGAGAAGCATTTGCCATTTGGTTTTTGTAATGTAGTTGGGATGAATTCACTTCCTTGTGGTTGTGCTGTCGTTCAGGCAGTGAATTGCCAGCCGTGCCATAGAGACCCAAGCTCACTCCCAGGCCAGTCTGAGATGTGTGGTGGATAAAGTGGCAGTATGACAGGTTTTTCTCCGAGTATTTCGATTTTTCCACTGTCAGTGTCATTCTACCATTGCTCCATGATTATCTTTATCTGTATGCTCCTTTTACCTGAAGAAGATGTAAGCTGAGCTGGGGCATATTCATATGGAATAGTGCTGTTTTGGTTACCACGAGCATCGGAAAAGAAAAGTAATGGCCTTTACTCAAGGTAATGCAGTTGACCTGCAGGCTGGTAAGGTCCCTTTAACACTCACAATAACAGTTGGAGGAAACATAGAAATATTGTCAAAAACATGAGTAGGGCCCGGTAGCTCAGTTGGTATAGCAACTGACTACGGGCTGGACAGTCCAGGATAGAATCCTGGTGGGGACGAGATTTTCTGCCCATCCAGACTGGCCCTGGGGCCCACCCAGCCTCCTCTACAATGGGTACTGGGTCTTTCCCAGGGGGTAGAGGCAGCCGGGGCGTGGGGCTGAACCCCCACCCCCATCTAGAGTGCTGAGGTCATAGAAAGAGTAGAGCTATACCTCTACTCACCCTAAGGGCCTTCGTGGCTTATAAAAGGGTGAAAACCTACCTACCAAATACTTGAGTAGTCTGTGTTATTTCATGAACTTCTTTCCATTAGTCATCATTTGTTTGGTGTTCCATTTATAAGCAGCTTAAAGTCAAGTTTATGCATAACTGTAACCACATAGAACACAACAGAAAAAATAAACTGTATAATCTTATACCCAAAACACACCACCCCACTTCAGCCTAATGAATTTGTAACTGGTATGCATCAGTTAGTGTTCAAAAGCAAGAGAACATCTGCTTTCTCCAGTGCAAACCACTCTCACGGTCAACCACAAACTCCTGTCACCATCTGTAGTTTAATTTATCATGCTTTCAAGCATATTAGTCTGATTTTGCAAGTATGTTGTTGTGATGTAACACATCTTTAATATTATTGCAGCCTGTGACATCTGAGCACGTAGAAGAAGACGGCAGACTTCGTGTTGTGAAGTTTGAAACCACTCCCATCATGTCAACATACCTTGTTGCATTGATTGTTGGGGAATATGACTATGTAGAGGATAAGTCAAGTGATGGTGTGTTGGTCCGTGTATACACACCTGTAGGGAAACGCGAGCAAGGTCGCTTTGCTCTCTACGTTGCCACCAAAGTGCTGCCATATTACAAGGACTACTTTCAGATCGCATATCCATTGCCAAAGATTGATCTCATCGCTATAGCAGATTTCTCAGGAGGTATACAGTTTTATTAGATAAAGCACCACTGAAACCAGTGTATAAATAGATGGGTATGGAGACATTATTTTATCTGACAACTGTTGCTGGTCACTTCCCATTAGCTTGCCAAACTTGCAAAACCCAGCTCACTAAAATGCATGGATGCTATCTCATGGCAAATTGGAACAGCACCAAGTGCTGTACTGACAGCTGTCGTGAGGATTCATATGATTGAAGAGTGATGCAAGTTGTCAAATAAAATAATTCCCTCCATACATTATGTGTCATTGTACAAATAACCACAGATTAAAATCTTGTACAGGAGGCCAGTTATATTGACTGTGGTTTCTGTGGTTTTTCTCAGCCTCTCATGGCAGATGTTTTGACAGCTCCTTAAATTATTCTGCAACCATGTCTTTCCAGATCCTTCCTAACTTATTCTCTAATTATCTCATTAAATAATGCCTCCTCAAAAATCATTGTGGTTGATGGTATAGTTAAATTAATCAAGAATACTTAATACATCATCATTTTAGGTACATTGTGCATGGTTAGGGATCAGAATATTCCCTTTCTATGATTTTTCTTCCCAGAATTTAAAACAGATGTGTTGGAATTTTGAAGATATTTGTTATGGTACTGTTGTTGTTATGGTACTGTTGTTGTTATGGTACTGTTGTTGTTATGGTACTGTTGTTGTTATGGTACTGTTGTTGTTATGGTACTGTTGTTGTTATGGTACTG
>Ga0123353_10015344_pt1 | contig 11123 bp, 5 predicted proteins | sample TergutLab28metaG_3_FD_92763 | JGI IMG/M metagenome (GOLD analysis project Ga0123353, IMG submission 92763) | Labiotermes labralis P3 segment gut microbial communities from Petit-Saut dam, French Guiana - Lab288 P3 | ecosystem: Host-associated > Arthropoda: Insects > Digestive system > Gut ... | reverse complement strand
TACCGAGGCCGCAAGCCTGCCGTAAGGGCGTGCGGAAGGGGGAATCGCAAAACAACGGCTGCGCTCGGAGAAGGCCAGGTTAACGGATTTTCGGACAGGGGTTCGACTCCCCTCACCTCCATCACAAGAACCCCTTGAAAACACTGGGTTTTCAAGGGGGTTTCTTTGCTCTTTATGTCGTTGTCTTTGCCGGAGGAAGTTATGATGCCGTTGCGCCTGCGTCATTCGCTGACGAGCGCGTAGGCCGAGATCTTGCGTATCCGCCATGCAATCAGCAGCGACACGCCGTATGCCAGGATCGCCAGCGCGAGACAAATCAGCAGCGTCTGGTCGATGGGCACGGGGAGCTGAACCTTTACGATCCCCATGCTGCTCATCAACGCGGCGACCATCGGGTTCAGGCCAAAGTATCCCGCGACCGCGCCGAGTGCGGTGCCGAGCAAAATGACGGGGGTCATGTTCAATGCGATTTGGTTCATCAGCTGGAAGGTGGTGAAGCCCACGGCCTTTTGTATGCCCAGCTCGCGCCTCCTGCGCAGGATGGTGGTCTTGATCACCATGTACAGCACCAGGATGACCACCAACACCGTGACCGCCGCGATGCCGACGGCCACCGCCGCAAAAATCCCGCCGATGCTGCCCATCACCATCGAAAGCTGGTCTCTTATGTCCATCACGCCGTCGAACACGTCGCCCTCGGCCGCTTCCACGCTCTGGATAAACGCTTTGACATCGGCGTCCTCGGTCAAGTACGCGTTGTAGCCTACGAACGCAAAGCCGGGCCGGATCTGCGCCAAACCGTCTCCGGTGATGATCCCGTTGAAGCCGTTGCTCTGCATGAATTGCGCGATGCCCGTGACGAGATACGTCTTCTCGTTATCGCCGCTCTTCACCGCCACCGTGTCGCCGACGTTCTTGCCCGTGACCTTCGAGATCGCGGTTCCCAGCGCGATTTCGTTGTTGTGCTTGGGGTAGCGCCCCTGTATGAGCATGCTGCTCTCCAATTGCGAGCAGTCCTCGGCCACGGTGGCCGCAATGCTGATGTTGTGGACGAGGAGGGGCACGCCGGTTTCATATCCAAACGCTTTGCGCACTTCCGGGCGGGCAAGCAGCCTCTCCTTAAATGCCCCGCCGCCGCCATCCTCTTTTAGCAAAAAGTTGACGTCGGGCATTTCTCCTAACAGCGCCCGGGCGAAATTGCCCTGCCCCTCACCCATGTTGTGATTCATGGCGATGCCCGAGACCGCCGCCATGGTCACCGCCGCCACGATCACGCTGACGGTCACCACCTGCTTTGGATTCCTCAGCACTTGTTTAAGCGCCAGCAGGAGGCCCAGCGGGCCGCGCGCCGTATCGAGCGGAACCACATTTTTTGTAAAGCTGTGGGTGTGGATGCCCCCGCGCAGCGCCGTAAGCGGATGCAGCTTGTTGATCCTCCGCGCCGCAAGATAGGCGATCAGCGTGATCGTCAGCAGGATCGACGCCATGGAAACCGCCGCCGTTACGCTGTCAAACCCGGGGTTCCAAACCATCGCGATCATCGGCTCCAAGAGGCCCATGATCGCGGGGATCACGGCCTGCGACAGCGCGACGCCAACGATGCCGCCGGCCAGCGCGATCAGCCCGAATTGCAAAACGATGGACGAGACGATCTGTATGCTCCTGTAGCCGATCGCCTTCTGCGCGCCGATGTTGGTCATGCTCTCTTCGATGCTGTTGGCGATGCGGAAGCGTATAACGATCATGCTGACGATCAGCAGTATGATGGCGAATGCCGTCACGACGATCCCGGCGATCGTAGGAATCATGGTGCGCGCCTGCTTCGCGTTGTCGTACAGAAGGTCAAAGATCAAGCCGGCGGTTGAAACGGCTTCGTTGTAATCGGCTTTGAAGAACACCGCCTCATCGCCGTTCTCCAGCCGGGCCGACAGCAGCGTTATGCCGCCGAGCGGGAACTGCGCCTGCATCTGGTAAAAGCGCTCGTCCGGCACGTAGAAGCGGTACACCGTGTTCATCTGCGCGCCGAACATGATCTCTTCGGTGCCGCCCGCGACGGTGAAGGCCAGCTCCACTCCCGAGAGGTTCATGATGAATTCGTCGCCGACTTGATAGCCGCCGCCCAGCAGCATGAAGTACGGGATGTAGATCGCATCGCCGGTGAGCGGACGCGAATCCCCGATGAGGGACGGCGCGTCCATCGTCTGCGCGCCGTCCGCGCGGGTAAAGAACAGGGTGCAGGTGGTCTTCATGCCGCCCATAAAGTAATCGCCCATGCCGCCGACGGCGTGCACGGTCTCGATTTCTGCTACCCCTGGGTAGCTTTCCATGAATTGCCGGCCCTTGTCGATGGCGTCCGCCTCGCCCGCATACATCGCCGTGTAGTGCGCCATGTGGACGCGCTCGGCGCGCTCATCGAAAAAGGTGCCTATCCCAAGGAAAATGGTAAGGCCGACGTTCAGCAGCATCGCGGCGATCAGCACAAATAGCAGCAAACTGACGGATTGCCCCTTGTTTTTGCGGAGGTTGGCGGCCGAAAGCATCCATATGTTCTTCACGCCTACCACCCCATTTCCGACAGGAAGCCGTTTAGCATCTCATTGCGTTCACCGGCGCCGCTGACATACTTCCCCAGCAGGCACTCGCCGCAGATCACGCCGTCCCGCAGGTAGAGAATGCGGTTGCCCCGCCGCGCGGACCGCAGATCGTGGGTGACCATCACCACGCTCTGGCCCTGCCCGTTCACTTCGCTCAGCGCGTCGAGGACAGCCTTGCCGTTGGAGGAGTTGAGCGCGCCGGTCGGCTCGTCGGCAAATACGATCTTGGGGTCGTTGATCAGCGCGCGTGCGATGCCGGCGCGCTGCGCCTCGCCGCCCGACACCTGGCCCGGAAACTTGCCCCACACCGTCTCGCCCAGGTTCAGGCGCAGCAATAGCTGCTTGGCCCGATCCGCGACGGCCTTGCGGTTGTGGCTCACCAGCAGGCCGCAGGCCAGGATGTTGTCCAGGATGCTCATGTTGTCCAGCAGATACATTTGCTGGAATACAAAGCCGCAGTTGTCGCGCCGGAAGACGGCCAGCTTGTCGTTTGTAAGGCCGCTGATCTCCTTCCCGGAAAAGCGGATGGTTCCCAGCGACGGCTTGTCCATGCCGGACAGCGCATAGAGCAGCGTGGATTTGCCCGCGCCGGACGGACCCATGATGACCGTGAAGTCGCCCTCGAAGATTTCCATATCGAGGTTTTTCAGGACATGCTGTTGAAGCCCTCCGCTGGAAAAGGTCTTGCACAGCTTTTGTGTGGACAGGATAGCCTTTGACATAATGAACACCTCTCAGTTCAGTTGATGTGTTCAGTATAGCAAGGCATTCCTTAACAGTCTTGAATCAATCCTTAACCAACCCTTAAATCGTTGCAAGATGGCAAAAATTTTGCATCGGTTACATCGCAAGCAGGATTTTGATCGCAAAGCCGCCTTCATCTTGTTGGCATACGATGTCGCCATCCATCTTGTTCATCAGGTGCTTGGCGATGTATAGCCCAAGCCCGGCGCCGCTTTTCCCGGCCGCATTGCCGCCCCGGTGGAACTTCTCAAAGAGCAGCGGCAGCTCGTCGGGCGCGACGCCCGGCCCGGTATCCCGCACCTCGACGGCCAGGAACCGCCCCTCGTAGCGCGCCGTGACGGTGATGCCGGTGCCGGCATACTTGTACGAGTTGCTTACGATGTTGTCAAAAACTTGCTGCAAGCGCGACCTGTCCATCTTCACGATGCACTCGGGGATCGTGAAGGGCCGGATTTTACGATCGTAGTCCGCGCACTGCAACAGTTCGTACAAAAGGGTGCTGGGCGCCTCCTCCTGCACGACTTGCAGCTGCGCCATCTCTTCCAGCGCCGCGTGAAACATATTGGTGATCAGCAGGTCGATTTGGTCGGCCTTTGCCAGGATGACCCCCAGTTGGCCCGCGCTCTGCGGCGACTTTGCCATCATCAGCTCGGCCACCGCCTTGATGGAGGCGACCGGCGTCTTGATGTCGTGGCTGAGCGAGGCCACCAGCTCTTTCTTGCTCTGGCTCGCCTGGCGCTCGTTTTCCCGGGCGCGGTACAGCTCCTCGCGCATCAAATCGAAGCTTTCGGTAAACGCGCCAAAGCCGCCATGCCGGTCCATCTCCAAGGGGATATCGAAGTTGCCCGCCGCGATGTTTTGCGCGAAACGCCGCAGTTTGCGGAAGGGCAACAGCACGCGGCGCTCACAATACGCCATCAGCCCGGCGCACGCGGCGGCAAATCCGCCGAACAAAGCGCACAAGGCCAACAGCGTTCGCCCATTCTGGCTGCGCCGGGCCGCGTCCATTTCGCCGTAAGCGCGCGCCAGATCGTCGGTGAGGATCCGCGCCGCCTCCGAGCGGTCGCCGGACTGGAACGCGATCATAACCGCGTCGTTGAGGGCGACGGTATCCGGCGGCGGCGCTTCGCGATGCCCGAACACAAGAAAAAGCCCGCCGAATCCTGCGGCGGATACCAGCAGCAAGAGGGCCATCGCTCTTTTCATGTCGCATCTCCCTCGAACATGTATCCCGTCCCCCACACGGTTTGAATGAACCGGGGATCGTTGGGGCTTTGCTCGATCTTCTCGCGCAGGCGGCGGATGTGGACATTGAGCGTGTTGTCGCCCACGATGGTGTCCTCCCAAACCTCGCGGAACAGTTCATCCTTGGTCACCACGCGGCCCCTGTTCCGGATGAGGTACACCAGCAGCTTGTACTCCAGCGCTTTTAGCGGCACATCGGCATTGTCCGCCGTCACGCGGCCCAGGCGAAAGTCCACGCTCAGGCGGCCTGACCGGAACGGTTCATCCTCCGCGCCGCCCCGCGCCCGCTTCAGCACGGCCTTGACCTTGGCCAGCAGCACGGAAAGGGAGTACGGCTTGGGGATATAGTCGTCCCCGCCGATGTTCAGCGCGAGGATCATGTCGTCGTCGCTGGTGCGCGCGCTGATGAACAGGATGGGGATGTCGGTGGCGCCGCGCAGCCGCTTGCAAAGGTCAAACCCGGACGAATCCCCGAGGTTGATATCCAACAGGATCAGGCCCGGCTCGTTCTCGCGCAGGAAATCCAGGCAGGACGCGGCGTCCGGCGCCCACGCGGTCTTCACGTCAAACATGTTGAAGTATTCGCAGGTGCTCTGGGAAAGCGCCGCCTCGTCATCGACGATCAGGCAGTCGTACTTCATGTGATCATCCTCCATAGAACCCTCTCATGAGACCTCTCTCACGAGACCCCTCTCATGGATCGAGGGGGAGATAGCCGGCGGGGCCGCTTACTCTTTCTCAAAGCGCGCGGCGATGATCGCCTGCGCCCACCCGCCGCTTTTTAGCACGTCGTAATCCTTCAAGCCCGCGTCATAATAATCGAAATAGTTCCCGGAGTACAGCGGGATCATCGGCAGCACGTCCATAAAGCTCTTTTGAAAGCTCAGCCACGCCTCTATGTAGCCCGAACGGTTCTCGAACCCAACGTTTGCCAACGCTTCCGCGCTCATTAGCAGCGCGCCGTCTTGCACCGAGGTGATATTGCGGTGTCCTCCGCGCTCTTGCGGCCCGAAGGCGAAACGGACGCCGGGATCGAAGTCCGCGGCAAAATCGGTGGCCATAAAGTACAAATCCGCCCCCCGCTCCTGTTGGTGATAGGCTTGCGCCAGAAGCTCGTCAAAGGGCAGATTCAGCACGTGAAGCTCCATGCCGATCGATTGCAGCCCCTCCCGCAGCATCGCCTCGACATCGTCGGCGAGGCCGCTCTGGCTGCTCCTGGCCAGCACGATGGTTAACGAATCGGGCCGCTCCGCCGCACCCAGCAATGTGTTCGCGCCTTGCACATCAAAGCCGATATCCAGCGCCTTGAGCGCATCGGCAGGAACTTCGCCGACCATCCACTGACCGGGGCCGTAGTAGCCGCTCACCAGTTCAAGCCCGTGGCGCCCGCTTATGAACGCCTCGCGATCCAGCGCCATCGCGATCGCCCTGCGTACAGCGGGATCCGCTCCCGGCCCGCGCTCCATCCCGAAGGCGAGATACGCGAGACCGGTTCTTGGATACGCGGTTTTTTCAAACCCCTCCAGCGCCTCAAAGCGCTTGACGACGCCGGGGTTAAACACCTTGCTCATCAAGCCGATCTCCCCTGCGGCCAGCTTCTCCGCCGCCGCGTCCTCATCCACCCGCAGGAATGTCAGCTTTTCGATGGAGGGCTTCTTGCCCCACGCGTCGCCTGCAAACATCGGGTTGACGCTGAAGCAAGCCCAGCCCGCGCCCAAATCGAAATCCTCCAGGGCATACGGGCCGCTGGTGAGGCGCGGGTTTCTCGCGTATCCGCCTGCGGGATCGAGCAGCGTCTTTTCGAGCAGCTCGACCGTGAGGCCGCTCGCCGCGCCGTCTTTGGACAGATACGCGCCTTGGCCGTCGTCGGCGATTTCGTATCCCGGCGCGATGACGGCCGCCGGATAGGGCGTCACCGCCAGCAGCGCGGGCCCGTAAAAGTTGTGCAGCGCGTCCCGGCCCACCTCCAGGGCAAAGCGCGTTGGAGACAGCAGGCGCACGCCGGAAAAACCCTGCGTTTCGCCCGCTTGGTAAGCGCCGAACCCCTGCATATAGCGCAGATCCCGCGATTGGCCGCCCAGGGCCTTCACGGCGGGGGAGGACTCCAGCAGTAGGGAGAACACGTAATCCCCCGCGGTGAGGGGCGTTCCGTCGTTATAGACCAAACCCTCCGCGATTTCCATTGTAAAGAGCGCGCCGCCGCTCTCGGTCGCTTGAGCGTCCACATGCTTGACGGCCGTGCCGTTGAACATCGGGCGCCGGTCCGCCCATACGATGGTCGGATAGCCGTGGAGCAGCGCGCGCACATCGAGATCGGCGGAGTTCACTCCCCACAGATCGGTGGCGAAGAAGCCGCTCATGGCCACGATCGTGCCCACCGCCAGTTCCCCCCCCGTTTGCGGCGGACGCTCGTCCTGCGCGGGCGCGGTGTACGCAATCCATTCCTGCAGATCGGCCGCGCTGGCCGGGCCTGCAACGAACAGGGCGAGGCACAGCAGTCCCAACGACAATTTGCGCATGGTGATCTCTCCTTTCGCCTGCTTATTGCAGGGTGTCGCCCGCGGTGTACGGCCCGCCCCTGCCGGAGCCTGCGCCGGGCGCCCCTCCCGGATTTGCGGGCGGCGGAGTCGTCGCCGGTACGGGCGCCTGCGCAAGCACGGTCAACGTTCCCGGAACGGTCTGGACGGTGTAGTCCCGCGATACGTCCTGATGGTTCCCGTCCATCACGGTCCAGCCGGTCACGAAGTTCTGGCTCTCGCCCGGCATCGTGATGCTGCCGGTCACCACGGCGATGAGCCTGTGGCCCTGCGTGAGCAGCGAGGCGTTAAAGGTATAAGAGGAGTCGGTGAGGGGCGTGCCGTCGTACGGCTTTTCGGCGCTCGACGCGGTGATGACGATCGGCGATGTTTTCGGGGTTACGGTCAGCAGGCCGTCCAAGAAGATCCACCGATAATTGCGCGTAACGTCGTTATTGTACGCGTCGAGCACCTTCGCGGCGGTGACGCGGTTGGCCGTCGTGCCCACGTCCACGATGGAGCCTTGCACCACCGCCGACACCCTCTGGCCGGCCACCAGCGCGGCTTCGTCGTACGTGTAATTCGGGTCTGTCAGCGGCGTGCCGTCGTAGCTCTTCTGATCGCTCGACGCGGTTACGGTCACCGGCGCGCTGCGGGGGGTAATGCTGAGGACGCCCTCGACGCGCACGATGTGGTAGCAGCCCGAGACATCCTCGCCCAGGCCGTTTACGATGGATATCTCCGAGAACCCGTTGGGGACCGATCCCGCGTTGGTGATGCTGCCCGACGTTGCGGCGGTGAGCGCGTCGCCGGCGATGAGAAGCGCCGGGTCGTACGTGTACCCCGCCTCCACCAGCGGCGTGCCGTCGTACTCCTTGCTGCCGCTGTTGGCGGTGACGGGAATGGCCATCGTCGCCGGGGTCACCGTCAGCGTGCCGTCAACGATCGAGGTTTTGTAGTTTGCGCTCACATCGTCTCCGCTCGCGTTTCGAATCCCCCAGCCGGTGATGACGTTCGCCACCGTCCCCGCCGCGGTGATCGAGCCCTCCACCACCGCGTAGGCGGAATCCCCCGGCGCCAGCAGCGACGGATCGCACGTGTACGACGGGTTTGTCAAGGGCGTGCCGTCGTAGGGCTTGCTCGCGCTCCCCGCCACGATGGCGAAGGTGTAATCCGGCGCAAGCACGTCGAGCCGGCCGCTCACGGTATCCACCCTGTAAGCCGCTGTGACGTCCGTGCCGTCTTGGCTTTGGATCTCATACGAGACCACCTCGTTTGGCGCCGTGCCCACGTTGGTGATGGAACCGGCTACCGTGGCCGTCAGCGTATCGCCCGCGACCAGGGACGCGCCGTCGAATGTGTACGTGGGATCGGTTAAGGGCGTTCCGTCGTACGTCTTCATCGCGGTGGCCGCGGTGACGGTCACCGGCTGCGACACGGGGAGCACCACCAGCGTTCCGCTCACGGCGGTAACGATATAACTCTGCGAAACGTCCGCCCCGTCGGCGTTCTGGATCGACCACTGCACCATGTTGGCCACCGTGCCCGGGAGCAGTATGCTTCCGCTGACGGCAGCCACAAGGGTGTCCCCCGGCATCAGCGCGCTCTCGTCGCATGCATAGTTGGGGTTGGAAAGCGGCGTGCCGTCGTACACCTTCTGGTCGCTGGCCGCGGTGATGGTGATCGGAACGCTCATAGGGGTGATGGTGAGCGTGCCGTCCACCGGCGTGATGTTGTACATGTACGTCACGTCGTTGCGGAACCGGTCGCTGATGATGATGTTGACCAGCGTATTGGCGGTCTGGCCGGCCGATGTGATGGAGCCCTGAACCGACGCGCCCAGCATGTGGCCGGTGAACAACACCGATTGGTCAAAGGTGTACGTCGGGTCGGTGAGCGGCGTTCCGTCATAGGGCTTGCTCGCGCTCCCCGCCGTGATCACCAGGTTGCGGACGGCCGCGGGAAAGACCGTGAGGGTACCGGCGTCGGCCTGAACGGTATAGTCGCCGGTCACGTCCCTTCCGCTCTGATCCACGATCGACCAGGTGGTCACCAGGTTTTGGGTGGAGCCAACGGCCGTGATGCTCCCGACAACCGTCGCGGTTAGCGTGTGGCCCGGGACGAGTATGGACGCGTCATAGGTGTAGGTGTGGTTGGTCAACGGCATGCCGTCGTAAACCTTTTGATCGCTCGCGGCGGTGATAACCAGCGGTATTTCCATCGGGAACACGGTCAGCGCTCCGCTTGCGACGGATACGGTATAGTCGCCCGTTACGTCCTCGCCGCTTGCGTTGGTGATCTGATACGCCGTGACGTCGTTGCTTGCCGTGCCAACGTCCACGATGCTGCCGGTTACCGTGGCGCTCAAAGTATCCTCAGGAACGAGCACCGTCGGGTCGTACGTGTATCCCGCGTTTGTCAGCGGCGTTCCGTCGTAAAACTTTGTGTCGCTTGCCGCCTGGATGAGCAGCGTGGTCTCGACGGGCGCCACCGTCAGCGCGCCCTTTACGGTCTGCACCACGTAGTTGGACGAAACGTCGTTGCCTGACGCGTCGGTGATCTGCCACGACGCAACCACATTGTCCGCCGTGCCCACGTTGACGATCGATCCCGAGGTTGTGGCGGTTAGCGTTTGCCCATAAAAGACCTTGGTGGGGTCATAGCTGTACCCGGGAGCGGTGAGCGGCGTGCCGTCGTAGGGTCTGGAGGCGCTGTCCGCGGTGATGACCAGCGTCTGGAAGGGCTGTACCACGGCCAGTTGTCCGTCGTGGAGAACGATCTGATAGTTCCCGGTGATGTCGTTTCCCTGGGCGTCGAGGATCACCACGGACACGATGTGATTGGGTACTACGCCCACGTTGGTGATGGAACCCACCACCACGGCCACCACAGCCTGCCCTGGAAGCAACACCGTGTTATCGTAGGCGTACCCCGAATTGACCAGCGGTGAACCGTCGTAGGCCTTTATTGAGTTCGCGGCGGTCACCGTAAGTACTTTGGCGACGGGCAGCACCCTCAATATGCCGGCCTGGGGCAGGATATTATAGCAGTCGGTGACATCCTCCCCCGCGTTGTTCGTGATCACGATGGAGTAGAGGTTATTGGACACCGATCCGACGTTTAATATGCTTCCGGACGTCACGGCGGTGAGGGTGTCGCCACCATAAAGCCATGAGGCACTATATGTGTATCCCGGTGCGGTGAGCGGTGTGCCGTCATACGCCTTGGTGGCGCTGTCGGCGGTGACGACGATGCCCCTGATGGCCTGGGTCACCGCCAATGTACCGTCCACGGTTTGCACGCTATAATTGCTGCTCACATCGTTCCCGTTCGAGTCGACAATCTGCCAGGAGGTGACCACGTTTGGAACCGATCCCACCTGGGTGATCGAACCGGTCACGACGACGGTCTGGAGCGTATCCCCTGACGCCAGGAGCGTGGAATCATAAGTATAGCCCGAATTTGTCAGCGGCGTGCCGTCATACGGCTTGAACCCGGAATCGGCCGTGATGACCAACCCGGCGTCGGACGGGAGCACACTAAGCTGCCCGTTTACAAAATACAGTGTATAGGCCGATGTCACGTCTATGCCTGCCGCGTTCGTGACCGTGGCGGAGGTGACTACGTTAGGCGCTGTTCCGACGTTGGTGATGCTGCCCTCCACCACCGCGGTGAGCGTATCCCCTGGAACGAGCTGCCTCAGGTTGTAGAGATAATCGGGATCGGTCAGTGACGTACCGTCGTAGGCCTTTGACGCAGAAGCAGCCTGCACGATGACCGACGGGGTAACGGGAACTACGGTGAGCACGCCGTCGACCGGGGTGACGATGTAGTTCGTCGAGACGTCCGCGCCCTGAGCGTCCTCAATCGTCCACGATACGATGGCATTCGCCACCGAACCCGGCAGCAGGATGCTTCCCTCGATGACCACTGACAGCACATTGCCCGCGATCAGCGCGCTTTGGTCATACGCATAATTCGAGTCGGTCAGCGGATAGCCGTTGTAGGCCCTGGACGCGCTCTC
>Ga0123353_10015342_pt1 | contig 11123 bp, 6 predicted proteins | sample TergutLab28metaG_3_FD_92763 | JGI IMG/M metagenome (GOLD analysis project Ga0123353, IMG submission 92763) | Labiotermes labralis P3 segment gut microbial communities from Petit-Saut dam, French Guiana - Lab288 P3 | ecosystem: Host-associated > Arthropoda: Insects > Digestive system > Gut ... | reverse complement strand
TCTACCTAAATTTACTGCGCCTGTAAAGGTCACGAACAAACGTCGCCGCCTTGTGATCAAATTACGAACTAGAGCGAAACGGCGTGATGCGCCTAACGAAGTACAGTGTTATTTGATATGCAGTTTTGTCTTTTGGCAAATATGAACACAAGCATGCACAACATCATTCGTGCAGCAGAAAGTAAACCCCGACAAACAAAAATCAAATAAAAAGGTCACTGCTTTTCGGTAGACTGTACCTTATAAAGTGGCAGCACACACCTAGATGGATATTCTGAGTATTACATGTCAAGATTCTGATATCCTTGAATCGCAAGTGAATCAAATTTGTATTTAGTATGGGCAAAAATTTTAAACTTACTAATATATCATGATTTAATTTACGAAAATGACACAAGAGTAATATTTTAGGGAGATTAATGCTTAGCGTATACTAAGGATGCTGCCAATTGGTAAGATGACAAAATGTCGGTGACAGATTAACGATTAAGTATGGTGCTTTGGTGAAATGACACAAGAGAAACCGAAGGACTTGTGGCACTTTGTTCAACACAATCCCACACGGTCTTGCTTGGGATTAAACCAGGGCTTTAGCAAATAACGGAAGAACCGAACAACCGTCAGAGCCACGGCGCCGCCAATAATGAAACCGAAATAACTACAGCAAACTCACCGATATGAAGAAAATTACTTGTATTATTTTAATACACATAATTAACACCTGCTGAAAAACGGACACCCGAGGTTCTTTCGACTTCGGATGACCACTATGCCAGCTAACGAATATCCACTTGGAATACAGCATGTGGTCTTATTTTCTGGGACAAGCAGGGGCAAGAGACACGCGCAGATTTTCAGTCTTACATCAGGGGCGCACTGGTCCTTAATATTTGCTAACGAAGAGTAACAAACCCGAAATAAAAGGAAATCCGTAGATCGTGAATGAGCTCTGCGTCTTCTTTTCCACTCATTTCCCAGCTTCTGGGTACGTAATGTTGAGCTTTGAACTGTAGCCTACTGCTATCTATTAACACCTCTAGTCGATAAAAATGTATAAAAAACTGTGCGGATTGTCTTCAATACAGGAAAATTATTTAACGCGCAGAAGGAAAGAAGACAGGCAATGAACGTGTAACCGAACCTTGTGGCGGGTTTCTGTAATGTTGGTACATCTACGGCTCTCCTAATATCCTGATACCATTAGATTCGAAGAAAGCGCTCTTATGGCTTCATAATGTCATTAGCGGCAATAAAACGTACTAATATGTCTTCACGTGAAGTGCGCCGTACTGGCCCGAGTGTAACCAAATTTGGAATTTCTCGAAAGATTTTCGTAAAAGTCCACAATACCAAATTTCACCGAAATCCATCCAGTGGGGGAAGCGCCGATATATATGTGGACGGACGGATAGACAGACAAGACAGCAGACGGACCAACATGACGGAGATAATAGGCGCCTTATGCGACCATGCGAATGGCGACTAAAACGAAGCAAGAATTTCCCGGACACTTGACTTCCGCAGTAATATCGTTGTATTTTTTACAATATTTTAGCTGACTAGGTGTGATTCTTGGATCTCTCCGAGAAGAAATTTTTCCATTAGAAACGGAAAATACTGACTACTATAAATAGTGAATAGAGGGAAGGTACATAAATTACAATAAATTTGTGTAGTCCTCAGCAACCGTCCGTTGTAGGCACTATCATGTACACCTTACACGTTTTTTAGAATATACGACGTAAATACATCAGCACAGTCTCTCAATTAGGTACGCATATAATGTGATATATTCCGTTTATAATTATGTACCTCTCTGAAGCGCAAATTTTCAGGTCCCTTCCAATTCCGTAATAAGCAGTGCCAATCGTAAATAGGTCCGTCTAATTGAATAGCGAACAGAAGTCTATGGCACCGTGCATTGCTACATAATGTGCTATTTTCGGTGTCTCTACTGAACACACACTATGGATTATGTGAGACTTGAAATGGCGAAGAGCGCTTTTGAAGGATTGCGTGTGTTGAATAGTGCATAGCTTTACCTTCTCTGTCTTCTGTGAGCTGCACAAGAACTTCGCAACAGTCATCTCCTTGGATATACCATCTTTCTTTTGGTGGCGCGTAATGGAAAACACATCCCATGAATTTTTTGAGAACAAGGTTTCGATCCTTAGGGAGCTGTTATATCGAATTAAAAGACAAACAGATGGTTCTTACAGCATCATTTTCCTGGATATAGGGTTCTGGATCGCTGCATCCTACTGAGGGGAAAGATGAAGGAGAAGAGTGTGGAACAGGAAAACGCTATTTCATTAATGTACTTTATTTAGATAAAACTGACTGCATCAGACACGCTCCATGGATTTGTAACCTAAGGTACTTGCTTCGAAACTGAGGGGAAAGAAAAACGTAATCTAATGTGTGTGAGCTGCAGCAACATATATTGAAACCAAATTAAATAAATCAAACCAAAAGCAACCGTCACTTTTCAAACACTTTTCTTTGGAAGCGACTGGCAGTACAAAGTCCCAAAACTATTCCAAATAGCGCTAAAACTTCCAGAAAAAGGAGCATGTATTTGGAAAGTACACGACTCAAATCTCGGATAGGCCATCAGACGTTTAGACTGAATTATTTCTTGCCTTTCCCAATTTTTGTGGATGAATAAGGACAGTACCTCCATTTAAATCATTAATACTTCCTTCAGAACGCCCCTTTAGTAGTATTTAGGCTTATCATTTATTATGAAATTCACTACGTATTCTGAAGTAACAGAATTAAAATCTTTCTATTACACAATCTCAGAATAAATCAATACTGTCATCGTGTTCTACCGTTACAAAATTACAGCCTTATATTTGGCCGCAACGCAGATTCCATAAGGAAATTTTGTCAGAACTAATGCCTGCCGCTTTTTCTTTAACTGCTTTTATCTTAGTGAAACTTACTCATCACTCAAAATTACACTATTTATAGAGCTGCGTAAGTGCGTGCATACTAACTACATACTTATTTGAAAACAATGCCATAAGGAAAACATTTCTGTCCGTCCAGCAATGCGAGTATAAGATTGCAAGATAAGCAAATGGCACAGAGAATGTTGTTGGGAGGCACAATTAGATGAAACTCTTGTTAGAGCAAAGTACGAATTCAGCAACCCAACCCTCGGCCTAATCCCCCAGGATCACATAATTTTCTTTTTCATGCCCTGCACTCTCTGCCTCCTAAACTTGTCAAGGCATAAAGACGTCTGCGCACCTGCAACGTTAGCTGAAAGTATTTTGTGAAAATTCTGATATGGTTTAATTCCTTCTTTAAGTTATGTATTTCCCCCTGTCAAATAATCCAAAAGAGCGAAATCGTCGAATCTAAAAGAGACCATTGTAACCACAACCTATTTCCGCAAAACTGGTTTTGAAATTCGTCTCAAAAGTAGATCAACCGGCTAAGAGCTAACTGGATTAAACTGTTCCCTTCTCGGAGCCCAGTGTTTTTCTCAACACTTTGTTATGTAGCAACCTTATTTTGTGCCATCAGATTAAAAGAGACCTAATTTCAAATTTACTAGCCCAGCCTCTCGCAAACTGCGTTCCTCGGAACCCCGGAGCTCCTTTGATGTGCCAGTATGGGCTCCACAAGAACTTATCCTCGAGGAAAAACTCTATCTGCTCATTTTCACGAACATTCTGGTCACTTACTCAGAGGCAGCTGATTCCCCACTCAAATATGCGTGCTGTGCCAGCCAGAGAGGGACTTGTTGAGACGATACCAAACAGGGCGCCAGTACAACTACAGACGCACACATAATCTTGACCTTTCAGCTTGACAGTACACAGACAGTCCGTTTAACTATTATATGTGGATAATTTTTGGCATTAAAGTGCACTTTATTTGCCTTATTCAGGTATAATGTTTTCCAAATCCTTTTTAAGTTTCTTCTGGTAATTCAAACCAAAATTTATACTGTGGCCAGGTAAATTTGGGTCCACTGATCTATAATTTTGGGCTTGCAGTATCCTTATTAATTTTAATTTTCATGTAAGGTTCAACGGTTTAGCGTATAAAGCAAACATATGGGCTTATGGCATACAGCTCTTGGCTATTCACAGAAGAAGTCTCAAATAAGTTGCACCAAACTTCAGATGCTATTATGAGTCACGTTAAGTAAAAGGTAATATATATGCATAATTACGCTTAGCAACCGGTAAGCCATTACGAGCATTTAATGTATGTAACACAGCTAAAATCGAAAACATTAGAATACCTTTATTTTTTCACACTGTTCAAACAAAAAGAAAGTTACGTGTTAGCTAACACCATGAAAGACACATATCCATTAAGTCTTTGTCTATTGTACAGCATGTGCCCTTTAGCACCACAGAACAAAGGCAGTAATTAAGTCTTCCTCTACTGCACGTAAAACATCAAAAGAAAATTGCGTCAGATAATTCCACAAAAGAAAGACAGCAATTTAAATTCATGTTTACTGCCCGATTCGGACTACAGAAGCTCGAGTTTGACGATTTGGTCAACATAATCCAGAGGGACACAATTTATTCTTCACATATACTAGCCCGTTAAAGAAAACGTAAATGCATATGTCTTGTCGACAAGTAAAGTTACAGGCAGTGGCCAAGGTTCAGTTGCCGGTAGGAAAGCTGGAACGTTTATATTCACCCCTGTTATATCCACATCCTCTCTGGGGACCAGCAAGGACCATGGTTTTATCCTGAGTTAATTCCAGGAACGGAACGAAGCTATCACTCACCTTCGTACAATACAATGTTCGGGAATACTCCGACTTCTATTCCGAGACAATACATATGACTAACAGGGCGAGCTATGGCGTGATATTTACTTATTCATGTACGTAACTACAGTGTTCCCACTGCTGGAAGTTTGCCCACAGAAGCCACTGGCATGCAGGCGTCTCAGTGAATACTTCGATCTATAATCAACTAGTTGCGGCAAAGCGCCATGAAAGCATAAATGCCACATTACGAGCTGTCCTTCGACCTTCTCGACAGAATCGATTTAATCGTATTTGAGTTGTCACCTGTCACAGGAAAAAATGCAGGGTTTCATCTTGAGATATACTTCACAATTGTTGTAGGTATAGGAGATAATTACTCTCATCATAAACATGTTTCCCTACATTTTCTTAAGTTTCTACATCGGAAAAGTGGTTGAAACAAACGTGACGGATAGTGATACATATAATTTATATAACACAATTCCTGCTAAAAATTTCATGAAAGACTTTTTTTTCAGAAATGACTGAAAATTAAATTGGTATGACAAAATCTAATGACAAATTTAGTCTCGAGCCGCTGAGTTGTTTTGGAAACGACGCACGATGAAGAATAATCTGTTACAGTCCCTCAACTTTTGTTTCCTTCATGTCTAACTTTTGGGAAAAACTTACATAAAAGGGTATTCTTATATGGCACATTTTCCGCACTGTAAGCATTTCGGCCCCCTAACGGTACTTGTGTCTTTCACTTTCTCACAAAATAAATTTTCGAAAGTGAGATCGCTTTGTGTATTGGCTAGCTGCCCTGTTGCACACCTCAGGAATGATAAACGACGTTTGGCGGAAAAATACCGATGTACTCGACAGCAATATTTAGTAACCCCTGCCTGTTAATCGCTCTTCCCCACTGAACGCTGAACTTTACCCGGGGCTGTGACACATAGAAAGAACTTAATGTAGCGCGGTACTTTTGTTTTGCTACCACACACTGCAGCAACGCGGGTTATGCTGCAAATTAACGTATGAAGATTGTGTCAGAACCGTGAAATTTCTGACTTCCTGATGGTCGCATATAGCAGTAATTCGTTTATGAGCTTACGTCATAATTTAACACAGCATCTCCACGTGCACCCAATTTTCAACTAGGAAAGCGATAATTGATATCTCATACAGAATAAGTACTTCCAAATGAAGTGGTAAAACAGTGGCGACTCGTCTCACATTACAAGTACCCGATTTGAATCCATGTTGGAAAAAGCGAACTTTGATTATTAAATTGTACTTCCGTAGTCACTCCATGTGAATCATCAGATAGAAAGCCTATTTAAAATAGCAACAGATCGCTTTCTTCCAAGGCCTGTCCCCTTCGTCTTATCCATCCTTATCAGCACACATCACCCGGCGTTGCGTACATTCAGTAAGAGATGGAAAGTTAAAGTGTTGGAGGTCAGGCCAATATTCCTACCCAATACATTGGTACACTTCGTAGGACGCCAGATTCCACGACACGCGACACTTATTCGCCCCACTCTCAGCTCGGAGGACTTCCGCTTTTCCGCGTCCTCTTATGCACGACAAGCGTCGCTACGCTGCTTATTTGAAGGCGGTCAATAAGCACTGGAAAAGAAGATACAATTTAGAACCTTGCTCTTGAAAGTCCAACAAACTTGTGGGGTTGAATATAGGTCAAGCGAGACTGTGACGTCACAAAATCGAAAGTATGATCATAGCAGTTATTGTAGCTGCAGCTTCTACGTTTTGTCATTGCTACCAGGCGTACAGCGCCACGACATAATCATGTGTCCTACACGCTGAGTGAGTATGAAATTGTAAGGAGCGCAATTCGAAAAGAGCACTGTGCGAAATGTAAATGTACTGACCGGTAGTCCCTCGAATTCTTGTTGCGAAATGTCATAGACAGTTTCTTGAAGACGACAAAATTAACTGGGTAAGGAATTATTGCAACAAAAATTCGTTATAGACAGATATGTGTTACAAGGATGCTTCATTTGCAACAATTCGCTGTGTAAATAACACAACGGAATGCATCAGTAGAATAGGGCCACTTGGGTCAGTCCAACATGGCCGCCAGCCGCAACGCTGATGTCACGAAGAAATAGAGGTTAATAACCTCTAGGAAACGGAGGTCAGGGGAGGGGGAGGCGGAGGACGGGAAACGCTAATTTTAAATTTATTTCTTCGTGACATCAGCGTTGCGGCTGGCGGCCATATTGGACTGACCCAAGTGGCCCAATTCTACTTGCATCCAGCAAAAGGAAGAAAGTAATGTGGGACAATAAACGCTGCTATCGGATGGGAAATAAAAGACTGGTTCTCGTTTTCCATTTCCGTATCTGGCAACTTCGCTTCCTCAGCCTGCAGCTGCTGTGACCATGGCTACGCGTTCTTGTGTCCCTCACAATGGCACTATTAAACAGTAAGAGCTAAGAAGAATATTAATCGCCAGACATAAGATCATTATTAGTTTAATGCGATATTTTATGGCTTTGTAACAATTTTTTTAAATAAGAAGTCGCAATACTGTGCAGAGAGAATAGAAAGGGTTTGTGCGAAGCATTATCTTGCGTTGCAGTGAAGCGGAAATTTGACGAGCTAATTAAAAAGCTAAGAACAGTTGCAATATTTCTGAGGAAATTATTTCAGACATGCCATTATAATATTTCTAAAAATAAAATTCTCCTCAAAGGCGTAGCCAAGTTAGACCCTTTCTGCAGTACAAACGACATAAATCACCCAGCGTCTGATTTTTCGGCCTTCTCTTTGCCCTTCTGCTAACGGTTCCCAAAAAATAATCAATCATGAGAATGTAAAGCTACTTTTGTTTGTGCGAGACCTGAGGATCTTATAGAGCTATTTGTGAAGATTGAAGCCTCTTTACATGTTACAAAATGCTTCGGCCTGTGACTTGTTATCGACTTTTCTGAGGGATGCAGCGTGTCCATCTTCAGTGCCAAGCAACGAAAGGAGAGTAGTAAGGTCCTGGAAAACTTAAATTTTCAGGTACTCTCTACTTTCAATTCTGTATGAAAACGAATGTACACCAAATAAAACAGATCTTACAAGAAACAGGAGCTTAATGAACAATTTCGCCTTAGAGTAAGAAGGATATATAAAATTAATCGCTGTACGCATATATATATATATATATATACGTATACATATATATATGTGTGTGTTTATATATTTTATATATACTATAATACTTAAAGCAATTCGCCAAAAGCACAGGAGATGAAAGTTATACAGCAATGAAAATAATAGTTTGCAACAATTCCAGATGGAAAGCTGCCAACCAATCAAAAGAATGAAGGGTAAGAAGAAGATACATTGTAGAGTCGACCGAAATAACGAAGTGTTCAGGCGGGTGTACAATTTGTAAGTTTAAAAAACAGCTCAGTAAAACCAAACTCTATCGTTAACATTACTAACATGACGACTAAGTATTTGGGTGGTGGGAAAAATTGGAACGCCATTCCGCCCGCTATTCAAACTTATGGGAATTAATAAAACTTCCACAAAAACGTAAAGCTGAAGACAGCGGTGTTGCATGTTGCATGTTGCATGCTGCATGTTGCATGTTGCATGTTGCATGTTGCATGCTGCATTATTGACTGGTACAATCCGCTACACAGTCGGTTGGTAAGCACTGATTACTGTCCATTGATAAGTCACGAATATTCAAACTTAACGAGACTGTACTGGTGTACACCACTGTTGCGTGACACAAACATGTACTGTGTAATTATCACACGGGTCAGCCTCTATTTTGCTTACCTCATTGGCCTTAATGCTCATACATTACAAACATAAACCTACTTTAAAAAGGCTAATAGCGCCCTAATCACAGCAAGTTGCAGAGTGATAACAACACTGTGGTTACAATAGTGTGAATCTGTAAACTACTGACCTGCTATATAATGAAACAATTACTGCGTCGAAAAATGTCGGTAGTACACCAAGCCTTACAAGACATGAGAAGAACCATAATATGTGTTTTGTGCTTCATAGAAACCTGGCTTTGTATTGGGGCACTAAGGACCAGAACCAAATCTCTATCGATCAAATTTTGCTCTACGCAATTATCTCCAAGGTTTTGACCAAATTTGGCAAGTATTATCACACGAGAACACTCGGAAGAAGACACGACTTTCCATATATGCCTAAGTACATACGGCCTCAATTTAAGCACATCTTTCAAGAACACTTCCATACAATGCAGCTCAAAATGATTGCAGTGGAATTTCTTACACAAGACTTAATACTAAATTTTCGTCACTCGATATCACTGAATTGGGTAATTTTTAACAAGAAAAAAATAATATGACGGTCTTAAGAAACACTCTGGTTCTTAATGACAGCTGGTCAGTGATCGGTCACGTCAAATGAGAGCTGGTCAATGATCAGTCACGTCAAATGACAGCTGGTCAATGATCAGTCACGTCAAATGACTGCTGGTCAATTATCAGTCACGTCAAATGACACCTGGTCAATGATCAGCGACGTCAAATGAACTGCAAAAGGACTAATAATTTCGACAACACTTATTTGTGCTATAATTATTAATGATGTATGTGAAGTGTAATTGTACGGACCCGCAGACTTTCGATTTCAAGCTTCTAGTGTCATTAGAAGTAAGCAGAACAGCGTGTTCACAGTTAACATCGTTGAAATCCTGATCTTTCGGGTGTCTGAATCCGTTACGTGAAAACAAGAATTGCTCACTTCTTAACCCCTAGGCCGATTCATTGCCTTGAGACGGAATCAGAAATTGGCACTGCACCGATCCTGCATCTGTAAGGTCCTGAGAACCCAGTCACAATTCTATGTTGATGAAATCTAACAAGATGCAACAGTATGCAGATAGTTATTTACTGCTAAATCACTCTACATGTTATGGGTGTCCATCGCAACCATCATCAGGAGTACATAGAACTGTAATTGCAGCCTCTGGTACGGATTATACTATCTGGGAAACAAGCTTCTTCCATCGTCAAATTTGGAAGAAGCTTGCTTCCCAGATAGTATGATCCGTACCAGAGGTTGCAATTACAGTTTTATGTACTCCTGATGATGCTTGCGATGTACACCCATAACATGTAGAGTGATTTAGCAGTAAATAAATATCTGCATACTGTTGCATCTTGTTAGATTTCATCAACATAGAATTACGATGAACGAAACCACGAATGTAAAAAAAAAAGTTTAAATTGTAACGGGGTTCGAACTTTTTATTCTGATTGCTTTGAAATATACTGGTCCTTACTTTAATTTAATATGTTCACGCCTTCTTTATAGACAGAATAAGAAGTGAACTCCTGTGCGGTAGGTCATGTCCGCCAGTAGTATGTCATATTACAGCAACTCCCAAAGATATTTCAATTAAGATATATTCAGCGCTTGATTTGTAGGAGATTTCTAGAGGTAATCCATTCAATGAACACCGCTGATGCGAGCTCACAGACGTACAAACACATTCGTTCGAAGCTATTTAATTTTGCTTTAATTACAAATCCTGCTGACTCTCGAAGTCAATAGAATGGTATGATATTATGATTAAATTCAGTTCACACTTTCATTCGGCCACTGATTTTTGCTCGGAAAGACAGGAACGCCCTGTATTTCACATCTGATTTACGCGGTTATTAGGCGAGTTCGCAAAATTGCGAAAAGTGACTATTAGTTTCGTCATTCTGTCCGTTTGCCTGCCCATCTATCCGACCCTCCGCATGGAACAACACGATTCCCACTGGACGGATCTGCATTAAACTTGATGCGTATTTTTTAAAAATCTGTCGATAAATTTCAAGTTTCATTAAAATATGACAAGAATAACGGTACTGTACGTGAGGACCAATATGCATTTCTGATCATATCTCGCTCAGTTCTGCTTAGAATGAGAAATGTTTAGATAAAAGTTGTAGATAAAATCGAAACACATTTTATGTTCAATAAAATTTTATTCGATAATCGTGCCGTTTATGAGACAACGTGGAAAAATATTGTAGATTTGGGCAGGCCACAGACGTCAATATGGAGCATGCGAATTGCATGATGGATACTTAAGGCTACAAACACACATCCAGGATGTGTACCACTTACTGCTTTTCCACTACAACAATGGTTGCCCGAAGGCGCCCCAATATTACGTAAATACATATATTGCCTGTCTTATTTTTACTGTCAGACCCCTTTTCGAGAATGCCGGCAGTGAATTTAACAACATACAGTTTGTTATTAATACTATTAGGTAAATTTTACATTCATTGTTCCGTGCATCATTGTAATTGTTTAAAAAATAACCAACACGATGTCACTTGTGGACTATCCTTTATTTTCATGGGTAGTCGTC
>Ga0123353_10015338_pt1 | contig 11124 bp, 12 predicted proteins | sample TergutLab28metaG_3_FD_92763 | JGI IMG/M metagenome (GOLD analysis project Ga0123353, IMG submission 92763) | Labiotermes labralis P3 segment gut microbial communities from Petit-Saut dam, French Guiana - Lab288 P3 | ecosystem: Host-associated > Arthropoda: Insects > Digestive system > Gut ... | reverse complement strand
TCCTTTTTCCTCGCGATTTCCTTCCCCAAAAAGATGGGTTCATCTTCCTGCCCGTATGTAACGGGCCCAATCTCGTCAGCCATACCCCATTCGCAAACCATGCGTCTGGCCATCTCCGTGGCTTGTTCGAGATCCTGCTTGGTTCCTGTAGTGGTCTCGTCATAAAACAGCTTCTCGGCAGTCCATCCGCCGTAACAAATGGTAATGCGATCGATGATCCAGGCCCTTGTCCGGCTGTAACTGTCTTCTTCGGGTAAAGACATGGCCATCCCCAGGGCCCTGCCGTGCGGTACGATAGTTACTTTATGAAGAGGATCCGAGTGTTCAAGGTAATAATGCAGAAGCGCATGGCCGGCTTCGTGGATGGCGGTCATGCGCCTTTCCTTTTCGGAGATTACCAGGGTTGTCCGGGCAACTCCCATCAGTATCTTGTCACGGGCTTCTTCAAAGTCGCTCATCTCCACTTTGGCCTTGTCCTTGCGTGCGGCGAAAAGGGCCGCCTCGTTCACGAGGTTCGCAATATCGGCGCCGCTCATTCCAGGAGTTGCCCGCGCGATTCTTGCGAGATCAACTCCTTCATTCAGCGGAATCTTCCCCGAGTGTATTTTAAGAATATCTTCCCTTTCCTTGATGTCCGGCATGGCTACTACAACCTGACGGTCAAAACGGCCCGGCCTCAAGAGGGCAGGATCAAGCACATCCGGCCTGTTGGTTGCCGCCAGGATGATCACCCCTTCTTTGGAATCAAAACCGTCCATTTCTACAAGTAACTGATTTAAAGTTTGCTCGCGCTCATCGTGACCGCCTCCGTAGCCTGCTCCTCTTGTACGGCCGACCGCGTCCAGTTCGTCAATAAAAATAATACACGGAGCGCTGCGTCTCCCCTGATCAAAGAGATCACGGACACGGCTCGCTCCGACTCCGACAAACATCTCAACGAAATCCGAACCGGACATGTGGAAATAGGCAACTCCCGCTTCTCCGGCTACAGCTTTGGCCATAAGTGTCTTTCCGGTTCCGGGCATCCCGACAAGAAGCACTCCCTTTGGAATACGGGCGCCCATCTTGGTAAATTTTTGCGGGTCCTTTAAAAAAGCAACAACTTCTTCCAGTTCATATTTGGCGTCCTTTTGGCCGGCCACATCCTGGAAAGTGATTTTATTCCCTTCATCCTGATAACGTTTTGCCCTGCTCTTCCCAAACTGAAACGCCTTGTTCCCCGGCCCCTGCATATTCCTGAACAGGAACCAGATGAAGCCAAAACCGATAATCCAGGGAAGAACATCCATAAATACTTTCATGGGAGTAATCCCTGCGGCAGCTCCGGACACATTGACGCCCTTCTCCCGCAGCCTGGCAAGGAGCTCCGGATCCTGGTAGGGGATAAGGGTTTTGAACATTTGCCGGTTCGCGCCGTTCCGGCGGATACCTTCAATGGTTTTGTTGTCAAGTATTGTTACATCGGTGATTTCATTTAACTCCAGCGCTTTGGTAAAAACCGAATAGGGAATTTCCTGCTTTGAAGGCCCTTCATTGGCTCTAAAGAAATACGCGATAAAAATGCCTGCAATCAATACAAAAAAAATCAAAGTAAAGCGGCTGGCCGGACCCTTAACCGGGAAGTCCGGACGAGGAGGAATTTTATCCTTTTGATCATCAAACACCTTTACCTCCGAGAACATCAAAGAGAGGAGATCCATCACCGGATGCTTTGGAATCCCTGAAAATCACCAATAAATCACTACCAAGACAGATAAAAGCGGCAGGTCCGTCTGCATCGCAAACAGTAATTACTCCGGTATACCTTGAACGGGTTTCTCTTTCAAGTATATCGGAAAAACGGCGCTTATGCCCCCCCTTTATAATACAATCTCCCTTGGCATGGTTACGAAAAACCAGAGGAAAGCTGAACGCATGAACAAGCAAATCCAGTTTTCCGGACCCAAGAACGCTTCCTTTGATGGTATAAAAGCCAGGTTCTTTTATCAACATGGAAAACCCGTGTTCCCCCGCCATTTCACGCGCCTTAAGCAAAAAAATATACCCGTTCCGGCTTTCCAGCCTGACTTTTCCCAGATCCTGGGCTTTAACATGTCCAGATTTATCCGGAGCCACTGCCCGGCGAACCGCGGCTCTCCTTGGCCGGCTGTCTGATTTCTTCATGGATTTTGCCAGCTTATCCGTACCGGTTAAAACCGATTCTTCCCGTAAAATTAAAGGAGCGTTCAAAAAATCCTCTTCCCTAACCGAAAGCCCTCCGGTTTCACTTCCGTTTTCAGCAACAACAGGTTCCCAGGGAATACGTTTAAAAACCTCAGACTCAAGAAATTCCGCGCTTAAAGCCTGGGTTTCCGCCAAACCTAAAAGAGAACTCCGCCACGAAGGGAAGAAATTATCCAGCACCGGGATGAGTTTTAGCCGTATGCGGTTTCGAAGAAAGGCAGGATCCTCATTGGTGGAATCAGTTCTAAAGGGGATATTTCTTTCATTGAGATAGTCAAGAACATCCTGCCGCTTTATATCAAGAAGAGGCCTCTGCATGCGCCCCCTCTGCCGGGGCATGGGCGCGAGCCCCGCGGGCCCCGAGCCCCTTAATACCCGCATGAGAATTGTCTCCTCGAGGTCATCCTTTGTATGGGCGGTGAGAATCCAATCGGCCTTTAGCCGCCTTCTTTCGGCCCGGAGCGCCTGAAGCCTGAAAAACCTGGCCGCGCCTTCAATACCGGGACCGCCTGAATGCGCTTTTGAAACAACCTTTCCCGGCGGAATGGAAATAATCCGGCAGGGAACTTTCAGACTGAGGCATAGCTCCCTGACTGCCAAAGCATCACCCCTGCTTTCCTCCCGAGGCCTAATCCCGTGTTCCACATGTACGCAATGAAGCACAAAACTCTCTTTGTCACGCAAGGCCGCAAGAGCAGCCAACATTGCTGTAGAATCAGCGCCCCCCGAAACCGCCGCGAGGAGATTAGCCCCCTGCTTTGCTATGGCAGTCTCGAGGGCTTTATATAAACGGGATTCAAATGAAAGCATTTCCAGAATTATATATCAGGGGAGAGGGGATTGGGGAGTGGCAAAAAAGGTGACTAGCCTACCTACGGTTCAAATGACGGCTTCTTAGGTCACCATTTTTGGATTCCCCAAGAGTTTTCGAGGCAGCGCTATCCCACCCCTTCTTTGGAAATCTTTATACTTTTTTGTTTGGCCAAAGCCCGGCGAATTAAGTCTTTGCTTCCTTCTTGTCGCCAGGGCCGGCAGCAGCGCCGGGAGCGGCGCCAGGTGCGCCAGGAGCGGCGGTGCCGGGTGCTGCGGCGCCAGGTGCGGCGGCTGCGGCAGCGGCGGCAGCAGCGACCTCTTCCTCGGTGGGAGCGGCCACTTTTTCTTCCTTCGCGTACTTCACAAGAACAACTACCTGATCGGGAGCTGATAAAACCCGGATTGCTTCGGATATCGGCACTTCCCGGACGTGGATGGACTGGTTAACACCGAGATTGGAAATATCCAGCTCGATCCTTTCGGGAAGATCCTTGGGCAGACATTCCACTTCAATTTCGTGGAGCGGGAATTCGAGAACACCGCCATCCCGGACACCGAGAGGATTGCCTTTAAGGTTGATAACAACCCTTGCCCTGAGGGCAACTCCGCTTTCTATTTCATAAAAGTCAACATGGAGGACATTTCCGTCCAGAATGCTGCGCTGGGTATCTTTTACAAAGGCATCATAGGGTTTCCCGTCTATTTCTACCTTGACGATGGTACTTACAGAGATATTTTTAATCCCGTTTGTGAATTCCAGGGCATCCAAATCAATTGGAAGCGATTTCCCGGCACGTCCATAAAGTACTCCGGGGATACGCCCGGCACGGCGGATTTTACGGGCTTCTGCGGAACCTTTATTCTGACGGCTCCTTGCTGACAATACAACCTGACTCATATTCTACTCCTTGGGCATTTGACTATTCTGGGACGACAGGGTTCGAACCTGTGCATGCCGGAGCCAAAACCCGGTGGCTTACCACTTGCCTACGTCCCAATAGTTTAATAAAACTACGGCTCAATGCCAACTGGTCGAACCGCTATTTTCGTGAAAATACTATACAATAAATCACTAAAAATGGTCAATGAAGAAGCTTGCTGCTAAATTTATATATAAGTCAGGATCCTTTTCTCAAATTTCCATGGTTTGATCATCAGGACCGCTTCCCATATCGTATTTATCGAGAATAGCTTTCTGAAGCGCTGCCCGGAAATCAGGGTTTATGGGATGGGCTACATCCTTATACTCACCAACCCGGGTTTTTCGGCTTGGCATGGCGATAAAGACCCCGTTTTTCCCTTCGATGATCTTAACATTATGAATCACAAAGCAATCATCGAATGTGACTGTTACATAGGCCTTCAGTTTACCTTCCCCAGCTACTTTACGAACCCGAATGTCTGTAATCTCCATGGCGTATCTCCTTCGTTGCATCTCTTCTCAAAGAGTTCGAACACTAATATTCTAATACCGGATTGGCCTTATGCGCAAGGAAAAACGTTAATCTTGCAAAAAATCCATTTCCGGCAAATTCCTTCGCCGCCGCTTCCCCTGCTTCCTTTTCGGTAAAAACGCCAAAACAGGCAGAGCCGGCTCCGGAGAGCCCCTTAAAAGAAGCGCCGCATTTATCTAATTTCTCCAGAATGGAAAAAATTTTTAAGCGATAAGCTTCGGGAAACACAGGAAGAAAATCATTATAAAAAGGCCAGGAACGGGGGTCCTCATCAAGGCATTCTTCAAAGTTCTTTGCTCCCATACCTTTACGTGACAGGCTTAAAGGCTCTCTTTCTCTGGCCTCATCCAAAAGCCTATAGGCGAAAGCTGTGTCGATGGAAAAGGGCGGCTTCACAATAAGCACCCACAGATCCTTTAAACGGCCGGATTTTATACAAAAAACCCTTTCTCCGCGGCCGCTCACTCTGGCGGCTCCCCCAAAAAGGAAAAAAGGCACATCACTTCCCAAAATTGCGGCCATTTCCATGAGTTCTTCCGGGGATAAACCGGTTTTTGCGAGGTAATTCAGGGCCAAAAGCGTAGAAGCGGCATCGGAAGAACCGCCTCCAAGTCCCGCCCCGGCGGGAATACGCTTATAAAGATGAATTTCAAGGGCGTTTTTATAACCCGTTTGCCTGCGGAAAAGGGTAGCTGCCTTAAAAACCAGGTTATCACCGTGATTGATATCTTCTTTGGGCCCCTCCCAATCCACAGACAGCCGGCAATCCCCTGCCTCATTTAAACACTTAACCCTGATAGTGTCAGAAAGGGACAGAGGTACAAAAAGGCTTTCAAGCTTATGGAAGCCGTCTTCCCTCTTTTCCCCAAGCTCAAGGTGCAGATTAATTTTGCAGGGAGCTTCAATAACGCACTTTTTTACGGACTTATCAATCATTTCTTGATTATAGGGCTTGACAAAAAAAAAAACAGTTGACAGATTCAAAATCATTACTTAATGTTTCAAGAGTAAATTAACATAAACTTACTTGTTAGTATGGAGAGTGTTATGGTTTTGAATGAGCCCTTAGATGAGCCACAACTTGCCCTTGCGTATTTATCAGACGATTGCTACGATTGGCAGGGTGAGAAGTTTCAGGTCTTCGTTTTTGACGATGATGACAGCGAGGATGACGATGATATGACTGACGACGAAAGCTTCGATGACATGGACGACGACTTCGATGACGACTTCGACGACGAAGACGACTTCGACGATGAAGACGAAGATTATGATGACGAAGACGAAAATTTCGACTATGAAGAAGACGTAGACTACGACGACTTTGACGAATGATCGCCTGAACTTTCGGTTCGAAAGATAACGCTGGCGGTATCCCAGAGTCTTTCCAGTTCAAAAAATTGACGGGCTCTCACAGTCATCAAATGAATAACAATATTCCCCAGATCCAAAAGGCACCATTCCTCAGGAACAGGTTCCCTGGAGGCTTGTTCCCGGCTGCCTGATCCCGGCCTCCTGGAACGATGAAAGATCTCCAGCCCGCGTTCGCGCAGGAAGTCTTTTATATGCCGCTGAAGCCCAGACAGATGGGTATCGCTTGTAACTGTTGCAATAATGAAAAAATCCGTCCAAAAATTGATTGGCCGCATATCCATGACAATAACATCCATGCCGCGGTGGCTTTCCAGCAGTTTCCCAAGCTCTATGGCGAAAGAGCTTTCGTCTTCATTCTGTAACATGTCGCCCATTAAAGTCCTTCCCGATAATGAGTGTAATATCCGGTCTATACTCAAAAGCCGGGGGGTCAAGCTCCATATCAGGGCCGGCAGCTCGAGCCATATTTGCCGCGGCGTTTGCCGCCGAATCATAGCGGATATTATCGCAGCGAATGACTTCTCCGAAAGTCGTAACAACATTCTGATAGCCTGATCTGTCTATAATCAAGGTTTTTTCATAATCGTTTGAGTCCGCGTTGCCGATGGCAACAATGTCATATCCAAAACCGCGAAAAAGTTCTGCGGTACGCCCGGCAAGGCCGTTAACCGTTGTTCCGTTCAGTATCTCTACGGTAAAAGTCCTGTCGCCTATGAGATTCTCCGCGGGCTGCGTCAAACTGCCTGAAGTCTGGCGGACAATTTCTTTTATAAGACTCCCGTCCCAATAGGGGAAAATCAGAGTCTGTCCGGAAACTTCCCGGACATTTCCGGTTACCGATTGAATACTGACCCTGTCCGGATCAATTTTGGAAAATTCATCAAAGAGCCTGGCTTGAGCCTGCTGATTCATACCTGTCCGCATAAGGGAATGAAAAAGCCGCGAGACCTGCGGAATTTTCAGGAAGCGGTTTTGCTCTCCCAGGCGCTTGATAAAACCAAGGAAAAACCTTTGGCGGCGGAAATCGGCCAGCTCGCTGCTTTCTTCGGGCAGCTCATAGGTAATGTAGACCTTGGCTTTATCACCATCCAGAAAACTAATTCCCGAAGGAAACAAAATGTATCCCTCCTGGTAATCATCAACCGAAGAAGGAATAAAAAGCTCCACCCCTTCGATGATGTCAACTATCTTGCCAAGGTTTTCAAGGGAAATAACTACGGAAAAAGAAATTTCTATATCCATAAGTTTTTCGATTTCCCTTACAAAAGGCGCAATTCTGCGGGGGTCGTACACAGTATCCAGTCTGTCAACTCGGTTGGCTCGCTCAATGACCTGCCCCAAAGAACCGGGAATATCAAAAACCGCCGCGCGTCTTGATACGGGAGAATACATGAGCACATAGGAACACAGGGGCACAAGCGGAGATTTATCGTCGTTTTCGATGACAAAAAGGGCATTGATGATCTTGTCGGCGGCGGGGGATTCATTTATGGGATTCGGGCGGAGAAAAAACACGGCAAACAGGGCGCCGGCGGCAAGGAGCAGGATAATAAGCACAAGAAGCAATACACTGGCATCGATTTTTCTTTTTTTCACTGGATGTTCCTCTTATTCATCGCAGCAAGAAGTCTTCTTGTGCCGTAGGAAATATCCAAAGATCGGGAACGGAGGTAACTCACGGTGTTATTAAGAACTGTCTCAAAAAGAACATCAAGGTCTGTATCCATGCTTATTTCTCTTAACATAGGGTCAACTTTTATACGGGATACTTCGATCTTGTCTGCCACATATACAACTTTCGCAAGAGGACACATATCCCGCACGCCTGTTGTATGATAGCGTATTGCCTCAAGAATGTCCTTATCGCTTATCCCGTACTTTTTACGGAGCATCACCGCCCCCGCGCGCGCATGGAGCAGGCTGGGCTTGCTTCGCTCAAGTTTTGATATGCTTCCGCCATCAGCATGGGCCAGGCGGAAAAGCTTGTCTTCGCTTAGGCCCTTGCACATGTCATGGGCAATTCCCGCCAAATACCCTTTCTGGCGATCAAGGCCGAATTTGCCGCAGAGATCCCAGGAAAGGAGTGCGGTATTTCTGGAGTGCATGAATCGTTCAAAGTTCAGGTTAAACCGGACTTCGTTTTCAACTTTAATGATGATCTCGGAAAGCTTGTCTGTTTCGACACCTGAAGCCGCATTCCCTTTCGGGGAATTTCCGGCAAAGCCGTACAGCCTTAAGTCTTCGATAACACACCTGGCGCCGGACGGAACGAGGTAACGCCAGGCTTCTCCTCTTGCGATTTTTTCCCGAATGTCACTGGACGAGATATGTATTCTTTCGTTGTTAAGCGCTTTGTAAGGATAAGTGAAGCTTCCGGTAGAGCGCTGTTCCGCGGAAAGCGGATCGGTTTCTTCCCTGCGGGCTATGATAAAATCAGCGAGGCGGGCAATCTCGTCCGGCCTCTGCCATTCATTGAAACTGGAAACCAAATCATCACCCAGGATTAAGCCTGGCTTTTCGCTGGGCCGGTACCGGTCAATAATATCGATAAGGGTGTCAACGGTGTAGGAAACCCCTTCCCGCTCAAGCTCACAGTTATCGACAGTAAGACGCGGATCTCCGGCTATGGAAGCAGCCAGCATTTCAATGCGTTCCTTTGGCGAAGCTCCGTCGGCATTAATTTTAAAGGGGGATTGATAAGCCGGGACGAGGATAACCCTGTCGTAACCAAAGCGGGAAATAACTTCATCGGCCAAAAAAAGATGGCCCATGTGAACTGGGTTGAAGCTGCCTCCCAGAACCGCCAGTTTCACGGCGCCTCCTGAACCAGTGAACCCAAAACCGATGCCAATTCCTGCATACCTTCCCCAGAGAAAACAGAGATCCCCAAAACCTGTTCCTCCTGATACTTGTTTCCAAGCTCCCTAAGCCTTTCCCGAACCGGAATGAAGCTTTCCTCTGGAAAGCCTCTTTCCCCCGGAAAGCCGTTTTCCAGGTCCAGCTTGGTCCCGATCAGGATCCGCCGCTTTGCCGTCAGTTCCGGAGAAAATGCCTCAAGCTCTTTATACAATACATCAAAGGCCGACAGGTAGTTATCCTCACCCAGATCGATGAGAAAAGCAAGGGCCGCGGTACGGGAAATATGCTTTAAAAAACGGATTCCCAGGCCCAGGCCTTCCGAAGCGCCCTCAATGAGCCCTGGAATATCGGCGATGATAATATCCCTGGTATCGTCATCGCCTGAACCAAGGGTAAGAACACCCAGGTTGGGGATTTTGGTGGTAAAAGGGTATGGCGCTATTTTGGGCCTCGCGTTTGTAAACTTATCCAGGAGTGAAGATTTTCCCGCGTTGGGAAATCCGACAAGGCCTATATCGGCAAGCATTTGAAGCTCCACAATTAACTGCCGCTTCTCGCCTTTCTTCCCGGGCAAAGCCCTCCTTGGAGCCTGATTGGTTGATGATTTAAAGTGAATGTTTCCCCAGCCGCCGTTTCCGCCCTTGAGGAAAATAAAATCGCCTTCTTCTTTGCCGAAATCCCGGATAAGGCAGCCTGTTTCGGCGTCTTTGATAACTGAACCGGGTGGCAAGGGAACAACGACGTCCTCTCCGTTCCTGCCGTAGCGGCCCTGGCCCTCGCCATCCCGGCCGTTTTCCGCCTTGAAGGTCTGTCTGTACCTTAAGTGAGCAAGGGTGCGGAGGTTACGCTTTAGTCGGAACACCACATCGCCGCCGCGGCCGCCATCACCTCCCGAAGGGCCGCCCCTGGGGACAAATTTTTCCCTCCGGAACGCCACACATCCGTTCCCGCCATTACCCGAGGATACTTCAATTAAAACTTCATCGGCGAATTTCTGCATATACCTGGCTTTACATCCCGGTCTTATTTGGGTTATTAATTACTGTCTGTAAAAAAATAATTATTATTCGGCGGCGACTATTGTAGCCAGTTTGCGGCCCCGGCGTTGAGTAAAGGCAACTGTCCCGTCTTTTAGGGCAAAAAGGGTATAATCTCCTCCGCAGCCCACATTGGGCCCCGGATGGATATGGGTTCCGCGCTGACGCACTATGATTGAACCGGCTTTAACAATGCCTCCCCCAAAAACCTTTACGCCAAGGTAATGAGGATTGGAATCTCGTCCGTTTTTTGCTCCGCTTCCGCCCCGTTTACGTGCCATATCAATTCCTCCGTTCGATATTAACCATGCAATTATCCGGAAATTCCTGGGAAACCGAAAGCAGGCCTTCTATCAGGAAGGTCCCCGCGGCGTCAAGGAATTCCTTCCCCTCCGCGGTATATTCGGTTTCTACGCTGAAACTTCCTCTTTCCGGGATACTGCCCCGGACACTTATGCCCTTTCTTCCGGAAAGGACCCGTATTGTAGTCCGGGAAAGAACCGAAACCGCGGCGCAGACTATGTCGTTACCCCGCTCGCCGGCTCCCGCATGACCCTGCACACTGCAGGATTTAAGCAATCCTGCCTCGTCCAAGGCCACATCCACCCGGATCATTTAACCTGAAAAGAGACCCGGAGGCCTCTTATACCCCGACAATATCCTGTATTTTGATTACCGAATACTGCTGGCGGTGTCCCTGCTTGCGCCGGTAATCTTTTTTTGGCTTATATTTAAAAACTATGATCTTTTTCGCCTTTTCATGGGCTTCCACCACCGCGCGAACCTTGACGCCCTGTACATAGGGAGAGCCTACGCTTACCTTATCCCCTGAAACCAGCAGTACCGAATCAATATCCAGCGAAGAACCCGGCTCGGCATCAATCTTGTCCACAGATAAAACGGCGCCTTTTTCGGCTTTGTACTGTTTTCCCTTAAATTCCATTAACGCATACATAAAACTATCCTTCCAAAAGCGATTGAATGATCTTTATACCAAATAAAGGAGGTTTTAGTCAAGTATCCTTAAAAACCCAATTTGCAGAGCAATGTACCGCAAATGGTATCAATGATATTCCATAGGCTTGGAAATATCTTTGCAGCTGCCATTTGCGGCACAAGCACAGCAATCAGGTTTTCACCAGATATAAAAAACCCAATTATTAAGCTTTAGTTACAAAACTAGCATAAAGAATTGGTTTTTTTACATCGCCTCTAAAAACGGTATGCACACCAGGTTTAACGCGTCTTTCAGCACCATTTTTACCGCAAGGCAAAGGGCAAGGCGGGCGTCAACAAGTTCGCTTCCTTCGGCAGAAAGAATGGGGCAGTCGTGATAGAAGCGGCTGAATCCCTTGGCAAGCTCG
>Ga0123353_10015336_pt1 | contig 11124 bp, 9 predicted proteins | sample TergutLab28metaG_3_FD_92763 | JGI IMG/M metagenome (GOLD analysis project Ga0123353, IMG submission 92763) | Labiotermes labralis P3 segment gut microbial communities from Petit-Saut dam, French Guiana - Lab288 P3 | ecosystem: Host-associated > Arthropoda: Insects > Digestive system > Gut ... | reverse complement strand
TCCAGCGTATTTCCTGTATTGCTATAATTCCAGTCTTATATTTGTCAATTTGGTCAAGTAGAAGTCTAAGTGCTCCTGCTCGATATAAAGATAGGACATTCCAGTTCCCTAGATAAAATTAATTCCTTCTCCAATATTTTCTATTCTGTATCCTGCCTAGTTGTCGTCCTTCCATCAGTCTGGTTTTTCCTCTAGTAGTTTTCATAACAAGAAATGTTTTCCAAGGTCAGAGAGTAAGTCCGACGCTCAACCCCCAACCTGGAGGACCAGGGTGCCTCTCTTAGTCTGACCCCTACCCTTCGACCTGTCCGCCAAGGGTGACCCTACCAGTAGCTACGCTACCGGCGGCATAGCTCTCCGGGTCATTGGGGTACTCAAGCTCCCCTACCACGACAAGGTGGAGGCATCAACAGGGGAGATTTTGTTTTGTCTGAGATGATAAATTCACACCTCTATGTTACACACATTCTTAACACCATTTGTGCAATGATGTAAGATTTTTTTAAAATAAATTCAGTACATTGTTTTGAGTGGTTCTGGCGACTAATGAGCAGGGTCTTGTCACACAGCATTACTTCTGATAGACATTTAGCTTATTTTATGAAATGGAGATATAATTTCCTAGGTATCGTCTTGAGACACTTAGCTTGTGACTGTGAGAACATTAGCCAGTCATATATTCTGATCAAAGATTTGCCTGGTGTTTTCAGTGCAACTGTTGTAGCAGTACTGCTTATATACAGAAATGTGTAATCAATTCACTTTCACTGGATAAGCATCAGATGACAGTGAGGTTTATAGATCACTGCAAAATTGTGGGTCTTCAGTATGGAACTTGCTTCATGCCACCCTTCTGATGCAAGAAATGTGGAGATAGCACCTAGTTTTTTAGAAAATTTGTTTACCCCTGTGCTATACAGATGCCTGTAGACACAAAATTCACAGCACAACAGAAGAACTAACTTCCACCATTAGAAAGGAGAGGCAGGGCCCTGACTTTTGTCAGGCTGTCTTCCAAATTACTACACCTTTGCTATGTATAGTGTTGTTATGCCTTTAAATTTGTACCGTGGAACAAGAAAAAGCAATGCCTCATTTAAATAATGTCAGACATTAGTTGTTATTAGCACACCGTATTTTACACCAAATGTACTGGGATATAAGAATGCACAAAATGGACAATTTTAAAATAATGGGTTGTTCGTGTTTAAAGATATAGATGTTAGTCAATGTTTGTATGGTTTGGTTTGGTTTATTTATTCATTCATTCAGTCACATATGTAACATTGGACACATCCATTACAGGTTACAGTTTACATTACAACTTATAATATATGGACATCCACACAATACAATATAATAAATAACAATACAAAATTTAAAGACCAAATGGAAGTGGAATTTATCACTACATCTAGATATATGTGTATTTTTGTAAATATATCTTAGAGTTAAGAATTCAAATTAAAAGTAATAATATATAATGGTATTGAGTTATGTTACATGCAAGAATATTTAGATGTTTACGCCAAAATCTCTGTTGGAATTCCAAGCAAAATATTCCTCTCAGTAAAATGAATTTATAAGAAGGAAACTTTTTAAAACATATGTGAATTGGTTTATGTCATGAGATGTATTTTTGATGCTAGTAGGAAGGTGATTAAAAAATTTTGATTCCAAAATAAAAGGGACCTTTTTGGAAAGTTGTTAAGTTTGCAGTTGGAGTATGTGAGTCAGAACTAAATCTGGTGTTAATATTACGAATTTCTGAATTTGATTGATTTAAATCTCTATTTTTGGCAACAAATAATAAAAGGGAAAAAATATATTGTGATTTTAATGGTAGAATTTTTAGATTCTTGAATAACTGAAGATAAGAATCTCTATTTCTGGTATTCATAATTATTCTAATTACCCTTTTTTGAGTTTTAAAAATATTAGAGCTGTATGCAGAATTGCCCCAGAAAATTATGCCATATGATAGACTGGAATGAAAATATGAAAAGTAAATTGCCCTTTGTGTATCATGGGACATAAAATGTTTGACATACCTAATTGCCTAGCATGCTCTGCTTAGTTTAATCATCATTTGATCAATATGTTTTCGACAATAAATGGAAAGTACATCTGTAAAGTTGTCTAATGTGGATTGCTGTAAGAACCTAAAATATCTCATCAAGCAGGAATTTCAAAATCATTAGTGATAATCGCTGCTATGACCAGGGATTGTAGTGGGAACATAAATTCCTGCCACTAGATAGCGATATGTGGCGGGTCGTATGCGCCATCTGGTGACAAAAATCAAAGATATGTATCACGATGTTGTAGAATTAGGTTAAGATTCCAAAGAGGCGTTGTTATTATTTTCTGTAACAGGAAAAATGACCAAAAAACCAATTATATCTACCGGAAGGTGAGGATACGTTTCTTTGTCGTTGGAGGTTTGTTTGAAACGTAAACCCTATACAGAAAACAGAAAAATGGAGGTTCATCGTGAGTTTCACGAGGCGTAAATAAACATTCGTTACGAAAAGTCATAATACCTTACGTTTTTTGCACGTAGTTAAACAACAAGCCATATATTAGCTAGCGAAAAGTATATATTCACAACGACCAGAGGCCAGAAAGACCTCGTAGGGGTTCAACTAAGATCTTATTCTTCGAGTACCAGCGCATCTTGCGAGGAGGTTGAAAGGCCGGAACGTGATGGTAATTATTCACTTCCGTTAAACCTTTTAAAGACGAAACGTTATCTGCTTTATATAAGGCATCAGTCCGTACCGCGCTGCAAACACTTTCCACCACGGTTATAAAAACCAATCAGTTAATAATGTATAAAGCTAAGGTCGCTGTATGTTCTGAGATCCTTACAAAACATTGCAAAGCGAGGACCATGTAGAATATTTGAATGTTAAACCTGGTGATACGTAAAGGAAACGCTAGGCTTTAAAACGTTAATGTAGAGCACCTCACTTCGTAATAGTCGATCGCAGTACCCCACGTCCTGTGAATCTAGAAAGTAATATTTCACAAACCTGCATTGTGACCATCATAGTGTACAGAATACTTCGTGGCCCACGCCGATGCATTTGTAATTCTAATTTATTTCACATACCAAAGATCCATGATACGTAACAAAACCTCTGGATAAAGAACAAGTCATAATACAACAAATAAAAGTTCCAGCTACATGAAAATAAACTAGTTATTATACAAGCAAAAATATTAAGATATTGCATATGAATAAAAAAGAAAAGACATTGCAACCTTAATAGAGTAATGAGTACACAATGGCACAATAAAATAATAAGTGTATATAGGATTGAGAACATAACAACAAATATATTCATGTTGGGCACAGAAATCAGAATAAAGTTTATATAAAACATGAAGATTATTATAATTAAAATACTCATCTAATGAAGAAAAAGAATGTAGGTCAAGAAAGCCTTTTAAAGGTGATATAAATTGTTTCATATCATGATATAAGCTCTTTATATGCTCAGAAATACAAATGAAGATCATAATACTAAAATAGTAAGGTCCCTGTGGATAAGATATCAAAATTGATAGTGGCTGATGAATATTAGATTGTTCAAAAGTGGTAATGCTCTCTATCTCAGAGTTTAATGTGAATTAGGTTTTATTCTTAATTACAAAAAGTGCAAGTTAGTGTATATACTATGATTTTACTGGTACATATTTAATTTTTTGCAATTCTCTGCAAGAGCACACATTTTAATTCTGATAATCCTCTTTTGTAGCTTAAAAATAGTACTACATGAGGAATTTCCCCATGAAATTATTCCATAATTCATGATGGAGTGAAACTATGCATAGTATATAATTTCCAGTTTCCAAAGACATAAATGGTTTAACCATTCTAATTGCCAAACATGCTGCACTTATTTTAGGCAAAATCATATCTATATGACTTGTTGATGAGAGTGTGTTTTCAACTTTTATTCCACAGAACTTCACATTGGGGATATTAGATATTACTTTATTATCATCAATATTCATATTGGTAAGAGAACTGTTCTTAGTTGAAAATTGAATGAAGTAAGGTTTATCAGTTTTTAAAGATAATAAATTTGCATTAAACCTCTCATTTATGTCTTTAAATACCCTGTAAATTTCATTTATAAAAGCTAAAAACATCATGCCAACATAAACGGGAACTTTATTTGATCAGTAGAGATGGTAATAATTCTAACTTGAAGGCATACTCTAAATCTTAATACTTAATTCTGTCTAAAGCAATTAAAGCTGCAAAACAACTTCATTACAACACTAAGATCTCTCTAAGTCCAACAATAAAATTAAAACTACCTGGGATATTATAAAAATGGAAACAGGCAAAACCCATATAAAAAAGGTACTCAACTCGTGTATGTAGATGGCAAGTTAATTACTACTTAACACTTAGCAACCGAACAATATGGCTTCAGAAATAATTCCTCAACTGAAAAAGTCTACTACAAACTAATAAATGAAATATTATTAGTACTTAATAATAAATTAATAGTTGGTGGAATATTTTGTGACTTAGAAAAAGCATTCAGTTGCATAAATCGTGATATGCCTTTGTCAAAATGTGAATATTATGGATTCAGGGGTAAAACCAATGCACTATTAAGTTAATACCTCAGTGACAGATATCAGAGAATACTAATAGATAATAGCTTTTCTCATAATACTGCTTTTTTCAGAATGGGGTAAAATAAAACATGGTGTTCCGCAGAGATCAGATCCTTTGTTCTTCTAACACTATATAAATGATCTTCTGAATGTAATAGCTGACCTATCTAAACTGGTTCTATTTGCAGATGACACAAGCATAATAATTGCAAATCCTAGTCCCTCAAAATTTAAAGAAGATATTAACAGTACAGTTGATAATATAAATGACTGGTTCAAAGTTAACTCATTATTATTAAAATTTGATGAAACTTACTCATTACAATTTATGAAAAAAAAGTAGTCATGAAATTAACATAATAACATTATGCACCACATGCGATCAAACTGTTATTCTGGTTCAACTTAGGTGAAATTTAAAATGCAATATGATATTTGGCAGGGTACTTCATCTAACAATTTTGAAAGAAAATGACCAGTATATTTTGAGTTCTTGTGTCTGGTGGGCAATGGAATGGACAGATGATACATCTACGGTATGAGTTCATTTCATTCACTGTGTATGAAGGGTGCATTAAGAACTTATTTCAAACACTCAGACACTACACAAGAGCTATAATGTAAAACAAAATTTTTTTAACCCAAATTCAGCAAATTACATATTGTGTAGCATTAGGCAGGGCATAGTGTTCATAAAAAAAATTATTGAAAATTGGTCGGCTGGTTCAAACGTTTCATTGAGAGGACATGCGCGCGCACACACACACACACACACACACACACACACACATGCATGTGCATTAGCATTCTTCTGTTGTAGGAAGTAAAATAGGCTAAAAAGACCAGGAGTTTCAAGCAGATCTAAAAACCTACTTTCCTGTTCCATAGATCTGTAGAATTTCTAGCAGTGTGACATTTCTGTGGGTATTATTTTATTTTAATTTGTGAAGAGGGTATTACTGAAATATAGAGTCATTATATGTGAAGCTTTTCAGATATAACCTTGAAGTTTTGCATTATTGTGTTATTACAGACTCAGGAACATTATGTCATATGTTTTGATATTTTTACATTTTATTACTGTACCAAATTTCACATTGTAGATGCAGTAATTCATTACTTATCTCCATAAAACTAAAAGCTGAAGACAGTTTTAACATATATAATTTAAATTTGCTGCTGCTTAAGAAGGTCATGCATCTGCCATGTTGCTAGTACTGATGCAGGGCTTTCTTGCAATGGCATACTTGTGTTCATATCAAGGTTGTGTTAATACTGGTCATCTGGCTAGAAGTTGAAATGTGGGACATAAAATCAAACTTCCATGTCCAGACATTATGGTTATCTCAAAAGCCTGCTGTTTTCCTTTATAGGCTGGAAGATATACTATATATCACAGTTACATAAGCAGGGTTGGTACACTGACGCAGGTAAACTAAGCTGTCACCTTGGGTGGAACATGTTAATGACTTTTTCATGAATCAAAATCAATTTTTGCTGCCCTTTTGTTCATATAGTGACCGTTAATTGAGACATTTAAATGTATTATGGACTGTTAATAAACAGTTAAGAATCATGACATGGATGACTGATTTTTATCACAGTACTTGGAAATTTTGTGTTCTTAGATGTATTGAAGTTCTAAGAAAGTTGATCTAATATCTCATTCTAAATTGTGTGTTCATATCTCATTGCCTGAAGTGGGATTTAGGCTTGTACAGACTGTGATGATTATGTTTATACAACTTCAACTGTTTTAAAATTGGCATTATCATTCTGGTATTTGTAGCAAACAGCAGTATAAATAGATTTTTTAATGTTTTCTTTGTTGTAGCAATATCATGTATATTCTGCTGGAAAGTGCTGCCATCTTCTGCTATTTGTCTGTAACTGTAGGGGCAGAACCCAGAGTTATTGTGGACCTAGATGAGCCAACTGTTGGTGAAATGCGCCACTTCTGGGATAGTACTGGCCTGTGGTATTGTGCATACATATGATAAATGTAGATTGAATGCTGGTGGGGAGGTTAGAATTTCTGAACCCATTCAGACTAGCCCTGAGGCCCACCCAGCCTCCTGTATAATGGGTACTGGGTCTATTTACTGGAGATAAAGTGGCCAGGGTATGGTGTTGAACACCCACCCCTATCTAGTGCTGAGGTTAAAGAAACTACTTCCCCTGTGGGCATGCATGGCATGGCCTAGGGTGAACTGTACCTCTACCTTTTTGGTAAATATCATGTGATTTTTCTTTTACCCCTTCTGCTGGAATTGTTTCAACTATTTGAAACTTAATATAAATTACTGCATTGCTGCTATGTATGTTGATTACTCTTTGTAAAGGTTGCCCTACCAAGTTTTGTAAACAACTCCTATATTGCATTTCTTGAAATTCTGTCAAAGAGTTTAGTTGCTGATACTAGGTTGCAGACAGATGGAGAGACATGTTCTCCACATTAGGCATTCTTTTCTACTTCATAAAGAACACCTAATAAGGGGCAATTTTAATATAAAATCTGAATATTGGAGTTGTCCATCCCAGCATTAGGCCTAGGTATTTGTGTTTAATTTTATGAGAACATCAGCACTGGCAGGGAGGACTTTGCTCAATAAGATGCTGTAACTATGGAATTTCAGTGTTTAAAAGGGTTAAAACTAGATAAAATTGCACCCACTCTAATGTGTCTGAGATGACATTTTAAATAAATTTAACTATATGAGAAATATTGTTCATGAAGAAATGATCATTTACGTAAGCATAAATGCTTATTGGAGAATTTATATAAAAATATGAAGGTCCATTTCTTGTACATTATTAAAAAATGAACATTTTCTGCAATGCTGCTGTTCAAGCAAACCAAATGTTGATTTAGTGTGTATGTGTGTGATGTCGCTACAACTTTGGTTGCAGCCCTTCACCCCCGCAGTCCTTGCTGGCTGTGGATGAGCGCTTTAACTTGGCCCTAATTGGGTCCCTGCCCCATCAATCCATATCTCAAGTCCGGATTCACTGGCTACTTGATCTCATCACTCTTAGGTACAGCTGTTTACATATCTGTGGTACTTGATAAGCATGCTGGCATGGGATCGGCTTTATTTCTCATTTGGTGCCAAATACTTCTTCAAATTCAGAAATGTTGTTAAGGGATCTAAGTGAGTAAACCAATTTATTTAACTAATCACTGCATGAGACACGTGTATATTGTTGTGCAGTTTTGAATAGACAATTACAATTCACCATTATCATTTTTGTTGTCATGGAGTTGTGCATTTTGTTGACCTTTGCTGCATTCACTATTAGACCTTTGTGATGTTTTCTACTACTAATCGTTCTTAATAACTTCAGTTGGTCTCATGACTGAAACTATGGAGCAGAATTCTTCTAGAGAAGCTGGTGATCAGTCCCTTGGTCAATAAATTCCCTCCATTATGCTGAACCCCATGGTTCTTTAGCATGTTGACAACAACCCTCCATTGGATCCTATTTATAACTGTATGAATTCAGTGCACATCTTCCCACCACGTGCTTACAAGATCCATTCAGTATTATAATTACATCTATTCCTTTGCCTTTGAAGTGGTCTGTACTCTTCAGATTTTCTGACCAGCATTGTGCATATTTTTTTTATCTGTCCCTTCTGTCCAGTTAATTCTCCTTCATTTGAATAATGAAAAAATTGTGAATGTAGAAGTCAATAATCACTGCTATGCTGATGTGATGTTTTGTGTCAAAATAATTGTCTGTTACAAATTTATTTGTCCAAAACATAATGGTGAATGGACCTGTAAGTCTTAAAATATTCATGGTACTGCATTTGTTACAAGGTACCAAATATTTGGTTAGACACCTTTCCAGTCTTGAATTGTTTATGGCAGCACATTCATTGAAGAATACCATGTACTTTGCTGATCAAGGGGATTTTGAGCCATTGTAATGCACAACACTTTTGGCAAGGCAGTTTTTGGTCAGAGAAACACAAACACCAGTATTCTTTCTTTGTTTGGCTATGGGTATCTGTTTATATTTCTCAAATTAAATCTTTCCTCAAGGGATTTAATTCTTAATATCTGCAAGATTCTAAGAAGTCTGCAAAAATAGTACTGAAACGACTTTCAGAAACTGATTTCGAATAGTGTTTCCAGGCATGTGTGAGCCAGAAGGAGAATATTCTGACGGTGAAACAAGCCAGTAAATGTTGGTTACAGTTGGTAGGTTTTACATAACATCTCCAGTTATTTAGTAGTCAGACCTCATGCAAGTCCTTTCATTTATGTTAGGCTTTGTCATTTTTGCTTGTATTTTGTACTTGAAGGCATATATGTCTTTCAATTTGTGGAAGAAAAGTTTATTAACAACTAACAGGTTTTATTTTCTATATGTAAAAATTTGGCAGTTTTGTGGATGAGAGTGGGACTCCATGCTACAACTTCACGTTCTTGGATCAATTATTGGACTGGTTGCAGATCTACAGGCTCAGTCCTGGCTTTGAGTTGATGGGTAATCCATCAAATTTTTTTAGTGACTTCAGTAATGACACCCAAGTCGATATGTGGAGAGACCTAGTGATGCAGGTTGCTAGCAGGTACATTGGTAGGTCGAATATTAGATTATAATATATTACATGTTATAACTTATTGTATATTATAGTTAAATTATACTATTAAATGGGGCAGAATAATTCATGAAAGTTACTGGCTGTGGCCTCCAGGACTTTGGTGTGATTTTTGTCAATCCACAGATTTTTCTCTCTTCTAGTATGTCTTTAGATATGTAGAGGTTGACTCATCTCATTACTTAGTGGATTTTTTCCTTGTGGATAAAATGACTTGAACAGAAACTGCACTCAGTGTCAAGATCTAGAATACGCATATCAGCTTTGTGTGTGCTGTACAACTGCATGATATTCTTACAGGGACATGTGACTGGGATACCAAATTTGCAACATGTTTATGAGTTAGGGAATAGAAGTTGTGAAATCTATTGTGTCCTGCTGGTGCTGCGTATTTGCAGGTCGATATGGACTACAGACAGTAGCACAGTGGAGATTTGAAACGTGGAATGAGCCAGATTTGAAAAGCTACAATACCCTGAACTTCACCTTGTACAGTAAGTGACTGAATAAAACAGTAAATATCATTAAACAGTGCAAATATTAGGCTTTTGAAGTGATGTAATTGGGGACTCCATTTTTGTAGGATATGACATCATGTTGCTGGATGATTGGTGCTTGACATTTGAAGACAGTGTAGTCATCTCACCTTCATGCGTCATGTGTGCAATGCAGAAAACAGTCAAAGAAAAAATGTGTTATGAATAATACAGTCCACACAGTACAACACATAAACTCTATATGTTCGTTTTTTATTTTATACTACATGTTTTGGTTGTACATATTGACCATCAATAGGTAAAAAAATACAGGTACAGAATGATAAGTGCTACAGAAGATGCCTCTCCTTCACAATCAATCTGCTAAAAATATATTAGATATTAGTCCCAGAAGAGGAATAATAAAAAGGTCCAAATAAAACATGAAAATCAATTAATTTTTCAATAATATTTGTACTAAAATCCAAAATGTCATAAATGAATTTGATTGACTAATACAAACAAATTTATATAATAGATGATTTTTAGTAAAGAACTAACAGATAGGTGGCAATATAATAGTATCACTGGAATCTGAAGAATGTTGTTAATGTTGTGATGTGGTTCAATTAAACACAAGGATGAAATACAGGCAGATTATTTGGTGGCTGCATTGATGCACTTTCTTTTTGCAATGCACTGACAGTGCATTGGTTGCCACAGTGCTTACTTGGTCAGCTGTGGTGACAGTGGCCTAGGGGAGAATTTTTTTTTGTCCTTCCATGTCTATTACAGCCCTAGGTCTCATTCTATGCATTGGATGCTGGATGCTCCTTTTCTTGAGCCAAATGGTCAAAACATGAACCTGAGGAATTTCTTCCATCTAGTGCCAAGGTTTGGAATATGTTGATGCTTGCCTCCATGCCTGTTGTGCAGCTTATTTAGGAACAAGTTACTAAACCCGATCATATATCATATAATTTATTTTCCTTCCGTAAATCCGTACAGGTTTACATAATCCATATGGATATGGAAATCGTCGTATTCCTTGGGATTAAGGGGTGACATCAACACAAGTGTGTACAACAATCACATGGTTATTTAGTATGATAAATATAATAAAATAGGACAATACGAATTGTTAAGTGTGATAAAATATGATGAGGATAAAAACAGAAAAAGTAAAAGTAAAATTAAAACCAAAAATAAAAATAGTGTTGTAAGTTGGAAGCAATAGAGGTACTCTTTATGTAGGAAATTTTCCTTCGTTACAGATAGTGGTTGGATATATACTAACATATTTACAATACAGACTTGTAAGTAAAGAGAAGGAACATGTGTCCCAAAGCCCTTATGTGTCAATTCAGATCATATGTCAAAATTTAACTTGGAGTT
>Ga0123353_10015334_pt1 | contig 11124 bp, 3 predicted proteins | sample TergutLab28metaG_3_FD_92763 | JGI IMG/M metagenome (GOLD analysis project Ga0123353, IMG submission 92763) | Labiotermes labralis P3 segment gut microbial communities from Petit-Saut dam, French Guiana - Lab288 P3 | ecosystem: Host-associated > Arthropoda: Insects > Digestive system > Gut ... | reverse complement strand
GGTTCTGATGATTGTTCATTATCGCCTGCGCCGTAACGCAGATGCATATTTTTCCCACAGAAAAAAGAAACTTCGCTTATTGTGTTCGTTGTAGTGTTAAGTTGAAACTCGAGACTCCCCTTTTTTGAGGTTAGTGGTCATTTTGTCCTGCCTTTTTTTCATTTCCATGTGGCGAGGGAATGTTGCAACGGTATCAAAAACACGGAGAGATTTCGGCAAGCGAGTTTGAGGAATGGCTTGATGCATATTTTGGTAAACGGTAGATGAAAAACGCAACCGCCGAGGGGGACGAGCCCATCGGCGGTTGTCGTTGCTATCGCTGTCGTAATTCAATAAAGACGTTCCGTCTTCATTGAATTACGATAATATGATAAAAAAACCATCCAATTAAAAAAATATTTACATTTATGCACCCGACAATCGTCCAAGTAAGAGGGTAGCCTTTTTTCTTTTTTTGTGCATAAATTCCTCTGCCAATAACCATGAAAATAATGAGAAACATCAAAGGAGTGAAATAATAGCTTGGAGAGGAATACGGGCTTATCAGATAAACCAAAAACAAAATAATATTTATGGGTGTTAAGATTAAAGCGGTATTCCATAAAACCCTGTTAAGTTTAGGCATCTTGGTGCTGTAGCCTTCCTCTGTAGCGATATTCCATAAAGTTTTTGTAAGTTTTGCCATCGTCCTCCTCCTCCTTTCTACTTATTGTTCCGTACACTTGGTGCCCCATAAATTGATGAATCTACAGGCGTTGATGGCTTTGGCGGTGTGTAAGGTGAATACGACGGTCGATAATTGAAACTGCTTCCCATTTCGACAAAAGCTATCCCTGTGCCAGCAAAAGGAATTACCACGCCTGCGAGATCTTTTCCAACTTTTCCAAGAGACGGGGCATTTCCGACAATAGTATTTGTCGTTACGTCTACAATCATCACACCCCCATCAACCACTACGCCAATAAGGTAAGGTATCCCTGTAGCAGTAAATGCAATATCCTCCGCAGCACTAACAGCAAAATTTATGATACTAAAAGTTTTTTGCTGACCTTGTAACATGTCCATTCTTTCGACGCGGCCTAAAGTGTTAGCTGAAAAATCTTTGCCAAATCCTAACAAGTTTGTTGTGTCATTAAGGCCTACAAAATTACCCCCTACAAGAGCTGCTGGGCTACGAGCGAAATTTACGCCGTCCAACGTGTAAACAGTCATATTGAGTTCTGTAAATCTCACTTGGGTCATGTTATATGTCTTGTCAACTACCGTTGTGGTTCTAACGCCAGTTCCTCTTGCACCAAGACCAGTTTCTGTTACGGTCTTATAGGTTTTATAGGTATATGCGGTATCTTCTCTCGCTAATCCACTGGGATCAATGTAGCGAATCGGATTCCCGCCACAGTACGTATACCAGTTCAACCCGTCGCGGACAGGGTCTTCTTGAGTAAAAGAACCAGTCGAAGGTCTGTAAGCGCGATTTTGTAAATAATAGGTTCCTGTTTCAGCATCCCAATAGTAACCTGCATAGCGGAAAGGATTCGTGTCGTTAGGATCGGGATTTTTTTCATTGCCTAAAGCATCATAAGCATAGGTTTTTGTTACATTTCCACCAGCATTAGTCAATTGTACCACATCGCCATGCCCGTTGTAAAGGTAAAACTGCCTCCCACTACCGGTATCGGAACATAGCAGGTTTATACCACGGACATAACGCGCGGCTATTGTATTTCCAGCCAGGTCCGCTGCTATGTTCGCCCCATCCCATAAGTGCGCAGTCTCGCCTTCGGCGGTTATCTTTTTACTCCGCAACCCGTCAGCCCGGTAAGTATACGCAGCCTCAACTCCGTCTACAAATGAACTTGTCATGCGGTTCGCCCCGTCGTATTTGTAAAGTTCCACTCCGCTGGCGTTAAAGCCAACCTGCGGTGTATTTGAATTTGCCGGGGATAAAGTCTCGCTTACTTTGGATAATTGGTTGCCATTGGGGTCATAATAATATTTCCCTGTTGTCACAACATCGCCAATTGTCTTAACCTCTTGTTTTAAACGGTTGTTGGCGTCGTAATCATATGCTACCGTATAGTTGTCCTGGCCGGCTACCGTCATATTCAGGCGGTTGCCAAACCGGTCATACTGATAAGCCGCGTTAAAGCCTGTGTTCTCATTTTCAACCTTAAGCCGCCCGGCGCCGTCATAGGTATATGTGCTTACAAGATCGTTATTGTCAGTCTTATTGAGCTGGTTTCCGTCCGCGTAATACGTGTAATCATAAGCGGAAACCACCGTATTGCCACTGCGGTTCTCAACCCGCGTTATCCAGTTTGCCAAATTGTAGGTATAATGCTCGGAAGTGCCGTTGCTATAAGTCAAGCTATCTCTCGACCCATTTATATTGTAACCATATGTCGCTACCAAAGAGCCATTGTCTTTGACTGTTTGGAGCCGTTTCTGATTGTCATAAGTATAAGCGGTGTTATGTGCGGTAGTTCCTCCTACTGCAGCGTTAAAGGTCAGGCGGTTATTGGCCAAATCATAAGTGTACTGCTTTACCGCGCTGACTTCGCCGCTCTCTGTTTCCTTAGTCAGCCGCCCCAAAGCATCGTAAACAAAAACTGTGGATACAGCGGGGTTCGCTTCGGCCTTCTTTGCTCCAGTCTTATAATAAGAGTAGGTATTTGACTCTGTAAGATTATCCGGCGTTACTACCTGTAAGGTTAATATCCTGCCCAGGGCGTCATAACTATGGCTGCTCACGTTGCCGTTTCTGTCGGTTTTGAAATTCAGAAGGCCCAAGCCGTTATTTTTATAGGTGTAGGTTTCCTGCTGGTTAAGCGGGTCTTTCATCGTGAGCACCCGCCCAAGCCGGTCATAGGTATAACTGGTCTGGCTACCATCCGGCGCGGATTTGCCGCTCATGCCCGCGCGTATAGCCAGGACATTGCCGGCGCCATCATAGGTATACTTCGTAACATTGTCTATGGCAGAACCGTCGTACTGTGTAACGTACTCCAGCCTGTTCCTGTTGTTGTAATCGTATTCGGTACGCGACCAGCTGACAGCCGAGCCGACAGGGTTATTGCTGATCCGGGCGCGTATAATATTGCCGGCGGGGTCATAATCATACCTTTTAATTGAGTAATGCTCCGTAGGCCCAATCCTTTCAACGACGCCTTTTTCTTCTAATAATCTACTTATAGCGTCATAGGTATACGCGGTATTTGTTCCCGCGTAGTCGGTTGAGCTTGCCAGCTGCTCCAATGCGTTATAGGTATTGGTTAAATAATCCCCATCGGTATTGTACGCTTTTGTAACGCGTCCGGCAAAATCGTATTCCAATTTAGCCGAATAAGGCAGCCCTTTTGCTGCATCGATTGCCAGGAGCTCCTGCGTTTTGTTGCCGACGTAATCATAATTATTATAATCCATGTGCTCGGCGCCGTTTAGCACCCTGCCTTCCCTCTCCAGTTGCCCCATGTCATTAATATACTGGGCTGACACGATATTCGGCGCGTTTGTTTCACCAACTATTGTATTTTGAACGCGCAGCAGCGCCCCGTTGTTATAAACGTCATTGTAGGCGTATAAATCCTCCGCCAGTACCGTTCCGGCGCTGTTTTTTGTTGTTTTAGATTCTAACCGGGAAAAACCGTCATAGTTATAAGTATTAGTCGCGCCATTGATTGCATCTGTTTCTGTCTTAAGCCTGAACAGTGCGTCATATGTTTTGCTCGTTAAAAGCGCATTTGCCAGCACGTCGCGCGTTTCGGCCTCAAGGCCAAACGGGTTATACTTATAGAGGATCTGCGCCCCGTTTTCATCTTTTACAGTCAGCGTATTTTGCGTATAATTTCTATCCCACTCGATTGTGGTATTGTCATGGTTTGTTTGCTTTGTCATATCCAGTACATCGTTATAGGCGAAACTTGTACTTAGATTATTTGCGTCAGTCGCTTTTGTCAGGGACCCCATATTATCATACTGGTATTTGCTTATAATAGTCCCGGCCGTTTGCCCTGGCGTCCCGGACGCCGCGCTGCCGTCGGAATTCGTAACACCGGCGCTTTTTATCTCAGAGAGGTACGCGTTACTTTGATAGTCGTAACTCGTCTCTATAAAAGAGGTCAAATCATCTTTGTATTTTTTCGATTTCTTTATGTTCCCGTAACTATCATACTCAAATTCAGTTTTGTTTTTAACTACATTGTTGACTAAAACTTCCTGGCGGGTGATGCCGGCCCCACTGACAGTATTGCGCTCAGTGACCGTTGTACTTGCGTTCATTTTATAGGTTTTAGTCAGCGGCAGGCTGTAACTGGAATCATAAGTATACGTTGTTTTATATTCTGTATTCGCGGTATTGCCATTTGCCAGCGGCGACCAGGAGGCTGTGACATTGCCTTTATTATCGTATTGATACGCTTCTATGCACTCCCGGTGCAGCGGTTCGGCGCCTTGGCCGGTGGACGGGTCGTAAGCACCATAAAAGTCAAATGGGGTATATGTCTTAGTGCTTGCTTTAACAGGCAGCCTGTCCGCATTATATTCATATTCCATTATTGTGTGAACAGTAGGATTCGGGCGGACATTAGTATCCCAGCGTTTAATCGGCAGCTGCTTGTGGTTGAATACGAGGAATTCAAGCGCCACAGCCTTATCTGAATATGAGCTTTCAGGGTCATTTATGCTCTTAACATTTTGGTATGTGTAACCGCTCGGCAAATTCTCAGGGTCGTCATGCCACGGGTAGCCGGAATAATCGTTCATATAGTCCCAAACATAGAATGAGCTATGCTTAGCCACATTGTTAATTTTTTCAGCACGTTCTTCGGGCTGGTAAGTTGTGCGTGCTCCGCCTTCCCCCATGTTATGGATCCGCCCGTAATCCCATGTGGCATCATACGCATATTCAGTTTTATAGCCCGTTGGATGGTTTATGGTTTTAAGGTATAATACATGGGTATCGTTGGCCCCGTGAGTATTTTGACCATAAAAATCGACCTCCGCCGACTGGCATATGATATCATTTTCAGTATAATTATCAAATCCATGTAAAAGCGGTAGGAATTGATAATTTTTACTCATATAACTATATTTGGACTTAAGTATATCGTAATTATATGAGGTGGCAATATTTAGTTGGTCTTCAAATTTTTCCAAAGCATAGCTCTTTTGTGCTCCGTAAAAATAATTTGACACCTTATTCACAGTATATTTCAGTGTTTTTCCGTCCGGCAGGGCGACAGTCATAACATGCTTGCCACTGCCCGCGCTTGCCCCTGATATCGTTGTAACCCTGCTTAGTGTGTCCGTTATCGTTATCTTGGGTAAGTTATTTTGCGTCGAATAAGCAAACGTGATGGTGTTATTATAGCGGTCGCGTATGGCTATGAGCCTGCCCTGGCTGTCAAAATGTTCCTTTTTTCCGTCTTTATAGTAAAGCGTATATACCGCCCCGCTATAACCGCCGTTTTCTTTTTCAAGGCGCAGGTCGGTAAGCGTATAATTTTTTAAATTCGAATCGCCTGCGGCAGGTGTTATATCAATTTGAAAATCACGGCTGTCACCTAAATGTAATACCTGTGTTTTATCTATTGTTTCAATAGATGAAAACATGAACCCCCAGCCGGTCCCTAATGCATATAAATCGTTATAATAGGAGTTCTCTTGGTTATATGTTTCGTACAGGCGGTAAATATATTGCGTTGAGCCATTATAGTACTGCGGTGTTAAATTGAATGTACCAAAATCCATAACTTCTGTTAACAAACCCAGGTTCTGGCCCGAACCATTCACATTCGTAAAAGTTTCAATACGTTGGTAATATTCATCGTCTATCAGCTTATTTACAAATGTTACATATGCACTGTATTCATTAGCGTTAAAAGTCTTCGCGTAGTAGCCGTGGTTCATGTCCCCATAAGGGTTTGTGCTAAATAGCCCCCAACTGCCAACAGCCCATTTCTGCCAAACCACATAGTACATATTACTGCCGCCATTGACGACCGACCGGGACCATTTTATCCCCGGGTTGAAAAGGTTTGCGTCAGAAGAACTGTACCGGTGGCCGATTACCAAATCCAAGCCGTTACGTCCCGGTATCACAGCGTCAACAGCTTCGTATGTTACTTCTCCTGTACTTAAGTTTACGTTATCACCATCGTTGCGTCCGGTAGGGGCTGTGATTTGATTTAGCAGCTTTGACTCCTGTTCATTTAAATTTATATTTGGCAGCTGCAAGGGTGACCCTGCCCTGGAAGCTCCGTTTTGCACGGAAGTTTTTTGTTCCTCCGAATAAATATCTTCAATCTCTAAAGGCAGCGATAAGGTTGATGAAACGTCATACTCTTCCGCTAACAATTCTTCAATATCAGTACCTGATTGCGCATTTAACACATAGGCTCTTTTAACCTGCTGAAACGAATTCCCGTCGAAGATATATTGCCTGAATGCCTTGCTTGAATCAAAATCTTCATTATTTTTTACATAATACGAATATTTTCTCAATTCCGAACTCAACCGCCCGCACTCTTCCTGCGTCTGATAATTAGATACGATCTCAGCTACAGGGAAACCATGTTCGTATTCCAGCTTTGCGTATATGGTTGAATCTTCCATGTTAAGGCCAAGTGATTCAAGCTCAACCATCGCTGCGTGGTTTACCCTAAGCTCCTGGCGCAGAATCCCTGCATCCTGCGCTGACATCTCTGAATAATGCGCATACTTTTTCAATAATTCATAAGAATACTGAGGTTCCGCGTTATACTCGCTTCTGCTTGATTTGAACTTCAATTCCTCAAACACACGGGAAAGCGCCACATCTTTTGATTCAGAGGCGTTGTTAACGCTTTCAAATGATGCATATTTATTATTCTGCTTTTGTACTTGTTCCTGAATGCTTTCCGCCAACGCTTGCGCAGGCATGCAGGTCAGGAAAAAGCACGTTACTAAGATCATACTGATGATTTTTCTGTGCATTTTATTCTTCATACATTTCTCCTCGTATTTTATATTGAATTTACTCGGTTTAAACCTATGTCTCTTTTCTTATCATATCTGCTCAACGCTTATCGTTATGCTGCCAGTAACATTTGCTTTGAATTTGAGTGCGGTTACCGCTCCCGAAAGCATTTTGCCATTAGTAATCGTTTTATTTACCTTGAATGTCAATTCTCCAGTTGATGTGTTATGTGATAATATCTGACAATCAGTATCCGGCACAACGCCAACGCTAACGTCTAGCCCGGGCGTCTGTGCCGCAAAATCAACAAGCGTAACCTGCGCGGGATTATACGTTATTTTAAATACACTTCCGCTAAGCGAAGTCATATCTTTCACTGAAAACGCCGCCAAATATCCATTTCCTGAAATGGCGTTTATCGTAACTGCGTTGCTTACCCCCGGATTATTCGTGAGTACCAAATTCACATTGACCGTAAGCAACTCGCACGTAGCCTTAATAACGGCTGTACCCGGCGCTGTTGATGAAGTAACGGTTACCACCCCGGTACTGCTGTTAATGCTTACACCCGTATAAGGTGAAACGAGCGCGTAGCTGATGGCAGCGTTTGGCATAGGGTCATCATACTCATCCAGAGCCACTGCCGTTATATTGACAGTCGTGGCCGCAGCCCCCGTCTCAGGGATGGCCGCAGTATAGGAAGGCTGGCTAAATACAAGACTGGTAAGTTCCGGAGGCCCTACCGTCAGCCCGGCTACCTCTACAGGCGTAGTCCGATTTGTCGTCGTGCCATCGCCCAGTTGGCCATATCCGTTATATCCCCAAGCACGAGCTGTGCCGTCATTTTTTACTGCCAGGCTGTGGCTGTTTCCGCCGGCAACCGCTATGGAGCTGTTGCTTGTTAGACCAGATACTTGCACTGTAGTAGCCCTGTCAATCGTAGTGCCATCGCCCAGCTGGCCGCAGTAATTGCCTCCCCAGGCACGCACACTTCCGTCACTTTTTAGCGCAAGGCTATGCTCATGTCCGCCGGCAACTGCTATGGCGCCGGTGAGTCCTGTCACTTGCACCGAGGTTAATCTTTCATTATATGATGTGCCGTCCCCCAGCTGGCCACACCAGTTGTCTCCCCAAGCACGAACCGTACCGTCACTTTTTACTGCCAGGCTATGCCCTCCGCCGCTGGCAACCGTTATGGCGCCCGAAAGGCCTGTTACCTGTACCGAGGTAGTCCGATCTATCGTCGTCCCATCGCCCAGCTGGCCATAGGTGTTAACTCCCCAAGCACGAACCGTGCCGTCACTTTTTGCTGCTAAACTGTGCTGGCATCCACCGGCAACCGCTATGACGCCTGTAAGCCCTGTTACTTGCACCGGCGTAGACCGAGGTGTATATGTGCCGTCCCCCAACTGGCCATCGTTATCTCCCCATGCACGAACCGTACCGTCACTTTTTACTGCCAGGCTGTGATAATATCCGGCAGCAGCTGATATGACACCCGTCAGCCCTGTTACCTGCACCGGCGCAGACCGATTTGTAAACGTTCCGTCGCCCAGCTGGCCATCAGAATTCCGGCCCCATGCCCATATTGTCCCATCATTCTTTACCGCCAGGCTGTGATTTCTTCCGCAGGCAATTGCTATGATGCCTGTTAGTCCCGTTACCTGTACCGGCGTAGTCCGAGTTGTAAACGTTCCATCGCCTAACTGGCCAGAATAGTTTTCCCCCCATGCCCATACACTCCCGTCTGTCCGGAGGGCCAAAGAATGAACATCCCCCGCTGCCACTTGCACCACAGTCTTTGCAGCAAACAAGGCCCAGCTTCCCTCCGGGGTAGGCTCATAACCATGCACATCGAAATCTTCCTCATAGGAAATTGTCTGAATCTCATTTGCGAATGCGCCCAGCAATGCATTGTCCAAATTCAGGCTCCGTCCCTGCCTCACCTTGTTTAGCAAGTGCTCGTAGCGGTCACTTGTCTCTGTTAGCCTTATCTTCAGAGCCGCTGCATCCAAGCCGTTGCTTTCGCTTAAAACGAGCCCTGCAGCAGCAGAGACATATCCGGCTGCCTGTGAGGTACCGCTTTGCAAGCCATATCCTCCTTCTGGCAAGGTACTGTTTACATCCCTGCCCCTGGCGGCGATATCCACAAGGCTCGTGCTATAGTTTGAATAATACGAAAACCCTTTATCTGCGTTTAGACAAGCTACGCTGATTACATTATCCAGCGTAAAAGCAGCCGGATAAATTGGAGTTTCCTCTAAATCACTTCTGCCATTACCAGCCGCAGCTACAAATAGCATATTTGAGTTTTCCATTGCTTCTTCCAAAGCCGGATTATAGCTACTACTTCCAAAGCTGCAGTTGGCGACCTGCGCGCCATACTCTTGCCCATAGGTAATCGCGGCCAGAATGTCACTGGTATATGCTCCATTTTCACCAAATACTTTAAGTGGCATGATTTTAACGTTATAACCCTTAACTGTATTTTTGATAATTCCAGCAATGTGGGTACCATGGCTGTCTTCCATTGTATTTGCGAGGTTATATACGAGATCGTTATCATCATAGAAATTCCAACCGTCCAGAAGGTATCCGGCAAGGCCGCTGTGGTAAATGTCTACACCTGTGTCTATGAGGGCGATGATGACTTCCTCTCCTGTTGGCTCTAGGATTTCTTCTTCAATCTCTCCTTCAGTTTGTCCCAGTTCTTCTTCGGGTTCTTCAAGGTCTATATTTTCTTCCAGGATTCCGTTTCCCCCGTCTTCTTGGAGCGGCTCCTCTATGAGGTCTTCAATCTCACAGATTTCAAGAGAAAGGCCGGATTCTTCAGATGCAAAGTACATTTTAAAATCAGGCTGTATGTACTGTATATCACCTGCAGCACCGCTATCCCGCAGAGAGTCCGCCAGCTCTTTAGGATTTAATCTTTCGTTTAGTATGATAAGTTCAGTCTTGCCGTTTCTTTCGCTTGACCTAAGACTGCAAGCGCTGCTGATTTCACTTTTAATGTCACCGCTGACTGTCTTGTATTTCACGATATACCGGTCTTCTTTGGACTCTTCTATCACGCTTTCTATCTTTGTTTTAGCTCTGTCCGAAATTTTCAGCCGGGCTAGTTTAAGAGGGTCCGCATCGAGGCATGCGTCTATAATCTCTTCCTTTAACCGGAATTTTGTTTCATTAAGCCTCAAATCTACATGGCTTTCTAAGAACTCAGGCTCAATTCCTCCTGCCCCGATGTTTTGTAATCCTTCATTCTCTTGAGAACCGACTTCTTTCTCGGGCTTCAAAGCCGTGTTTTCCCTGAGCTCATGCTCGACGATCATCTCGATGACCGTTTCTAACTTTTCCATGACAACCGTGTCGCTGTCATACATTGCAGCAAACGGGCCACTCTTGATATCCGTTTTGCCCAGATCATGGATACTAGACGCAAAAGCCGCTGATGATGTCGGCAGCAATAGCGTCATAACGCAAATAACGGCTATCGCTCTTTGTAATAACAGCTTTTTTAAATGCTTCTTCTTTTGTCCCATCTTTTTTTTCCTTTCATTTCTATGATTTTAAATTATACTATCTACTTTCTTACCTCCCCTCTCGCGGCTTTCAGCCCAAATGTAACATTTTGTGTCTTTGTATACATCACTCAAGCTCCCGGACGTATGTACAGGCAGCGTTTTACTGTATCCTGGCCTGACAAATAAATATTCAGAAAATTCTTATTCCCGATGAGAAAAATATTGATAAGGCTTGAATAATATGGTATACTTTTCTAGTTTTGTAGAAACAATTGACACAAAGTGTTACATCCTGCTTTTACGGGTATGAATTATTTTATGAATATCACGATAAAAGGAGGATTTTTATATGGCAGCAACGGAACCGATAAGGGACAAAAAACAGCTAAAGGAACTTGCGGAATACTGGCTGAAACGCGGTAATTTGCGCAATTATGCGCTGATTGTGTTAGGCGTTTGTACGGCTCTGAGGATTGGAGATTTACTGAATCTTACATGGGCAGACATTTACGACGAGAATCAGGGGGCTTTTCGCTCCCACATTACAATTACAGAAGGGAAAACAGGCAAATGCAAGGCAATCGCGCTGAATAAGAAGGTGAAAAAAGCGCTCCGCCTGTATCTTCCGCACAGGGAAAGCGAATACAT
>Ga0123353_10015333_pt1 | contig 11125 bp, 6 predicted proteins | sample TergutLab28metaG_3_FD_92763 | JGI IMG/M metagenome (GOLD analysis project Ga0123353, IMG submission 92763) | Labiotermes labralis P3 segment gut microbial communities from Petit-Saut dam, French Guiana - Lab288 P3 | ecosystem: Host-associated > Arthropoda: Insects > Digestive system > Gut ... | reverse complement strand
CAAGAAATTCCCCGCATTTCACGGAACCCGAAGGTTCATCACCGCACTCACAAGCGTCCGCCAACTGTCTCTATCCTGGGCCAACCCAATCCAGTCCATATACCCACATCCCACCTCCTGGAGATCCGTTCTAATATTATCCATCTACGCCTAGGTCTCCCCAGTGGTCTCTTTCCCTCCGTTTTCCTCACCAAGACCCTATACACTCTCCTCTCCTCACCCATACGCGCCACATGCCCAACCCATCTCATTCTTCTTGATTTTCTTCCCGTTTACTAACTAAAAATGTGAAAGTGCAGGGGTGGGGGTTCGATAACGGGGTACTGAGATGTTTGAGTCTAAAAAGTGGAGCTGTATGATTTGTACTCCCATTAAATATTATTTGGAAGATCAAATCGAAGATAATGAGACGGGTAGGGTTCGTGGCACCTATGGGAGGAACGGAAATGCTTATAGCGTTTTGGTGGCGAAACCTGAAGGAAAGAGACTGCTTGGTAGATGTAGCCATGGGTTTGAGAATAATACTAAAATAGATCTTAAAGAACTAGGACGGGAGGGCACAGACTAGATTGATCTAGCTCAGGACACGGACGAATGCCTGCCTATTGTAAATACGGCCATAAAATTTCTGGTTCCATAAAACTCTATGAATTTTTTTTATTACTTCCTGAACTTTTAAATTCTGCAGAAGGGCCCTGTTGCATGAATTTACTTATCTATTTATTTATGTAGTTCTCATCCTACCCCGGTGGCCTCCAAGAAAGGCTATAGCTAGCTTTATTTTCCCATTTGCATCTAATTTTAAATAAATACGCTGTAGCGCAGTTGGTTGAGGCACTGCGGTACAAGTCGGTCGCGGGTTCAATTCTCGATGGATTCATTGTGAGTTTTCATTGACTTAATCCTTTCGGTCACACCACGGCCCTGTATTCGACTCGGCCTGTAACAGATGTGAGTACCACGTATCTCTCCTGGTGGGGTAAAAGGTGATCGGTGTGTATGGCTGACAACTTGTCCTTTTCATATGCCTATTGTCTAATAATTTTGGGGCCCTCATCCTCCTAGAACCGCTGTGCTACAAATCGGAAGGTCTCTGGTTCGATCCCAGCTGGTGTCAGTGGATTTTTCACTGACATAAAATCCTTCCGATCGCACTATGGCCATGGGGTCGACTCAGTCTTTAGCAGAAATGAGTACCAGGATTATTTCCTGGGGGGTAAAGGCGGCCGGTGCTTAGTGCTGACAACCTAACACCACCATCTTGTGCTGTTGTCACGAAATTTGTGAACTTTAACTTCCTGGAACCTTCGGGCCTGTCCAGGCCTGTAATGGGACTGCTTTACCTTAACCATCCTCCTAGAACTTTAGAGGGCTTGTACAAGCCTGTGACTGAGCAGCTTTATCTTTTATTTTTCTGTTTTTCATTTTCAATATTCTCTATATCTGTATTATTTCTCACGCGCTGCGTTCCCATTCGTACTCAGCCACTTACTCTCTACATGTTTCTCTCCCCACGTTTTCGCTCCGAGCACTTCAATAATATAAATTTGTCGTCCCCCTCTTCCTCCTCCTCCAAACGTAACGGAGTATCTTTCTTCCTCAAGTCCTCTCCCAATTCCTCGTGGCTTCCAAACACGAGCTGTTCCAAGTCTCTCCTGCTCCCCTAAACAGACCGCAAATCTCCTTTAATTGCTTGAGCCAACCTCACCTTCTGTGGTTTGCTCTGTTACCTTTCAGACGTCGCTGTCAGTTTGGCAACTTAGCTCCTTTAGCACTAAACGTTACTGACAAAGTTAGGCAATGTGGTGAAATTCTGGTTTGTATTTTGACTTAAGTGCTTGCTTGCTTGGTACATCGTAGGCCTCTACCATCAACTAACATGAAAATAATGTGGAAGCAGACAGTTACAGTCTGCTTGAACACACTGACAGGAATTTACTGTAATTCGTGAGAATTGTGTCAGATGGGCGGGGAGCCAGGACATTCATTTCGGAAACTTCTGTCACTCTGTCTTATTTCTAAATACGTAAATGTTCATGCACAAGCAGGAAAACTGTTGTTTAATCTGCTATTTAGTATGGACGTGCAGCCGTTTTCTTCACTGGAAAGTTAAGATCTCCTGGCGGTCTCTGATGAACACGGCAATTAACTTACAAACGATATGCGGTTCTCACAGAGGTCCGTGCAATCTTCTGGACTATGAAACTTTGAAATTTGAAAAGCGAGTACATAATTTTCGGAGGAACGAGCTTCCTGTGTCTTTTGTTTTGAAGATGGAGGCATCGGGCTCATGCGATATGTTGGTGTCCACATACCAGGTTGTACGGTTTCATTCTGCAAGCATCAGCATTTTTATGGCCGCGATTATTCTGGTTATGTAAATTTAAATTGGGGGGGGGAGGGGGTGTAGACGTATAGGTATGCCCATCCATGACCTTGGCGCTAGTTGGCGGTTGGCGGCTAGCTCCGCGCTGTGGCCGCTGTACCTGCAGGAAAGAGTCCCAGTACCCACCGTGCAGGAGGTTGGGTGGGTCTCGGGACTAGTCCGGACGGGGACGGAGTGTCTCTTCCCTACCGGCTTTCAAACTCCAGACCGTCCAGCCGGTAGCGAGTCTTCATACCCACAACACTATCCCGTCCACATTCGGCTTCTGTAGGGGTCTGAAAATTCTTGACCAGATCTACGACTGTTAGCTTCAGAGGAAGAACGCGGACTTAATGTTGTCCATTTTCTGTGTAACTATATTACATACGTAAAATCCAACACCAGCTTATTGCACACCGATTTTATTGGTTAATTAATGCTGCGACATGTTTCGACCTTAACTATTGGCCATCTTCAGGGAGCTTTGTTTGACATGTACAGCTTATGTTTCAACTTACAGGCTATAACAATAATTTTAGCCATAGGCGGAATTTCTAACAAAAAGTTGCAACATAAGCTGCTCATGCTACAGAATGCTCCCTCAAGATGGCCAACATTTAAGGCCGAAACATGTCGGAGCATTAATTAGCAAATAAAAGTTTTGTGTAGCCGGTTGGTGTTAGATTTTATATATGAAGAAGACGGAAGTGCAATTGTCTCTAATAACCGAGGTGTGTGTGTGTGTGCGTGCGTGTTGCAGCTGCACGCAGTCTCCTGAGGCAGAGGCACCGCAGCGACTCCAGACGCAGCCATGCTAGGCTGCTTGTTGTCCGTCCTGCTATGCTGCACGGCAGCACTTGCTCTGCCCTACCCTACAAAAGTGGAGGTTGACTCCGAGGATTCTCGACGCGTCCTCGGTTCCAGGTAAAACAAACCCGAAGGAGTAGCTTTATCCGAAGTCTGTTGTCGTGTCCATGTCCTGAGCTTAATGTGCCTAACAAAGGACATCTCACACACAATGGTAGTTGTCCACATATATGGAGAGAAGATCAGCTGGACCGATCATGTGAGAAATGAAGAAATATTACTTAGAGTCAAGGAGTAGAGGAATGAATACCCTACATGAAATAAGTAAACGGAAGGTTAACTGGAATGGTCACATTTTGCGTAGAAACTGCCTTCTACAACGGGTTATTGAAGGAAAGATAAAAGGGGGGATAGAAGTGACAGGAAGACGAGGAAAAAGACGTAAAAAAATACTGGATAACCTTAAGGAAAGGAGAGGATACTCTCATTTGAAAGAGGAAGCTCTAGATCACACTATGTGCAGAGCTCGTTTTGGAAGAGGCTTCGGACTTCTAAGACAGATTATTAAATGAATATACATATATATATATATATATATATATATATATATGCTATAGGTAAGCCTCTAAGATTTATTACAGGGTGACTTGACGGTTGTAATTGCACGTATGTAACATGAAGTGAAGTAAAGTGAGGTTAAGTAAAGGAATTTAAAGTAAATTTACCACTGTGGTGCTGTCCATGAAGGCACATGAATGAGTAGAGGTATAACTCCACATAATCTTAAACTGGGCACATAAATTGATGTGCATATAAAAATAAAACAGATCCAAAAAACAGCATCCTCAGTTTAAACTTCGGGTTTACATCCTGTTGTATAGCATGCAACTAAAAGTACAATAAAATACCATCTATCACATCAGTACATTCATATGATTGTTTAATATTCCTTGTTAGGTGTTTCGGCCTTGCGGCCATCATCAGATGTATCAAGTTACAAAAATACTCTGAAAAAGAGTTAATTGCAACATTAATTTATTACTATTATTATTATTATGTCTTAATTTTGGCCCATCAAATACTGTAATTCCAAAAATAGACATTTCAAAATTCCCATACTTATAGACATTATGTATACAATTTTCTTAATCCAGCAAGGAAAAGGCATTTAGTTTTTTCAAGATTTGTAGTTCCAAAACTGTGAAAGTCAGTAACCAACTAACTAACTGACTAACTAATCCTGTAAGCAGAATATTCCTTCAGAAACTGATAATATTCACCTCAGCTAATAAATAATTTCTTTGCCTTCTGTGAAAAAATGAGTTTCAATGCCATCTGTAAAGAACATAAACTTGTAGCTGTCCCGAGACACTCTAATCTACTCCACGTCTTATACTGTATATAACTAAGATCCATTTTAATATTCTTCTTCCATTTATACCTAAGCTACCCAAGTGACAACTTTCCACCAGGTTTTGCAACTAAATTTTTTATGTGTTTCTCACATATTTAATGCAAATTACATTTCACCCACATTCATCTTGCTTGTTATGATCACCACTATAATATTTGGTACATGAGTCACAGCTGAAATAAGGATCACAGCCTGCCCTTGCTGGAGGGCAGAAAAAAGTTTTTTTCTGGGCCTGTAACTTGCTGTCTGTGGCCTTTGCTGCTTGGTAGATACTGTGTGTAATTCAGTTCTTCCAGTTGCAAGCTGAAAATAATTATGAAAAGACCACATTAAGTGTTGATCATTGTTCATGAATTTAAGAGTTATTGAATTATTTGCTGTCTTATTCACTTACAGCCCTAATATGTTGATTTTGTTCTTCCCTCTAGCGTGGTAACATCAGTGTCTGTGATTATGGACTTAGGAAATGGTACAAAGAAATACTTTGCCGATGCTGCTGGGAATCCTGTACCAAAACCAACGGCAGCAGTCATGGTGGGAAGCCCAGTAGGGCTTCTGAACCCTGACCGATATGAATTCTACACATTTGATGAAGCAGGGGACCTTGTAAAACGTCTGATGACCTTGGAGGAAATTCAGAGCATCATTGCCAATGGTGAAAGTGAAGCTGGGGAAGCAGGATTCCCGAACTACTATCACCAGACCCTTCCCATGGTTTCTTCAGAACTTTATTCTTCTGCATCCTCTACTGTCACAGACAAGGTCATGGAGGAAGCTGAAGCAACCAACATTGGAGAACTTTCGTCTGCCATTCCAGGTGTTCATGATGTTGTTATGAGTGTGCAGAACGTTCTGAAGGGTGAACTAGCAGCATCAAAGAACAAAATACCTTTACCCAAACCAGTTCCTTCTCCACCAGCACCAACAGTGGTGCCTTCTTCAGATTCGTCTATGTCATGGGGTATGATCCTTCCTGGAATTATGGGTAACTCTGGCTCTGTATCCAGTTTTGCTAATCAGTCCACTTTCTTACCTGCTGTTCCTGTTCTAAACACCACACAAGAATTGGATGACATTGTAACTGGAATCCATTCACATGTTACAAAAAATGTTACTTTGACTACTACCCAAGTCCCTGATAACAATCTGGAAGCCTCAACCAGTAAGACACCACTGTCTCCTGCATCATCAACCATACTTGATGCAGAACAGACTACCAGTAACTCAGTAAACACCCACAGTGATCTGCAATCTTTACATTCTTTACATACAACATTACATGAATCATCGTCATTACCACCTTTAACACACGTACCGTCTTCACAATTGCTGTCATCATTAATACCACCTTCATCAACACCTTCATACTTATCTCCCCTATCATCACAATTTACAGTACTGTCTTCATCACCAAAACCTTCATCATCTCCAATACCTTTGACATCACAAACATCAGCAATGTCATCATCAACAACAATGCAAGTAGCATCCATAATGGCATTAATGTCACAGTCAACAGAAACACCTGCTTCGCCACAGCCATCATTATTACCATCTAAACCATTGTTTACACAAACAAAAAAACCACAGGCCTCTCTATTAAACAATTCATACTCCAGTACTGTAGAAACAGTTACTGATCCCTCTCTTATAATAGAAGACAACTTGCATATAAATGGAAATAAACCATTAATTTCATATGGGTCATACAACAAACCTGGAACTGGTGAAAATTTTGTAACATTTTATGTGACAGCAGCATCTACGAGGAAACCTATTAGCACCACACATCTCCCATTATCCACCTTTAAAAGTCCATCATCTGCCCCATCATTTGTAGAACCTGAATCTCCAACTACTAGTGCCATATCATCAGTAACTCAGTCACTTTTGTCACTGTCTCCTGAATCTTTCACCACAATTCATGTTAACACTGAAAGAATTACATCACCCCAGAAGGTTGTTGGTATCTCCACTACAAATCCTGCTCAGACTCAGTCACTGGCTGCTGAGACAACTACAAAGATTCCTTCAACATCTGCAACCTCAACAGAATCAAGTAGTGGCAGTGACAGTACTATAATGCAAGAGGAGTACAGTGAGTCAACGGAACCTGCAACAGTAATGATACCTTCTTCAGGATCTTCAAATCATAGCAGTCACAGCAATTCATCAGCACAGGATTTCTTGCATGTGTCCACAGCAGCTAAATATACTTCCACTACAACTGAACAAATTCAGTATAGCGTACCCTTGCACAGACCGTCCACAGCTGCAGAGCACAGCACCATATTTAATTATAGCCCTAGCACACCAGTTCCAGCAACAACTGCTGTCCATACTCAAACACAAACTATGACCCAAACTTCAGTAGAAAGTAGAAAGCCTACAAAACCACCACAAACAACTCTGACTACTAGGAACATTACAAAAAGTACAACACAGCCATACAGTGTCAGTAGTTCTGTGCAGTCCAGTACTGTCAACCCAGGATTGACAACAAAGCTGAGCTTGGCGATGACCAAAGACAAAATCGAATATGTACCAACTGTCAATTTACAAAAGACCAATGTACTAAATACTAAATCCACAGCATCAACAACAACAACAGGATTACCACCGCAATCAACTACTTTAAAAAACAATTCTGAAAATGTAATTGTAAATGAAGCTTCAGATCTTGTGCCAATGAATATTGCAAATTCTGTAGGAGCTATATCATTGCCAGTGACTGCCAATGGATATTTGGACATGCCACCTGAACTAGCTGAATCAGTGTTGGGTGTTTTATCTCAAGTTGCTGATGTAGAAGGTGCTGCTACAACAATTGACTATGGTGAAGACAGTTTGTATAGTTCGAGTACCGTAACTGAGCAGAGTGCTAGAGACATCAGCTCAACTCTTTCATTCTTGGTTACTACAGCAAATGAAAATGTTCTTCAGAGTAGCACTAAGCCCCTAAATTATGAAAATATCATGACAGAATCAAAGAATAATGTTCATCATTCACCACCAACTGAGATACTTCCAGTAACACATCTAATTTCTGAAACAGACAAACAGAATGTAGTCACAACACAATTCTTTAGCAAGGCACCATCGTCTCTGGAACTGACCAGTTTTTATCTACAGGAAACTATGGACAATGATCAAACCACTCAGTCTTACTCACTGGAAAATATTAGCAATGTTTATAAACACGAGACAACAGATTATACTAAAGTGGATACTGGTGAAGAACTTGAAAAGAATGATCCAGTAGGTGTGAATAAGACAGAAATGAAACTGCATGTAAAAGAAGATGAAAAAGTTTCTGAAGAACCAAACAGACTGGTAGAAGAAATGCTAAATTTAGAAGCTCAAAAGAAGGTGGATAATGGAACAATAAAACAGAAAGTTGTTGGCAATACAAATGTGGAATTGTTAACAAGTGCTTCTAATAATAATGGAGACTTGAAGACTGGTGTAGGAATTCTTAAAACAGAACCATATTATGAGAAATCTGCAAACAGTGAGCTAGAAGAAACAGATTCAAATGTTGCTGCTAATGCGATAGCTACAACCGAGGTTGTAGATGATACCACTACTGGAAATGATGGGACTAAGCAGAAGGAAAGCATGGTGTTCAGCGTTGGTGATTCAACAACAGAACAGCCAAATTCAGATAGTAACACCACTAAGAATGTGGCAAATGGGGAGAGTTCAGGAGAACTTGATGTTACGGAGAATTCTGTAGCTGAGGGACAGTACATTATTAAAACAACTATTATGCCAGAAAGCAACGTTTCAAGGGATATGACTGAATCATCAATTCAGACAACCAAGGAAAGCTTGGAAACATCTACTGTACCATTGACAAAATACAAGAAAGATGATGGTGAAACAGCAAAGGAATCTGTGCAGGGTAGCAGTACTTTGAAACCCAGTGATAAGTTAGAGGCTGTAAAAATCAAGCCAGATAATATTTCATCAGTTATGAAGACTGCATCTGAAGGTGAAATGCAAAGTGCTTCTTTAGAAAGCCAAGAAACTACAACACAGTCAGAGCCTGCAGCACCAGAAGATGAAACGCAGACTGAAGAGTTAAACACACCTACATCTGCTACTATAAACAATGAACTTCTTTTGAAAGAAGAAACAAACATAGTAGACAAAATACATGAAAATATAAACAATAGTTTATTTAAGATTGACACACGTTTGGCTGGAGATAATGATCTAACAACCTATCTGCCTGCAGAAGACAAGAGTGATGAAGATACGGGTTCTATAACAACGTCTTTTGAAACAAGTGCAGAAAGCTTCACAACAGAGTTAACTTCAAGCTATGAGACTGAAGTGACCACAGTGGACATCAAATTCACTACTGTTAGTGAAGACAGACCAGGTTTTCAGGATGAGGAATCTAAACACACAACTGATGCTTCTCTTATGGAACATAAAAGCTCAAAAGAAACAACAACAGTCTCCATGGAATCTAAGATTGATAATGATTTTACAAAAACATCACTGAAAACAGGAAGTGACATGAATGTGAAATATGTTAATCAGTGGGAAACTAAAACAACTAGCAGTACAGGTTTTCTTGAGAAAGAAACAGAACCTAACATTAACAAAACAACAGCTGTTAGTGCAAACTGGACAAAAATTTCAACTCTGTCACCTTCACAAGCTAATAGTAGTAAAGTCAGAGACAAAGTCACGACTAGCAGCACACGAAGGCCTGTTACTCCTATCAGCAAGATAAGTGCAACAGAAGAGGCCACAGCACCTGATGAAATCCTTAAAGTCAGTGGATTGAATCAAGAAAAGGTAAAAGATACCAAGAACAATGCACAGCCCGAGGAACTGAAGCGTCCACAGTCATATACTACAGTTGATCTAGAGCCAGCACCTAATGAAAACCTGGGTCTTGAAGCAACCTCTGCTGCACTAGAAGATGACGTGCGGCGTTTTGCTGAGCTTTGCAATGAGTTGGCGTTTCGTCTGTGGGCATCTATCACAGCCAAGGGATTGACAACGACAAGAAGTGTGATCATGTCTCCATTTGCAGTTACATCACTGCTTGCCATGGTATTCCTTGGCGCTCGCGGTCCGACCTCAGGGCAGATGAATGATGTACTGCGCCTCGATGATATGGTTACCTTCAACCCACACCAGGTGTTCAAGAATGTCACAGATTCCTTGACACTATTCAGGAACCAGGGCATAGCAACAGCTTCATTTGTCAGGGAGTTATACAGTGACAAGGTAAGTAAAGTGGAGGTTTGTAATCATCCATCTTTCAGTGTCATTATGCATCTTTACAGGTAGGTCCTCTACCATGTTACTATTCAGAATGAAATTTGAAAAATAAACATTAATCATGTGGTAGAACTCTTTGGATGGAAGATGGGCCCATTTCAAGGCCTTTAGCTATACCTGAGAGTGTGCACAAACATACATCTGTGCCTCAAGTGAGATCTTTATATTTATTTAGTCTATTGTGTTACCCCAACTTTGCCAACTCTTAGTAATATTTTACTCATTGCAGTCTAGGAATGTTGGAAATTTATGCCTGAAAGCTTCAGGTAGTGAGATGATGGGTTGTATGCTAGATAGTGTGCACCATATCAAGATAGTGTGATAGTGTGCACAATATCAAGATAGTGTGATATTGTGCACCATATCAAGATAGTGTGATAATGTGCACCATATCAAGATAGTGTGATAGTGCGCACCATATCAAGAACCTGATTATTGCATGATGGAAGCTAAAGGATGGGATGTTGTGTACATTTAATAATGTTTACTAAATGCTTGAAAACTACTTTGTATAACAGTGTTTCTCAGTGCAGGTGCAATAAAATTTGTAATAATTAATCATTAGAAGAAAACTACAGGATCTGTATGAAATTTTTGGTATGTTTTGCATTTAGACTAAAGGTAAACTGCTGGACTTCTACAAAGAGCGAGCGCTGCAGTTCTATGATGGTCATGTCGAAGAGGTGAATTTCAGTGGAATTGGTGATCTGATCAGGCGGCGCACTAACCTCCTCATAAAGCGACAGACCCATGGAGATATACCCGAATATCTTCGGGTCTCCAACATACTGCTTCGACCCCCACTGGCTGTATTCAGTGCCAACATTTTCCAGGTAAGGACACTAGTAAAAACATGATGTAAACATACTTAGTTGGATTTGAACTGTGATAACAAGGTTTACTTGATACCAAGATCAGCTCTACAGCACACTAATGTTGTTTTCTGAATTATTTTTTGTCATGTGTTATTGTTGTTGTAGACCGCCTCTGTGGTCTAGTGGTCAGAGTTTCTGGCTACAGATACAGAGGTCCCGGGTTCGATCCCCGGCGCTACCAGATTTTCTGAATAGTAATGGGTCTGGAACGGGGTCCACTCAGACTTGCGAGTCTCATGAGGTCAATTGAGGAGCTACTTGAATGAAAAAAGTAGTGGCTCCAGGTCTAGAAAACAGAGATTAACGGCTGTGGGGACCCGTTGCGCTGACCACGTGACACCCCTCTATCCGCAAAAGTTG
>Ga0123353_10015331_pt1 | contig 11125 bp, 11 predicted proteins | sample TergutLab28metaG_3_FD_92763 | JGI IMG/M metagenome (GOLD analysis project Ga0123353, IMG submission 92763) | Labiotermes labralis P3 segment gut microbial communities from Petit-Saut dam, French Guiana - Lab288 P3 | ecosystem: Host-associated > Arthropoda: Insects > Digestive system > Gut ... | reverse complement strand
TCGGCACGTTTACAATGAATGCCTGCTTGGTGTCGATAATCACAACGTCTCTGGCGCCTTTTTCTCTTGCCCTCGATACCGCGTTGTTAAGGCTGCTCAACAGATCTTCCGTGAGATTTATGCCCCTCTGATCCACTCTCTCCATGGCGTGCTTTGAAAACTGCAGCGGGCTGTTCTTCGCGAGTTGCTCATCCAGCAAATCCTTGAAGTTTGCCCCCGGCATGTTGCCCCTCTTTAGAGCCTCCGTAGCCGCCACGTTGCCTACCTGATTAACTCTGTTCTGGATACCGAGTTTGCTGACGTCGAAGTCTGTCATTCTTCCTCACCTCCGTCGCCCGGGTCGATCTCACCTTCGCCGTCGTCGGGTTCTTCCTTGTCCTCATTCCCGTCGACTTCCGGAAGCTTGCCAACTGTCATGATGCTCTGAAGATCAAACGCCCTTTCCCCTATATAGACCTTGGGATTGCCTTCAAAGAGCGAAACACCGGTCACAACTCCTTCGAACCTCTCGAGCTTTCCGGTGATAGGATCCAGCGTGGCTGCAGTCACTTCTTTTCCGAGAAGCGATACCGCGTAGGACGTCATGCTATGCTCCAGCATGTTGTTCATAGCAGTCAACGTAGAGAACGTCGCCATCTGAGCAATAAACTCCGTATTGTCCATTGGGTTCATCATGTCCTGATTCGTCAGTTGGGCCACGAGAAGCTTGATGAAATCCTGCATACCTAAGGTCGCTTCCGACGTCTGCGAAGTCCTCTGGGACATGGCTTGTAATTGTACGTCCCTGTAATGTGCCGACGGGTCGAGGATATTGCTTATATCTGCCATTTTATCACTCCTTTCTCTAAGTTTTCAATTCTTCCGTGAGTCCCAGCCTGAGTTGCTGTAAAAATATCATCGTGTCTGCTTCGTCCCACTTCTTGTCCTGCTGCTGTTCCTGCTGTTCGTCCTGATTGCCCTGTCTGCCGTCCCGTTCAAGGCCTTCCTTTGCTTCTTCATCTTCCTTGACCGTCACCGTAGTGTGCGCACCGGTCCTATCTTCGATGATAGCTCTGATGGTTTCCGCGCTCGACGTTACCAACTGTTGGGTCTTTGGGTTTAGACATTGGATCATTACTTCCGCTTTGCCGTTCAACATTATCAGCTTAATTAGGATTTTCCCGAGTTCCTTTGGCGCCAATTCGATTTCGAACTGCTTTACACCGTCAGACATCTTAGTAAATATCTTGTCCGAGACGTCTTTTGCGAACTTTTCTGAATTCAGCTTGTTGCCTTCACCGACTTTTACGTAGAGCTTCTCAGGGTCTGTCGCGGCTTCCTGTCTTGCCGTTCCTGTGAATTCCTGCCTCACTTCTTTGGCCGTGTCCTGCTTCACCTCTGCATTTTTTGCGGCGTTTTCACCGTTCTTTACGACCACCGACTTCTCGTTCCCCTGCCGGTCCTTGACGGTATGTTCCTGTTTCGCCGTTTCCGCATTCGCAGTCTGCTGCCCGGCCGTAGAGGCCTGTTTTTCCCGCGTGGCATTCTCCGGTTTATTCACAATCTGCACGACGGGCGCGGTCTCGGTGTCTTTGGCAGGCTGTCCCACGATCGGAACTGCCGCTTCAAACTGAACTGTCTCTGAGAGTATCCCCGGATCGATCGGCAGAGCCGCCTGCTCGCCTTCAATTCCAAGTGGCAGCGTCGATATACCCGCTTCCGTGATATTAGCCCGGCTCATCATCGTGATGAACTCTCCAAACAATTTCTCGCCGGAGCTTGCGGCCGCCGGAAAGGCGCCAATGGCTGTCGCCTGAGCTTCACCCTCGATGACTTTTCTGATGGCGTCCTTAAACGAGCTTGTACTCATCGATGGCGTTTCCCGCCTGTTTCCGCTTTGTGGCTGAAGTCCATCTAATGCCTTGAAACTGTCCGTGTTTACTACTTGCATATTTCCTCACCTCCTTTCTTTACATGATTATATATCAACCATGCTTCCATGTTTGATAACAACTGTGCTTCATCTGGAGTATTGCTGGTTGCTTACAAATTCTTCGATAAACAGTTCCTGCTCTTTGCGCACCATAATATTATACTCTTCTTTTTTCTTATTTTCAAGCTTTTCAAGAGAAGTTGTTTCTTTTTTCATCTCCAAAATTTCGATCCTTTTTTCTTCCGCTGCAATTTCAAGCTTTTCAAGCTTCACATATTCGTCGTTGATATCGCTCTGCAAAACCCTCAAATAACGCTTGTAGTTTATGAGCTCGTGAGGCGCTATACCATTGCTGTTTTTTTCGTTCAGCTCTTCATTGATGAGCCTCTCCGTTTCCTCCATCTGCGCTATCAGCTTCTTCTGTTTTGAGATGGCGGAAAGTATCGCGGACTGCTCTATTTTCAGATTGTCGAGCAGTTTTTCCTTATATTCTTTTACCACGTTGAGAGAAAAATTAAACTTTTTCATCCGATTTCCTTACATTGCGATTTAATTACCCAGTATCTGCTCCATCTGCTTTAGAACATCGCTATACTCAAACGCCTCGTCTATGCCTTGCGTCAGAAAGCTGTTGACATTGCTTATCTTCTTCAAAGAGTTGTCAAGATCCGGGTTTGTGCCGGCTTTGTACGCGCCTATCGCGACCAGATCCTCGTTTTGCTCGTATGTGCTCAAAATGCTCCTGACGTCCGCGGCAGCCTTTAAATGCTCGTCCGACACGATCGAGATCATCAGCCTGGATATACTTGAACTCACATCGATGGCGGGATAGTGATGGCGGTGCGCCAGTTTCCGCGACAGGATGATGTGGCCGTCCAGTATCCCCCTGACAGTATCGGAGATCGGTTCATTTGTATCATCGCCTTCGACCAAAACGGTGTATATACCCGTGATAGAGCCATTCGAGAAATTTCCGCTCCGTTCGAGAAGTTTCGGCAATTCCGCATATATGGAAGGCGTATATCCCCTGGCGATAGGAGGTTCTTCTATTGCCAGTCCTATTTCGCGCTGAGCCATTGCAAAACGCGTCAGCGAATCCATCATCAGTAGTACGTCGTACCCCTGATCTCTGAAATACTCGGCGACCAAGGTCGCCGTACCGGGGCACCTCATCCGCATCATAGCCGGCTGATCTGATGTTGCCACCACCACCACCGACTTCTTTAGCCCCTCCTCGCCGAGATCGCGCTGGACAAATTCGAGGACTTCCCTGCCTCTTTCCCCCACAAGCGCAATAACGTTTATGTCAGCATAAGCTTTTCTTGCTATCATTCCCATCAGCGTGCTTTTGCCCACGCCGCTTCCCGAGAAGATGCCTATCCTCTGCCCCTTTCCTATGGAGAGCAATCCGTCGATAGCCTTTACTCCAAAATCAAGCCTTTCAGTTATCGGCGGCCTGGTCAGCGGGTTTGTGTATCCGCTGCCTGAGTAGCGGTCGTCAGTTTTTTCGAATTTTCCACCTTCGTCGATAGGTTTTCCTATGGCGTTGATGATCCTTCCCATTAAAAAATCACCAACCGGAACACTGAGTTTGCGTTTGGTGTTCTTGACAAAATTTCCAACCGCGATACCTTTTATCTCGTCGTAGGGCATCAACAGTATCCTGTCGTCCTTAAACCCTACGATTTCCGCAACGACTTCTTTTTCTCCTCCGTCGCTTATGACGCACATGTCTCCTATGCCGCCTATGGCGCCCGAAGCTTCGATGGTCATTCCGATTACGTTTTCAATTTTCCCTATACGGCTGACTGATTCCGTTTTTTTGACAGCGTCAATAAGCTTCTTGTAATACAATGCCCTCCTCCTATTCGCTGTCCGCTCCGTGCAGCAGTTCCTTGATATTGGCGAGCTGCGCGGCAGCGCCCGCGTCTGTCGCCTGTTCCGGAAACTCCACAAGACAAGTGCCCAATTCCCCGTCATCGATCATAATCAACTCTATCTTATCCGAGATGGCTCTCAGTTCGCTTTCGATATCAATACCATCCTCTTTCATGAGCTTTACGTCGGCGGTCGATGTCGTGACTTTTGCCCACTGTTTATCTACCGCTCGGCCTGCCGCGGATAAAATCATCCTCTTAATTACTTCACCGCTTGTCTCAAGCGAGACGCAGACGACCTTTTCCGCCACCGCGACGGCCAACTCTCCGAGATCGTTTATATGGTCTTCAAGCAAAGCCTGCTTCTTTTCGTCGATGTTTCCGCACGCTTCGTCGATGGCCGTAAAGAACTGTCTGTACCTCTCTTCAGATTCCGCGAGGAACTGCTTTATTCCCTCTTCTTTTCCGGCGGCAACGCCGAGATCGTGACCCTCTTTATATCCCTCGTCTTTTGCCGTCAAGTACATTTCGCCGGCTTTTTGTTCGGCTTCGACCAGCAGCTTTTCTGCTTCCGCCAGAGATTTCTCGATGATATTTTTTGCTTTCAGTTCGGCTTCGCTCCGTATTTGCCCCGCGGCCGTGACCGCGTCTTTATAGACGTCTGTCGTCTCTGTTTTTACCGTAACCCTTATCGGGCCGGAATCCTCCGGATCGGCGACGTCCGGGAAACGCTCGTCGGCATTTCCGATCTCCTTCGCCGTCTCCCGAGCCCGCTCCCTGAAATAAAAATCCTCGTCGGTAAATGTCACAAAAGGCGTGCCCAAGCCCTCCTGGCTCGGCTTTACCGATATTTCCTCTTCTTCAGAAAAATCCTCATATCTGAATATTCTGACGCTTTCTGTGTTATGCAATGATCTCATCCTGTCCACCCTTGGCTATTATCAGTTCGCCTTCCTCCTCAAGCCGCCTTATCACGGCAACTATGCGCTGCTGTGCCTCTTCTACATCCCTGACACGAACATTGTACGTGTACTCCAGGTCGGACTTGATCGTTTCCCCCATTCGTGAAGACATATTCGCGAAAATGAGATCCGCCACCTCTTTTGTCGCCCCTTTGAGCGCATATACGAGATCGTGGGAGTCGACCTGCTGCAAAAACTTCTGTATACTCCTGTTGTCCAGAAGTATGATGTCCTCGAACACGAACATCTTTTTCCTGATGTCATCAGCCAGCTTCGCGTCTTTCTTGGAGAGTTCGTCGAATATGAACTTCTCGTTGCCCCTGTCCATATTGTTCAAGACGTCCGCGATATAATCTATCCCGCCTATCTGCGCCAGATCCATCGACAAAACAGATGAGAATTTCTTTTCCAGTACCGATTCGACCACCTTTATGGTATCCGGTGAAGTGCTTTCCATCTTCGCTATACATTCCACTACTTTGATCCTCTTGCTCTTAGGAAGCTCCTGAATAACGGCAGACGCCTGATCGGCCCTTGCGTAAGACAAGATTAGGGCAAGCGTCTGCGGCCTCTCATGCTGTATGATCGCGAACAGATTTTTGCTGTCGGCCTTCCTTAAAAACTCGAACGACCTGACCTTTAAGGATTTTGTCACCCTGTCCAAAAGGGACGTCGCCATCTGCAGGCCGAAAGCTTTTTCAAGAACATTTCTTGCGTATTCCAGTCCACCGTCCGTAATCACCTTTTGCGTCAGGCAAAGCTTGTAAAAGTCGTCGAGAGCCCTCTCTGTGACTTCCGGCGGAATATTCTCCATCTTGGCCACTTCTATGGTCAGAGCTTCAAGTTCATCCTCGCTCAGATACTTATAAAGCTTGGAAGCCGTCTCGGTTCCGAGAGAAATTATAACCGTGGCCGCCTTTTGTCCGTAAGTCAATTCACTAGTTATCGCCGCTCCCTCCCTTCAGCCATGTTTTTATCAGTTGCGCAGCTATCTCAGGATTCAGATCGGCAAATTCGCCTATCTGCATTTTGAGTTCCTGTTCACGTGTTTTCTTGGCAGCGTCAAGCGGCGTATTGAGTATGTCTTCATCGTCCAATCCATCTTCTTCAGCCGCAGCGGCAGCCATCTGAGCCATCAATAACGCTTCTTCCGCCTCCTGACGCTTCTTCTTTATCTTCGCGGCCCTTCTGACTAAAAGGATCACGATCACGAGGATAAGGAGAAACAAGCCTGCCGCAGCGATCAATATCCAGATGTTATCCAAAAGGAAATCGATAACGGGCGGAGGCTGAGGGATCTCTTCTCTGGCAAAAGCGGCGTTTACTATGGCTACTTGTGATTCCGCATATTCGACGTCGATACCGGCAGCCAGCGCCACCAGTCTCCCCAAGTCGTCTCTTTCCGTACGTGTGAGCCTTTCCTCATCGATAACCACGGCCACCTTCGTGTCCAGGACGTCGCCGCCCTCATCCGTGACCTGCTCCGTCATTCTGCTGACGAAATAATCGAAAGTCCTCTCGTCGGTAAAATATATTTCCTCACCGTCTGTGGTTATAGTCGGGTATATAGGTATCTGCGCGTTAAGTTCGGTTCCGGGTACTCCGCCCGTCACTTCACCGGGTCCGACCAGTTCGGTGTAACCTTCCTGATGGTAAAGCACGCCGTGATTGCTGTCTTCATTGATGGGCGAATATTCGATGATTTCCCTGAGCTTCTTCTTTATGTCCACCACGCAGTTCACAGCGACCTTAACCCTGTCTTCGCCGTAGATCGAATACAGCAGATCTTCCACCTTATTCTTCAAAAGGCGCTCATGCTCAGCTTCAAGGGCAATCTTGAGCCTCGCGGCTCCCGACTGGGCGTCGGCGGCATTGACTATGGGATTGGATACGTCGTTTCCTGTACCATCCACTACCACCACAGTCTCCGACGACATGCCCGGCATCGACGCAGCTACGAGCCGCTGGATGCCAATGACCTGCTCCGCCGTCGGCGATCCGCCGTCGCTCATGAACACAGTAACCCATGCGCTCGGCTCACGCCTGTCTCTGGACATGACATATCTGGCCTCAGAGCCTGCGGAAATGGTTACGACAGCGTCATGCACGCCTCTGAAATGCCTAATAGTGCCCGCGATTCGATCCTGCAGGTCGTAGAGTTTGTAAGTTTCTTTGTCGAAATCTGTGGACATCATGTCCACATTGCTCGTGAACACATCGTAAGTCAGCCCCTGCTTTGGGTATCCCATAAGCACGAGCTGCGCTTTCAGCGAATCCACCTGAGTGGCAGGGACTGTGATGGTGCCGCTGCTGTAAGACGCTTTGGTGACTCCCATCTCCTCAAGCTTTGTCAGTATCTCAGTGGCTTCAGTCTGTGTGATGTTCGTAAAAAGAGTTGCGCTGCTGTTCGCGTTCAAAAGAAGCGCACCTGCCACAGCTATTATCAAAATCGCTGCGGCACACGCAATAATCAAAATCCTATTTCGTTTTGTAAGCTTTTCGTTCGCTTCTTTTGCCTTCGCCAGTAACTGTTCGAGTTTGTCCCGCAACGTTGTCTCCTCACCATTCCATGTGTTATCCAGGTCATTGCGACTATTACATGTTTATCCTCATGATTTCCGAATAGGCTTCCATCGCGCGGTTTCTGAGCTCAACAACGAGTCTTTCCGCCAAATAAGCTTTTGTGGCGTCAATTCCAATGGTATGCAGATCGTCTACATCACCCAGCGCCAGCAGTGTAGAGTTGTTGTTCGAAGTCGTTTCGGTTTCCTGCATGTTTTTTATCGCTGTGGTGAATATTTCTTTAAACGGCAGTTCATTACTGTTCGTTTCAGGTTCGTTGTGCATTGTCTTGAGTCCGCTGAGTTCACCCAGCGGGGTCATTGGCGTTATAAACATATTACCTTCCTACCTCCAAAGCTTTACTTGCCATAAGCTTAACGGCGTTGATCGCGGTAACGTTGGCTTCGTACGACCGGCTCGCCGACATGGCGTCGACCACCTCTTTGATCAGTTCGACATTTGGCATTCTGACATAGCCGAATTCATCGGCGTCCGGGTGCGTGGGGTCCCAAATAGTCTTGAACGGCGTTTCGTCTTCTATGATCGCAGACACTATAACGCCGCCATCAGTGCCCCGCGCCCTCATCAGCTCGTCGATACGGCTGTAGTGCCTTTCGGATAAGCGGCTGTCCACTATTCTCCTGTCCGTATTCCGGTTTACATTGACGTTGCGATCGATAGCATTGCCTAAAGCCGTCCTGAATGTACCCGAGTTTACGGCCTGAAACTGGACGACCTTCCTTCTGTACGGTCCTCCCTCTACAGTCCTTGTTGTATCGATATTTGATATATTCTCTGAAACGATGTCGAGCCTCATCCTTTGAGCGGTTAAGGCAGACCCGCTGATGTTCAGCGCCTTGAGAAACGACATGAGTGACGCCTCCTTCCTTTCTGACACCTTAACAGACGATCTGATTCTCTTTTGGTGGGGACAATGGGATTCGAACCTATGGCCTCTTGCTTGTCGAGCAAGCGCTCTAACCAACTGAGCTATGCCCCCACGGCTTGTGGTGTATGCAAACATTCTACGCCAGCATACACATATAGTCAAGGGCTTTATGTTTTTTCATTCAATATTTTGTTATCATCGCTTGCTATATTATTTAGTTATGATATAATATTTCTGCAACTGGTTCAGTTTGTGGTCAAATCGCAATTCTTTAGGAGGTGGCGTCTATGTCTTCTGACAATTTAAACCAAACGGATATCCTGTTGGAATCGGGGACCAATGAGTTCGAGATCATGGAATTTACAATAGCCGGCAACTTGTTCGGGATAAATGTTGCAAAAGTCCGGGAGATCATGATGGCGTGTCCTGTCACACCGATGCAGAAAGCGCACCCTGATATCGAAGGGATCTTCAAACCGAGGACGGACGTCATAACCGTTATCGATCTGGCAAAACATTTGGGTTTGCCGCCTTCCGAGGAGGGTAACAAAGACATATTCGTTATAACGAATTTCAATAAACTGACCTTTGCGTTCCATGTACATTCAGTGGTCGGGATTGACCGCATTTCATGGACAAAGATTCAAAAACCCGACGACGTCATATACGGCGGCGACGACGGCGTCGCGACGGGGATAGCCGAATACGAAAACAGGCTCATAACGATTCTGGATTTCGAGAAGATAATAGCCGAAATCAGCCCGCAGACTTCTATTCAGACCTCAGATCTGGCAGCCCTGGGAAATAGGGCGAGAAGCGACAAGCCAGTCTTCGTCGTGGAAGACTCAAACTTGCTGTCCAAGCTGATAATCGAATCCCTGCAAAAAGCGGGTTATATGAACACGATGAAATTCGATAACGGGCAGGAAGCCTGGGATCAACTGGCTGAGATCAAGGAGAAGGGTACGCCCATTGCGCAGGCCGTGGCCTGCGTTGTCTCCGACATCGAAATGCCTTTAATGGACGGCCATAGACTCACAAAGCTCATCAAAGACGACATGATGTTAAAGAGCATTCCGGTGGTTTTGTTCTCATCGCTGATAAACGATGAGATGCGCAAAAAAGGGAAGGAGCTCGGCGCTGACGAACAGATCTCAAAACCTGAGATAGTGCGGTTAGTCTCGATTATTGACAAGCTGACAGGCTAAAAAAGGACGACTCTTGATGCAATTGACAAATCTGACGGCTGCAAGTATTTATTTCATTTTCGTTGCTGTAATAGTATTAACGATTCTTATTGCATATTTAAAAGACAGGCACAAGCCGGCTACTAAGCACCTTATCCGCCTGTGTTTGATTTGCGTATGTTGGCAGATATGTGCGGCGTTGTTTTTTCTGGTCCATGATGACGGGACGGCGCTATGGCTGTATAGTTTTAAACTCGTTTTCGCCGCGTTTTCTGTCTGGCAGTTGCTCGTACTCAGCGTCAGCTTTTATAGATCCGAATCTTCGCGCAATGTTATTGTGATTTTGGGATTTCTATGCATAATACCTGTGATCACTTCCATATTGGCCATAACCTCACCTTTCCATAACCTCATACGAGCGGAACTCTTTATCGAACAATCCTCGCCGCTTCGTACCGTATTCAACGTACGCGGCATATGGTTTTGGGTACACTCCGCTTACTCATATGCTCTCGCTGTCGCCGCCATAGTAGTAGTGGTTTTCCAGCATTTCAAACTGCCAAGGGGTTTTCGTATACCATCGACTCTTGTCGTTATCGGCACTTGTATAGCGATTTTAAGCAGCATGATCGTAGTCCTTACACCGTATGACGGAAAGATTGATTTAACTTTGATCGGGCTCAGCGTAGCGGCGATTTTTATATACATGGGCATCACGATCTCCGATGCGAGCAACCTGCTTGTCATGGCTATGGACTGCATTTTCAGTTACCTGAAGGACAGTATCATCATACTGGATCGCAACCGGAAGATCATCGAGATGAATATAACCGCCAGAGACTGGCTGCAACGTTTAAATATTTCCGGAAATGACATGTACTTTGACGACTTGATAGAAAAGTTGGCGTCAAACAACAAAGATGCGTTGCGCATAAGCGACGATGGAGAACGTGATTTCTATCTGATGATTGACCGGCAAATAACTATTTACAACCTCACCGAACGCCCGATCGCAGACCATTCCGGCAGAATAAGCGGCGGATTTGCCATATTCAGCGACATCACACGCTACCAGCTCATCATCAATCATCTCGAACAGGTCTCAGGAATCGACTCTCTCACCGCGCTCGGCAATCGCCGTGGCTTTGAGCAGGCTCTTACGCATTTTGATGATCCGGCAAATCTCCCCCTTTCGGTTATCTTAGGAGATGTAAACGGGCTTAAGCACGTTAACGATACCTTGGGACATGATGCCGGTGACGTCATGTTGCGCAAAGTCGCGCAGGTGCTGAATGATTCCTGCCCGGAGGGTGCGCGCGCCTATCGCATCGGCGGAGATGAATTCGTCATACTCATGCCCAACGCTTCACTGGAAGCCGCCGAGCGTACGGTATGCCGCATAAGAGGCGCTCTTGCAGACGTCAGTCGCGATTCTTCACACCCGGTGTCGATAGCATTGGGTGCGACTACGAAGGAAACGGAAACGCAGGATATTCACGCATGCATTGCCCAGGCCGACAGCAATATGTATATGAACAAACAAAACGACAGGCGCGGACGTGCCGGTGCGGCTAACGGGAATTGTATTTTATGAAGGGGGAAAGAGCAAATTGAACATGATTTTTGAAGTGAGCGAAGACTTCGCAAAGAGATTAGACGTTGAAGACTGCTTAAACTTTGAGGACCGGTTTTACAAGCCAGATGGCGCAATCTATATGGACGGCAATTCTCTGGGA
>Ga0123353_10015330_pt1 | contig 11125 bp, 7 predicted proteins | sample TergutLab28metaG_3_FD_92763 | JGI IMG/M metagenome (GOLD analysis project Ga0123353, IMG submission 92763) | Labiotermes labralis P3 segment gut microbial communities from Petit-Saut dam, French Guiana - Lab288 P3 | ecosystem: Host-associated > Arthropoda: Insects > Digestive system > Gut ... | reverse complement strand
GGTAGAAGTATTATTATATATAGAATGAGAAAAAATACACATACCATGATAACACACAGTAATAGGGAGAGCTCTCCAAAACACCCATTACCAATAAGTAGCATGTAATATAGCCTACTCTAGGTTCGTGTTACAACCTGATGATGGCCCAGGAATAGGGCCGAAACATGTAGTTGTAAACCTTCCAATAATTAGCCAATAAAATAGTTGTGTTTGACAGTAAGTGCCACGCACATATATTGCCATACTAATTGTATATGTATGATGTTCCTTCCTCTGTCCACTAGAGCAGTCTTAAAATTGTATCTGAAGTCGTGGATATGTCTGCTTGGTGGTGCAGTAAGTTTCTAAGTACCATGTATGGAAGTGAACATGTACGGTGCAATGGCTAAAGTTGATGTTTATTAATTTGTCCCCACCCAAGAAGAGCTCATCTAATGTGACCCCAACAAATAAAAAGTTTTCAGCATAAGACAAGAGCTTAATTGATTATGTGGAGAATTATCTTATTCAATACAGCTTACTTTTGAACTGTTGCTTTAATAATTGTGTTGATAATGTAAGCATGCTGACTAGGTGATATGTTCTTAAATGTTATTTAAGAGAAGCCTACATTTGTTAGGTACCAGAGAAATAAAATAAGACCATATTTTTTATCCAAGGCAAGTGTGGTAATTTTATCACCCCTCTGCAGCTGTATTTCAAGACTGAATTATTACCTGAACGGACAGACATTTGGATCGTGGTAATGAAGTGCAGGTTTTTGTGATTCAATGCATTCAAAAGATTTTTTTTGTTGTCATATCTTTTATGTTTGTTAAACAAAGAGTATTTTTACTAGATGTACATATTTGGTTACATGTGTTGGCATAATTTGTGTCTGTGGAAATTGTGACCACAAGGTATATTCCAAGGATTGAGAGAAACCTGTCTTTAATTCAGTGACAAACTGAGAAATTGTACACAGTTTTTAGTTTAATCCTGGTTTTTTTATTGTGTAATTTCCATACAAACAACATAAAACACTGTACTAGTGTGTAATAAGGTACCCACCCACCTTCACTTTATGTAATGATTTGAAGCCTGCACACAAGTACTGCTGGATTGTAACCAACTGGTGTACTTATCTGGTGACAAAAATAACCAGTACACCTCTACAGTGATAAACAGTACAGTTGAAGTTGTGTTTGTGTTTGTAGACACGTGTACAGCGTGACTTCCCATCTCCACACTGCCTAGAATTTGATGGCTACATTGATCTAGGGAAGCAGTTAAGTCTCTTGGCTTCTCTGCTGTATGAATGTGTGGGCAAACTTGGACCTGGGCATAATGGAGAATTCCAGCGGCTCACACGGGCCCTTGACAGAGTGAGACTGGCACAGAGTCAGCCGGCAGGATTGATCCGTCAGCATAGTTCACCTCCATTGCCTGGCACTGTACCGTCACCGGCACAGTGTGATTCAGGCAACAGGAATTCGGAACCAGCACTGCAGGCCCTGCAGAGGAACATTTTCAGGTATTAATTGTACTATACACAAATATTGAAAATTTATGGTTGTTATATATATATATGTAATACATGAGAGGTTGTAGTGGTGGCATGGAAGATTTATGTTTGGGGGATCTGATGTGGACATGAGTCTTCATAACTCAAACATCCACAGCACAGCGCTGAATTGCACATGATATTTGATCTGGTTTTGATCGGCTTCATTCTGGAAGAAAAGGTTGTTTCAGAATTTAGTATTGACACACTACTGAAGTTAATTAGTAATTAATTTAGGTTTAATTTCATCCATAATTATTGAAAGGCAGAAATGTGTTTTAGAAAAAGCCTCATTAAGTATATACAAGGGTGAAACATTTTTCAAAATTTAAGTTGTTAGCACTAATAAGTATGCTTAATGTAATGCAGATTATTTTATTCAGCATTTTACTTTCAACAGAATGTGCATTCATAATACCAAATTATGACTGCACTGCACATCAGCAGATGCTGTACCGTGTTGCTTGACTGTTAGAAGTTGAACATTGTACAGTTGACTGCAGTACCTTTTAAAGAAAAGGATATGAATGCAGCTTAACTTGCTTTGCAGGTTTAATGACCCCACAGTCTGCAATGGCAATGTTCCGGGTCAGTTTTACAACGGACAACAGCAACATCAGTATAACCATAATCATCTTAATCATCATCATCACCATCATCATCATCCTACAAGTGAGATGAGTGGCTCCATGATCGGCACAAGCTCAGGCCACATCTCGCGTTCACCAGTTGTACCCCGAGCATCAACGCTGCCTCGTAATGCATTCCTGCCCAAACTGACGATGACATCAGCCAGTCATGGCGATGAATACTGTGATCCACCTCCAGCCTATCGCAGCCCCAGCCCGGCTCCACACCAGTGTGGCATTCATTGCCTCCCACCTGGCAGCCTGCAGCAGCGGAGTGGACGGTCTTCTTCCATCGCTAATGGTCTAAATGGAAACATCGCTTCTGTAAATGGGAATGGGAACTTGGATGAGCTGTCTGATTTATTGCGGTATGCAGATGATGAGGCTCTATCAGAACACAATACCAATAAGGGCAGTCAGATATCAATTTCACAACTCTCCAATGTCGCTTCGTCCGGGTATCAGAGTTTTGCCTACAGTCAGAGCTCAAGTCCTGTCGATCTTACCATTGCAAACAACAACAACAATTCTGCACAAGTAAACAATGCTGTAAATAACAACAATAATATCAGCGTAATAGCATCAGCCCCACTGGCTTTCACCAATCCAGTATATCACATGGAATTGCAACAACAGATGGCAGCCCTGAATGGACATCGCCATACTCGTCGGCGTCATTCTTGCAGTTCATCTTCAGAGGAAAATGGTGGTGGTGGAACGTTGGAAAGGGCGGGTGTAGTGGATGCATCTCCTTCACCTTCGACGCCCACACCTCCACTGGTTCACAAGTTCTCACCAGGATCACGAGCTCCACGTACAAACCCACAGTGTGCCCAGAGGAGCAACTGGCGTAGCACAAATGGTCAGGCTACTGCCGTTTTACAAACACACCTTCATACATGTTCCAACAATCCAGGTAATTGCCGATTTGTGATAGAGCATCTGACTTATGGAAACTGTCATTCTAATCAGATACAGGTGGAATCAAATGTAGCAGATTTATTTTCACTGAGTGTGATATAATCAAACCTGTGTTACATTGAAATGGGGTTTACTGTTTGAGCAATAATTTATTTAGGTAACCAACTCTGCTGTGGGTAAGTTGCTGACCTTTGAGGAATTAAATTGGTTCATTACCATGTTCTTGTAAGCTTTGCCTGTGACCCCCATCCTGAACCAGATAAATTCAGTCCACATCTTTGAAACAATGCTGTAGGATCAGTTTCAGTAATATCTCTCATTTTTCCATAGGTCTTCCAAATACACTGTTGCCTTTGAGTTTTCTGATTATTGAGTCATGTTAACTACTGGAGTAGACTCAGCATCACTGAATCTTAAGCCATCTGATACCCCAAAGTGTATCAGGTGTTCAAACGTTATTGCCATACACATCTGCATTTGAATTTATGCATTAAGTATTTCTGTCTCATTACACTGATCATACACCCAGCCAGCTCAACGTTTCTGTTGCCCTAGTTGTGGCTTAGGCCATATGCCTCCATTAGCAGCTTCATTTCCTGTGATTTCACTTAAACACTATCAAGTAACGGAAATAATAGACTTTAATGTTGAATTTTGTAAAGTGCTGTTTTCGCCTTAATTAATGTATGCATGTGGACACTTCTTGTTTTCAGATCAGCCTGTTTCTGCATGCTGCGCAAAACTTAGGCGGCGGCTATCTCTCGACTCTACTCGAGACCTGTCAGACTCGTCAGATGACTATAGCTGTCATGAGCAGCGCAGTAAAGTTCGAAGCCCCAGGAATATTGAGCAGGTACTTAACTTCTGTTCTTCCTCCATCTTGCTCCTCCTCCTCTCCCCTTCTCCTTATCTCTTCTTCTCCTCTTCCTTCTTCCTCTTCTCCTCCCTCCTCCTCCCCTCTTCCTCCTGCTTCTCTTCTTCATCGTCATATCTCATTAACCCTGCTTTTTCAAGTCTAACTGAGAACTGTTCAGGAATAAAGAATTCATGGTTGCTGTCACAGGTAGCATATATGGCTTTGCACCTGTACCAGCAGGCTTTTGCCACGTTTGTTAATGCATGTTCTGAATGAGGACAAGCAGAGTTATCAGTGTGGCTGTTCAGTAACACATTTTTTCTTGCTCTTGATAATGGCAATAGAAAACTGCCACTTGTAAAATTCACATATTTAAAACCTGTTTCTTTGCTGTAGTCCTATTCTGAAAGATGATTGTACACATGATGTCCATAAATAGATAGGACCAGAGGGTTCCAGGAAATTAAGGTTCCCAGATTTCATGACAACGGTGCAGGGTGGTGGTAGGTTGTCAGCCTTACGCACTGGTCCCCTTTACCCCCAGGAAATACTCCTGGTACTCATTTCTGTTAGAGGCTGAGTCGACCCCAGGGCCATGGTGCGATCGGAGGGATTATATGTCAATGAAAAATCCACTGACACCAGCTGGGATCGAACCAGCGACCTTCCGATTTGTAGCACAGCACCTTAACCACTGTGCCACCGCGGTCCCTCGATGTCCATAAATATGAGTTAGATAAATTGAAGAAGGTGATAGCCTGTGTTAGCTGGACATTATTTTGTATTTTCTGAAGAACAAACTAAGCTTGCTGTTGTACAGTGAATTTTTTTTTTTTTTAATAGAGGGACTTGTATGGTAATCATAAAAAAATAGGCACCATCAATTTCATAATCTTGTTAGCTAATTTTTAATGTTACAGAGTTGGTGGGTGTGTATATTGAGGCAAACATAAGAGGGAAAAAACCTTCTTTTGTTACAGTATGAGCAAGAAATTGAACGACTGCAAAAGGATGTAGAACATCTGAAACTGAAGTTGGAACAGGCAGAAAAGCAGCATGACCGACAGCAGCGAGGATCAGGCACAGACTCGCCAGATATTGATTCCAGTGAGCAGGATTCAACACATGATCTGAGGGACCCGCCATCTCCTGGCCAGGGAGATACAAACATGAAGAACATCATTGCCAGGTCAGTATTTGTGGTATTAATACAGCTCTGGTACCCCCACCCCTCTACCTTCCATCATATCCTTGAACCCTACTGAAATGTACTGTAAAGGCAGCTACTTCCATCCATCATTTTGGTCTCTCTAGCCTATTTCCATCCTTCACCATTGACTTCCGCCAGCCCAAACTGAGACATGACTCTCTCGAATGTAATACTGTTGCAAGTGAACCTCTGGGTAACCTCAGATCCTTCTGACTACTCTCCTTCCTCATACTCCAGTTACTGGCCTCCTCCTGACTCATTTCGTGTGCCCACTACTCCCCGTTCCTCTAACCACACATCCTCCTCCTCTGTTCTGTGGCACCACTGTCCAAGAAGGATAAGTGTCTTTAGTTGCTCGCTGTTCAGTGCTACTTGTCTCCAATTAACAATTCCCATCTTCCTTAGTCTCTGCTTTCCATCTGGCCTTGGGTATTTCCTTTTGGTCATTTTTTGTGTAAGTTGGCTTGGTATATTTCCTTGGTGTTTCTTACATCAACCATCTGTTGTAGATGTCCCTAATCACATGTTACTTTTCTTTATAATGTGTTCTCTCTCTGCAAGATTGCCTGCAGTGTGCTGTAATCCTGACTCCACCTTCCTGACCTACACTGTCCATACACCCATCCTCTGTCGCCTGCTGTGTTATGCCTCTACCCTGGAGATTGTCTGACTAGTTCCTGTTCCTCACACTGTTTTCTCTTTCTCGTCGTAACTTCCTACTCTTTCAGAACCACCTTTCCTGTGTCCAGACAATAGTGACTGCATTAATTGTCAGCTGTTGATGCAAGGGTGGAGAACCAGGCTGTTGAGAGGGCACTCACCATGCACACACCACGGAGCAGTCTGTAACTATATCCAGAACGTTGACAGTGACAAGCTTTGAATACACATTCAAGAAAGTACATGTAGTGGTGAGCCTAGCGGCAGTCACACCATGTCAACTCAGCTGTGTTGTTAGGGACCTCAGCTACCCTGTAATCTGTTGCAGTCCTCTTTCCCTCACCAGGAGTACTATGTGGACGAATCAGAAAGTATCCAGAAGGGATGTTGATTATACTGCTTGTTGTGCATACAGGAACTTGTGGCCTGGTGGGATAGGTGTGTTGATTTCGAGGGCAGTTTTGTGAAAAAATTATTCTGCCGTATAGACTAAAATAATATTGTTTTGAAACATTACTTTCTGAATACTTCACAACTCCCTTGCATATATCTCTACTCCATAATCCTATTCCTGGCCCCAATCCTTCACGGTCGGTTCTTCCTTCTTCCCTTGCCCTGATACACTGTTCAGCACCCTGCCTGCTTTTCCTGTTCCACTCCAGCAAACCTTGTCCTCTGCTCCTGTCATCTTATAGTCCCTGGCTTGTTGTATTGTGTGCACCCACATGCTCTCATTGTTTTCTTTGAGTCTGGCCTCTGTCTTTGTTTCCTTGACCCATGGTCAACTTGATCTCCCATATTGGCGCCCTCTTGCTTATTCTGTCTTCCTCTTTGTTTTCCACCTTACCTACCCTGTTTCCTTCTCCCTTCCCTCAAACATAGATGTAGTGGTGTGGTTAAGAATAGGAAGGAGATGACTGAAGAGAAATGAGAGTGAAGGTTGTATATAGAGGTTCCTTGAAAACAGTTGTTTTGTGGATATTGGCTCAATGGAAGCCATGCCTTCCTTAGGAGCATCTGTTATTTCGGTCAGAATGTTTGATGGAAAACATCTTTATGGAAGCCTACATTACTTAAGGGCATAAATGACCGTACGTCTTACTTTCCGTATTTATTGTGCAGTGTGGTGTAAGAGATCTGCATTCATGAGTTTCGTGAACATCTGTGCAAAGAAGGTCGTACTTTTACTGTGAGCATTTATGCATGTACAGTGACATTGTATGGCATTCTGACAGTAAAGAACACCTTGGTAAAGTATTATCCATCTTGGATTATACCATGTGCAGTCATGCTATATGTAAATTAGGTGAGGTTTGAAGTAAGTCACTTGATGGATTGAATTTTAGGTTAATCTCTGTTGAGGAAGAGCTTCGCCGTGAACAGCAAAAGATGTCTGATGCATTATCGCACAAGCAGAGGGTCATAGAGGCACAAGAACATAAGATCGCTGCATTAGATGCTGCAAATAATCGTCTCATGTCAGCTTTGACCACCCTGAAGGACCGATACGCATTACAGCAAGGAAAGAATGGGGCTCGTCTGTTGGCAGAACTGAGTGAACTGAAGAGTTCATCATGTTGAGATGCCCAGTCTGCAGTCCTGTTAGTCGTATCTGTCTGTACAACAGAGCATGTCTGATGGAATCCAATGCAATGTACTGTGAACTTGTATGTCCCATTGATGGCCACCTAAAGCTGACATTTTGGTATCACACAGTATGTCCATCCAGTCAGTAGATACATATAGAGTGTTGAGTATCCTCCTGTGTGACTAGAGTGCAATTATTAAGTTTTAATGTTTGTTTTCAAGACTTTGATTATTTACAGAAGAAAACTTCATGGAAGAAACCTGTGAGATGTGGAATAATAGAAGAAGTCCAGAAATGTTGTAATGTTTTAGTTCATTTTGCCAAAATAATGCCACATCTTTTTGAACCATGAGGATATTGTGCTTTTGCCACATTAGTTATCAGTACTGTGAAGCTACAATAATCAACACCATGTATCCAATTTCATTAAAATGTCCAACTCGGTACCTACTGGCTGGTCGTTTGGGTTAACGAACATATGTCTGTGGTGGATGGTGTCTGTGAGATTGACTTCACTCATTGGCTGAAAATTAACAGAATCATAACTGGGCACAGTATTTTTCTGCAGCTGTACTTTCAGCTGTACAGCATATAGCAACCAGACAGTGCTACTTTATTGCACCCATTTTTCAACAGCTGTTGAATGGCATTCTGCTTCTTGTTTCGAAGTAGGGAGGGAAGTGGTGAATCTTTTAACGTAACTGATAGTATTACCTGTCTGCTATGCAGATGTAGTGCACACTCCTTGCATGGTTAGTCATGATACACATCACTGTATTGTCTAGCTAAATATTAGACAAAAATACACAAATTATCACATACATCAGTCACACAATTTGGAAACCTTGGAAATGCCTGTATTAATAAATACACCGCCTTGATGTAACTGTGGCCAGAGATTTGAACTTCATACCACACAGGATTATTTACACAGTTTAGTTATAAATTGGAAAAGGCTTGAACAGTTGTCTTATTATCACATTATGTGGACACAATATTTGGCTGGTATTTTCTCATGTGGTTACAGCAATCTGGCAGTTAACTGTTTGAGATGGTGGTCAACTCTGTAATGTTTGTTTGCATTTATCGAAAAGAAAGCTGGTGGCATTCAGTATTCTGTAGTCAAAATACAATTGTCTGGTGGTATAAAAAAATTCTTTTAGAGAGAATTGGATTACAGATAAGTGTGGTAATATTCACATTACATTTACCGGTCATATCTTTACTTTGTAGCAGTTCATCGTTTTAAATCAAGTATGATATTTGTTACTTTCTGCACTCTGTTTTGTACTGATTTGCATTTCTTTGTATGTATTACTGTAGAAGATACAGTTCAAAATGGTTATGGCCATTGCTGTCTTTAATGCAGTCACCAACTGTATAGAAAGGGAGCACTGAGCTGCTTTAGTATTATTATTCTGTGTGTATTTTGTAGCTTTCCCATTACCAAAGATTAGTTGTTTGGCGCTAGAAATGCCAAGTTGTTTCCGTATGTGTGGAAGATTATAGACTGTGTTGTTGTCTGTGAAGTATATGAAACTGAAGGTACTGCACAATGTACATGTACATACAAGCCATATCAGTGTACGGTGACAGAATAATTTATGTTTATACTTCTGTTAAATGTTTTGTTTCCTAGAAAGGTCATTTAACTTTTGTCTAGAAATGAAAACAGTATTTGTTTCAGGTAGTATTGTGCAACTGCAACTTGCCATGATTGATATGAAGTATGTTAATCTAGCACTTCTTACTGTAAATTGTAATTGTTATGTGTGGTACATAAATAATGTATATGTCCCCTTTTTTAATGTAAATTTGAATGTAGTTATAGGTGATAATGTGCACACTATTTATCACATTACAGAAGTAAATAAGATGATCACTTAGTACATTTTTTTAACTATAAACCAACACCTGTGTTCATTTATTATTGGTAAGGTACAGAAAAATAATCAAACTGTGAACAGTTGTAGTTTCAATATATAAATGTATTATGATGTGCATCACACATAATACATTGCACAACACACAAAACCACCTTTAAATTGTCCTCATATGCATGAGTAAAAATTGAGGGTGTTTCATAATGTTCTCCATGATTACAAATGTTTATAACAAGAAAACCAAAGGACCTACCTTAATGGAATTGTTCACAGCCACAGGAAAACTGAAAAAGTTTTTTTTTTGACAACTAGAGGTGTTCATTGTGTGCACGATGGGTGACAATGGCACACATCGATACAATATTCAAGTTCTTGCCACACACTCGCCAGCATGGGTGCTTCAGTATTCTTCACTGCTGCAATGATCCATGCCTTTAGGTCAGTGAGGTCATGTGGCAATGGTGGGACGAATACTTTGCACGAAATGCACGTTGCAGAGTAACCACAGACTTACTCATGTGATATTTCAAGTCGTTTTGACTTCTCCCCTGGAGTGGCCATTTTCTCACTACATACACTTGCATTGCCTAGCAGCAGAAATGTGAACTATGATGAAAAACAACTTACTGGGAAAAAAGTTTTTGGATTGTTCCTTCTGTCTGTACAGGTTTCGTAAATACGTGTCCTACGGTTTTCCTATAATAAATTTATGTAATCCTGGAGTACATTATGAACCGCCCTGTATATGAGAGGGTTTCCCACTTTGAATCCAACCTCTTGCACTGCTCACCCCTGTTTAAGAAAAGGATGGAAGGCAATTCTTTCCAAATTCAAGTGGTACACACACATGTGCGTGCACGCGCATATTCGTTACACAGATTCACGTGGTAAGCATAATGACCATATCTGTGCTGTGTTTGAGGAGGTAAGACTACTTAGCATGAAATTTTTGCTTGTATCAACTTTGCTTCCATGGGATTGATTTTCATGTAATTTGATATTGGAGACTTAAACAATTTGAGCCAAATGTTTTTAGGCATTTAAGATAGCTGAGAGGGTATTAGTGGCAGGGGTGCTCAGATCCTGTGCATCTAAACTGTGTGTGTGGGAGGTGGCTAATATTTGTGGGCCTTAAGAATGGAACTTGATTCATGTCACCCTTTTGGCTCATACAATTTTGAGCTGGGTCCTAGATGTTCCTCACCATCATTCCTGTGGTTCTTCCTGGTGTACAGTGCAGCCACTCTCACTGGGTGTCTACTCCATAGCCACAGCTGTATAATGTACGCACATGTCCCCTGGCACTACTTTCAACTGCTGGATTCTAATGACAATGGCAGGACACTCTGAAATGGTGACTACATGTTGTGGGACAAGACTGCTGCCACCCTAGAAGATGTGGAACACTGGGAACATCATATCTTGCAGTGTAATTACCATTACTTCTGGTGATCCCACTAACCACACTGAATGGTATAACACACAATATCTTTAGTCCACCAAGCCGAAACCTTGGAAATCTTGATAGATCAACTTTCAAAGAAAATATTGCCAAGTACAGAAGTTGCAGCCTTGATTACCTCCAGTATGCATAATGTTCCCATGATTTTCTGTTGTCTGGACTTCACGGAGGGCATGTGGCTGTCCACATATCCAAAAATGAATAAACAAGGTGCTTCTGGCAAAGTAAAAAAGGTAAAGTGCACCCTTGTACAGGCCGTATTTGTGTATTCATTCCTGTTTAGTGCGCAGGTTACATCACATGAGCTATTTGACCATTAGGATGAAGAGTTTTTCCATTCAAAAGTTATGGTAACCAAAAACTCAACATT
>Ga0123353_10015328_pt1 | contig 11125 bp, 10 predicted proteins | sample TergutLab28metaG_3_FD_92763 | JGI IMG/M metagenome (GOLD analysis project Ga0123353, IMG submission 92763) | Labiotermes labralis P3 segment gut microbial communities from Petit-Saut dam, French Guiana - Lab288 P3 | ecosystem: Host-associated > Arthropoda: Insects > Digestive system > Gut ... | reverse complement strand
CCAGGTTGAAGGTGGCCACGTTGCGGAAGGAGGCCCCCCCCGCCCCGCAGCGCTCGATCATGCGGCGGTAGGCGGGCACGGGGCTCGCGCCCGTGGCGAGGCCCAGCACGGCGTTGGGCTTTTGCGATACCAGGCCGCAGATGGCGTCCCCCACGGCTTGTCCGATGGCTTGCGCGTCCGGCAGGATAACAACTTTCATGTACACACCCCATTATGTTTTTTAATAACCGATGATGAATACAGGCCGTAAGGGACGGCGTCCTCGACGTCCCTAAAGAAAAAGCTTTATTATTATGGCCCAGGGACCCAATTTTTTTGGCCCAGTGACGCCCGGAGGCCGTCCCCTACAGTGTGCGCCGACATGCCAGTGATTACTTGCCTGTATCGTTGGCAAGCTCCCGCAGCCTGGCGCCCAGTTTCTCCAGCGCCCTGCCCCGGTGGCTGAGGGTATCCTTCACCCCGGGTGAAAGCTGCGCCATGGTGAGGCCGGGGGCCTCCGCCGGGAGGAAGACCGGGTCGTAGCCGAAGCCGCCTGTGCCCGCGGGCTCGAATGCGATTTTGCCTTCGCAGGCGGCGCGCAGGGCGATCTCCCTGCCGTCGGGGAAAAGGCAGCACACGGCGCAGACGAAACGGGCCGTGCGGGATTCACCGGGCACGCCGCGCAGCAAATCCAGCAGCTTGGCGATGTTCGCGGCGTCGTTGCCGTGCTCGCCCGCAAAGCGCGCGGAGTAGACCCCCGGCGCGCCGCCCAGGGCGTCCACGCACAGGCCCGAGTCGTCGCCCACGCAGGGCAGGCCGGTCTCGCGGCAGCCGCTGAGCGCCTTCAGGCGGGCGTTTTCCTCGAAGGTGAGGCCGGTTTCATCCACGTCGGAAAGGGGCGGGTCCGCCAGGGTGTGGCCCAGCGGGGCGAGGATGCGGGCCAGCTCGAGGCGCTTTTTAGGGTTATGGGTGGCCAGGACGAGGGTCATGGCGTTTCCTCCCCGAACATGGCATTCGCGAAGGCTGTTGCATCGAAGGGCTGCAGGTCGTCGAGGCCCTCGCCCACGCCGATGAACTTCACGGGGATGCGCAGCTCGTGCCGGATGTTGAGCACCACGCCGCCCTTGGCCGTGCCGTCGAGCTTGGTGAGGATGATGCCGGTCACCTCGGCGATCTCCTTGAACTCCCGGGCCTGGTTCACGGCGTTCTGGCCGGTGGTGGCGTCCAGCACCAGCAGGACCTCGCGGTCGGAATAGGGCAGCTCGCGGTCAATGACGCGGTAGATCTTGCCCAGCTCCTCCATGAGGTTCTTTTTGTTGTGCAGGCGGCCCGCGGTGTCGCAGATGATGAGGTCCGCGTCCCGGGCCTTGCCGGCCTGAATGGTGTCGAACACCACGGCGGCGGGGTCGGCGCCCTCGCGGTGCTTGACGAGATCGACACCGGCGCGGCCCGCCCAGATCTCCAGCTGCTCGATGGCAGCCGCGCGGAAGGTATCCGCCGCGCCCAGCAGGACCTTCTTGCCCTGCGCCCGGTACATGGCCGCCAGCTTGCCGATGGAGGTAGTCTTGCCCACGCCGTTGACGCCGATGATCAGCAGGATGGCGGGCATGGTGATCAGGTCCACCTCCTGGCCGCCGCTGAGCAGCTCGGCCACGATGCCGCGCAGGGCGGCTTTTACCCCCCCCGCGCTCTTGATCTTTTGCTTTTTGGCGCGCTCGCGCAGGGTATCGATGATCTCCCCGGCGGTGCGCATGCCGGTGTCGGCCATGATGAGGATCTCCTCGAGCTGCTCGAAGGCCCCCTCGGTCAGCTCGCCGCCGCCGTCCTCCATGGCGGCTTCAATGGCGCCCTCCATGGTGTCGCGGGTTTTTTTCATGCCGCCGAAAAGGCGTGTGAAGAGGGACATGGCGTGTTCTCCTGTAACATATTTATGGGAGGTTTGGAGGGCCAAGGCCCTCCAGGGAAAATCTTTGTTACCCCAGCCGCGCCCGGATGCGCTCCACGGCCTCGGCGGTGCGCCCGGCCGTGCCGAAGCCCGTGAGCCGGAAGTAGCCCTCCCCCGCCGGGCCGAAGCCGCTGCCGGGCGTGCCCACCACCTGGGCCTCGTTCAAAAGCAGGTCGAAGAGCTCCCAGGAGCCCATGCCGCCCTGCGCCGCGAACCAGACATAGGGGGAATTCACGCCGCCCCAGACCCGGAAGCCCAGCGAGCGCAGGCCCCCGCGGATGGTGTTGGCGTTGTTGAGATAGTACTCGATGTTGGCGCATACCTGGGCGCGGCCCTCGGGGGTGAAGGTGGCCGCCGCGCCGCGCTGGGTGATGTACGACACCCCGTTGAACTTCGTGGCCTGGCGGCGGCTCCACAGGGCGTTGACGCTGACCCCATGCACGGCAAGCTCCTTCGGGACGACCGTGTAGGCGCAGCGCACGCCCGTGAAGCCCGCAGTCTTGGAAAAGCTGCGGAACTCAATGGCGCAGGCGCGCGCGCCGGGAATCTCGTAGATGCTGCGGGGCAGGCCTTCGGTGATGAAGGCCTCGTAGGCGCCGTCGAAGAGCAGGACGCTGCCGTGGGCGTTGGCCCAATCCACCCAGGCTTGCAGCTGCGCGGCGTCCATGGCCGTGCCGGTGGGGTTGTTGGGCGAGCAGAGGTAGACGATGTCGGCGTGCCCCGCGGGCAGGGGCGGCGCGAAATCGTGGGCGGCATCGCAGGGAAGCAGGGTGATTTTGCGCCCGGCCATGACGTTCGTATCCACGTAAACGGGGTAGACCGGGTCGCAGACGGCCACGGCGTTGTCCGCGCCGAAGATGTCGCCGATGTTGCCGGTGTCGCTCTTCGCGCCGTCGCTGAGGAAGATTTCGTCCTGGGCGAGGGACACGCCGCGCAGGGCGTAGTCGGCGATGATGGCGTCCTCGAGGAAGTGCAGGCCGCAGTCGGTGGGGTAGCCCACGAAGGTCTCCGCGCGGGACATGTCGTCCACGGCTTTGTGCATGGCCTCGATGCTGGCCTGCGGCAGGGGCCGCGTGACGTCGCCGATGCCCAGCCGGATGATGTCCGCGTTCGGGTGGGCGGCCTGGTATTCGCGCACCCTCTTGCCGATGTTGGCGAAGAGGTAGCTGCTCTTGAGCTGGCTGAAATTGGGGTTGAGGGTCATGGGGGCCTCCTGTTTTTCATTTCCCCTCTGGCTAGAGGGGCTATAGGCAAAAGCAATTATCAGTATACCGTAAATTCCCCGCTAAGGCAAGAAGTTTTTCTTGATTTTTTTATATAGATGCGGTATAATGAAAAGAAGCTATTTGCGAAGGAGAATGCCCTATGTCCGTTGTCTTCCAAAAACCCGCTGGGTTGACCAACGTCCCCCAGCATTACTGCCCGGGCTGCACCCACGGCATCGTGCACCGGCTGGTGGCCCAGGCTCTGGATGATCAGAACCTCACCGGGAAAACCATCGGCGTGGCGCCGGTGGGCTGCGCCGTGTTCGCGTACAACTACTTCAACTGCGATATGGTGCAGGCCGCCCACGGCCGCGCGCCGGCAGTCGCGACCGGCCTGAAGCGCGCCAACCCGGATAACACCGTGTTCACCTACCAGGGCGACGGGGACCTGGCTGCCATCGGCACCGCGGAGACGGTCCAGAGCGCCTGCCGGGGCGAAAACATCACCATCATCTTCATCAACAACGCCATTTACGGCATGACCGGCGGCCAGATGGCCCCCACCACCCTGCCGGGCCAGGTGACGCAGACCAGCCCCTACGGCCGCGACGTGACCAAGACCGGCATGCCCATCAAGGTGTGCGAGCTGCTGGCCACCCTGGAAATGCCCGCGTACATCGCCCGGGTGAGCGTGGACAGCGTGAAGAACGTCAAGGCCGCGCAGAAGGCCATCGAGAAGGCCTTCCGCTACCAGAGCGAGGGCCGGGGCTTCACGCTGGTGGAGGTCGTTTCCACCTGCCCCACCAACTGGGGCATGTGCCCCGTGCAGGCCCTGGGCTGGCTGCGGGAGCACATGCTGGACTACTATAAGCTGGGCGTGTACCGCGATAAATTCGCCGAGGGGGGTGCGCAGGCATGACGACCAACATACTGCTGGCGGGCGCAGGCGGGCAGGGCATCCTGTTCGCAGGGAAATTCCTGGCCTACGCCGGGCTGCTGGAGGGCCGCGAGGTGTCGTGGCTGCCCTCCTACGGGCCGGAGATGCGCGGCGGCACGGCCAATTGCAGCGTGATCCTGTCCGACGGGCCCATCGGCTCGCCCATCGTGCAGCAGCCGGACGCGCTGATCGCCATGAACCTGCCCAGCTACCACCGCTTCATGCCGGCCATACAGCCGGGCGGCATCCTGCTGGCCGACAGCTCGCTGATCAACGAGCGCTGTGAACGGGAGGACATCCGGGTGGTGGAGCTGCCCGCCACGCAGATGGCCTACGACCAGGAGCTCAAGGGCCTGGCCAACATGATCCTCATCGGCAGCATGCTGAAGGAGACCGGCCTGCTCGCGCCCGGCACAGTGGAGCGCGCCATGGAAAAGTGCGTGCCGGCCGGTAAAGCCGCCATGCTGGCGCTGAATTTGCGGGCGATTGCGCTGGGGGCCGAAGAATAATCCAATTTCCGACAAAAATATTTAAAATTTTTCCCAAATTCTTCTTGACACTACAGCGATGATGTGTTAAACTATAATTAGCCTTTTGCATGTGACTCTTCTTCTAACACATCATCCTGGCAACGAAAAACCGCTGGCAGTGCCGCGCCAGCGGCTTTTTCTTTTGCCCATTCGCAATTATGAACAATTTGTAAACATCCCCATCCCCCCTTGCCCGGGGATGGGGAGTATGCTATAATTTACCTGATCCAAAACCCGTTCTAAAACTGTTGCTTGCATCTATGGGGCGGGCGGCTGTGGTCAGCCGCCCCTACAAACTCTGCGAGAGGCACAGGGGTTCGCTGCGGTGCACACAGTCTGTAGGGGTGGCTGACCACAGCCGCCCGCCTAAAAAAACAAACTAATGATTTAAAATGGGAATAGTATGATCCATATATAAAAGGAGAACCACCATGGACGAGCGCTTCGCCATCCGGGAATACCACAACGCGCGGGAGGTCACCCGCCAGCTGGATGAGCTGATAAAGAAGCCCATCTACTCCATTTTGCCGGGCAAGCTCAAGGAGTACGAGGAGGCGTATTACGGCGGGAAGTGCCGGAAATCCCGGGCGATGATCGACCAGGCGAAGGAGGTCATCCCCGGCGGGGTGCAGCACAACCTGGCGTTCAACTACCCATTTCCGTTGGTGTTCACCCGGGCGCAAGACGCGCATTTGTGGGACATCGACGGCAACCAATACCTGGACTTCTTACAGGCGGGCGGGCCCACGGTGCTGGGCTCCAATCCGCCCGCTGTGCGTGAGCAGGTCAAGGAGCTGCTTGACGCCTGCGGGCCCTCCACGGGGCTGTTCCACGAATTCGAGTACAAGCTGGGCAAAAAAATCGCCGACAGCGTGGAGAGCGTGGACATGTTCCGCATGCTCAACTCCGGCAGCGAAGCCTGCATGGCGGCCTGCCGGGTGGCGCGGCTGGCCACGAAAAAGAAGAACATCGTGAAGATGGGCGGGGCCTACCACGGCTGGAGCGACGCCCTGGCCTACGGCATACGCGTGCCGGGCAGCAAGTTCACCCAGGCCAGCGGCGTGCCGCTGTATATGTTCCGCCACACGCAGGAGTTCTTCCCCAACGATTTGGACTCCCTGGAGCGCGTGCTGTTCCGCAACCGATTCGACGGCGGCACGGCGGCCGTGTTCATCGAGCCCGTTGGGCCCGAAAGCGGCACCCGGCCTTTGGATTTCGATTTCAACGCGGGCGTGGAAAGGCTCTGCCGGAAATACGGCGCGCTGCTGGTGTTCGACGAGGTGGTGACGGGCTTCCGCATCGGCATGGCCTGCGCGCAGGGCTACTTCGGCGTGTCGCCGGACATCACCATCTTCGGCAAGGCCATCGCGGGGGGATACCCCGGCGCGGGCGGCGTGGGCGGCAAGAAGCAGTACATGCGGCACCTGGGCGCGGGGCTGGACAGTTCCGGCGAAAAGGTGAAAAAGGCCCTCATCGGCGGCACCATGGCGGCCACGCCCGTCAGCTGCGCGGCGGGGTACTTCACCCTGGAGGAGATTGGCCGCACCAACGCCTGCCAGAAAGCCGGCGAGATGGGAGACCTGCTCACCGCGGGCCTGCAGGCGCTGGTGAAGAAATACAGGCTGCCCTTCGTGGTGTTCAACCAGGGCAGCATCTGCCACCTGGACAACGCGGGCACCATGCACTACGCCATCGACTGGGGCAGGCCCTGGGAGATCCCCTCGGTGCTCAAGGCCACGGCCGTGCGCAAAAAGGAGATGGAGCACATGGGCGCGGCCTATATGGCCGAGGGCATCGTGACGCTGGCGGGCAGCAGGCTGTATACCAGCGCGGCCTACACGCCGGAGCTGGTGCGGGACGCCCTGGGCAGGTTCGAGCGGGTGTTTGCCAATTGCGGGAGGATTGCGGCGGGAGGGTGAGGATGATCCGCACAAAGACGCGTCGCTCCGCGAAACCTTCCTCACCGCCTGCGGGCGGAGCTCCTTCCACGAAAAGGAGCCTGGGGGATTAGCTGGAAAGCGGCATGGCAAGCAGCAGACTCATCATTGCGCACAAGCTCTAACTTAATCCCCAAGGCTCCCTCCAGCGGAAGGAGCTCCCGCCTCGGGCGGGTGAGGAAGGCATCGCGGAGCGGCGCATCCTCAAGCGGCTTGCTCTCAACTTGTATGACATTTAACAATATGTACAAGGAGGCCCCGCCATGGACCTACCCGCCATGCAGGCCCTGGCCGAGCGGATGCTCAAGCAGCGCAAGGCCCACATCGACCGCGAAAAAGGCGGCATCTATTACCACGGGCAGCGCGTGGCCAACACCGCGCTGCTGCTGCGCCGCGCCGTCGCACCGGAGGATACCAGCCATGACAACATCCTGACCGCGTCGGCGTGGTTCCACGATGTCGGCAAGGACATCAAGCCGCACGCGCACTATGGCGCCGTGCTGGCCCGGGAGGCGCTGCAGCCGCACTGCGCCGCCGGGGAGCTGGAGGAAATCTGCGCGATGATCTCGCTGCACTGCGAGCGCGACCCCGCGAATCCTGCCCACCCGACGCATCTGAGGCTGCTGCAGGACGCGGACCTGCTGGACCACTTCGGCAGCTGGATCCTTTGGGCGGATATCTGGGGCAGCACGCTGAAGGAGGGCAGCTGGCAGGAACTGGCCTTCTATGAGGAGGCCCCCTGGAAATCCTTTTGCGCCAAGCACCGCGCCCTGCTGAATTACCCGCTGAGCCAGAGGATTTTCGACGAGAAGGTCACGTTTGTCAACGGGGTGTATGCCCGCATGCAAGTGGAATGCATGGGGGGGATCGTGGGGCTGGAGGAACAACTTTTATAATTGGAGGCTCTATGGCCGAGAACATTGTAAGCATCTTCAACTGGTTTGGCTACAGGCAGCTGCGCCACGCCGAGGGCTTCCGCCTGATCAAACGGGCGGGGTTCGAAGGCGTGCTGCTCTGGTGGGACGCCGCCGCCGGCGGGGAGGACTACCGCCGGCAGCCGGAGCAGGCCCGCCGGGCGGGCCTGTGGGTAGAAAACATGCACACGCAGTTCGACGGCGTCCACCATATCTGGGAGGACAATGCCGCCGGGCAGGCCGTGTTCGAGTATTACCTGCGGTGCGTGGACGACTGCGCGGCCTTCGAAATCCCCACGATGGTGATGCACGCCCACAAGCGCGGCGTCCCCATGCCCGCGGATACGCGCCTGGGCTTCGGGCGGTTCCGGCGGGTCGTGGACAGGGCGGAGCGCCTGGGCGTCAACGTGGCCATGGAAAACCAGCGCAGCGCCGACCAGATGGCCCTCGCGTCGCTGCTGCTGGAGGGCATAGGCTCCCCGCGCTTCGGCTTTTGCCTGGACAGCGGGCACCACCATGCCAGGGCTGTGCCGGAAATAGACATGCTCGCGCGCTTCGGGCGCCGTTTGATGGCCCTGCACCTGCACGACAACGACGCTATGGACGACCAGCACCTGCTGCCCTTCGACGGCACGGCGGACTGGCCCGCGCAGATGCGCGCCATCGCGGCGGCGGGCTACCGGGGGCCGACCACGCTGGAGGTGGTCAACGAGGGGTATAGCCAGCTGGCACCGGAGGAATTTCTGGCGCTGGCGTATGAGAGGGCGGTAAAATTGGAACAACTGCGAATTTTTGCGTAAAGGGGGAGGAACCATGGACATTCTGGAGGCCAAGCTGGCCGTCATCGCCGCGGGCAAGCGCCTGGTGTCAACCGGGCTCATCGCGCGCACATGGGGCAACGTGAGCGCCCGCGTGGACGGGGAGACCTTCGTGATCACACCCTCGGGCAAGGCATACGGGGGCCTGACGCCGGAGGACATCGCGCAAGTGCATATCAAGGACCTGAAATACGAAGGCGATGTGAAGCCCTCCAGCGAAAAGGCCATTCACGCGCAGGTGTACCTGCTGCGGCCGCAGGCCGGGTTCGTGGTCCACACGCACCAGCACAACGCCTCCATCGCCGCGGTGATGGGCCAGCCGATCACGGGCGAGGCCGTGCGCTGGTGGGCCGACATCGTGGGCGAAACCGTGCCGGTGGCGGCCTACGGCCTGCCAGGCTCGGGCAAGCTGGCCCGGGGCGTGACGAAAGCCCTGCGGGACTACCCCGCCAGCCGGGCAATCCTCATGGCGCACCACGGCGCGCTGTGCGTGGGCGCGGACGCCGGGGAGGCCTTCCGGGCGGCGGACGCCCTGGAGCAGGTCTGCCTGGCCTTTCTGAAGGCGCGGCTGCGCACCTTCGCGGGGGACGTGGCCGAGACCCTGGACGGCATCAACAGCTTGATCGCGCGGCGGCGGGAGGAGCTGCGCCCCCGCGAACAAGCGCCCCTGCTGGCTGCGTATTCCAGCTTCCGCAGCGGCGACGCCTTCTGCATGACCCCCGAGGGCACGGCGGGCGAAACCCTCGACGTGGCGCTGCCCACGGGAGAAATCTTCGATAAGGAGCTGCCCGCGCCCGCGACCCTGGAGCTGCACCGGGCCATCTACCGCGGCGACAGGAAGGTCAACGCCATCGTGCACAGCCAGAAGCCAGATGTCCTGCGGGCCTCGAAGGCGGGGGGCAGGCTATTGCCTTATTTAGATGATTTCGCGCAGATCGCGGGAATCGACCTGAAGCTGCGGCGATATAATCCCGCGAACAAGGCGGAGGGCATCAAGGGGGTCAGGAAGGGTTTGCGACTGCGCAGCGCCGTGCTGCTGGAGGACAACGGCGCGCTGTGCTTGGGCAGCAGCGTGGAGGAGGCCCGCGCGGTGGAGACCGTGGCGGACAAGAACTGCGCGGCGTCGCTCACGGCGGAGCTGTTCGATAAGGTGAAGCGCATCGGCACGGTGGACGCGGCGATTATGCGCGCGGTGTATGTGATGAAGTACAGCAAGAGGAAGTAGGGCGCTAAAAAACCAGCCGTCCGGCGCGAAACCGGGCGGCATTTTTGTGTTCATTTGCGAAACCACGCCCGCACCCTCCCCCACAGCCCCTGCTTCACATTGGCCTGCCGGGGGCGCGCGGGTTCCACAGCGGCCTGCGTCACCAGGGGCACCTCAGCCAGGAGGACGTCGCCGGCGTAGTACCGCGCGGTGCCCACCACCTTGCCGGCGGGCAGGGGCGCGTACTCGAAGGGGCGCAGCAGCAGCTCGCGGCGGATGTGGAAGGGCAGCACGCGCACATGGGCCACAGGGGTTTCGTAGAGCATCACCCCGACGGCGGAAATCCCCCCGCCCGCCACGGGCATGCGCGCCACGGGCCGGGCGGCGTCGTCCAGGGCGATGGGGTGGTACTGCGAAAAGCCGTAGTCGTAAAGCTTGCGGTGGTCCTCCCAGTCGTCCGGCGCGCGCAGGGTGACGGCGATGAGCATGCGGCCGCCCCTTTCCACGGCGGAAACCAGGGTGCGCCCGGCCGCCTGCGTGAAGCCGGTTTTGATCCCCACGCAGCCCTTGAGCTCGCGCACCAGGCGGTTGTGGTTGCGCAGGGTGCGGGCGTAGGGCGGGTTGCCGTAGCTCACGCGCACGGCCGCCTGGGAGCAAATCTGGCGGAACACGGGATTTTGCATGGCCTCGCAGCCCAGCAGCGCCATATCGTAGGCGGTGGAGACATGGCCTTCGGCATCGAGCCCCGAGGGCGTGACGAAGTGCGTGCGCGTCATGCCGAGCTCGGCGGCGCGGCGGTTCATCAGGCCGGCAAAGGCGGGCAGCGAGCCCGCCAGGTGGATCGCCGCGGCGTTGGCGGCGTCGTTGCCGCTGGCCAGCAGCATGCCGCAGGCCAAGGCGTAGCGCGACACGATGTCCCCGCCCTTGAGGCCCATGGATGTGCCCTCCACGCGCGCCATCTGTTCGGTGACGGCGAAGGTGAGCTCCGGTTCCCCCGCCTCCAGCAGCAGCAGCGCCGTCATGATCTTCGTGGTGCTGGCCACGGCGGCCCGCGTGTCGCAGTCCTTGGCGTAGAGCACCTGCAGGCTTTCCGCGTCCAGCAGCACGGCGTATTTCGCCGAAAGGGCCAGGGGGTCGGGATTCGCCGGCGCCCCCTCCTGCGCGGACACCATAGGGGACAGCCATAGCACGCAGGCGTATATCACGCACAGCGCCAATATCAGGGCCGCCGCTTTTGCCAATACTTTTTTTCGCGTCACCGCATTTTCACCCGCCTTTGTCCCATTTCTATGGGACGGGCAGGTGAATTATGCGCCCGAAGGACAGGATTGTCCGGGGTTTTGTCCGGGGTTTATTCGTCTGTCTCAGCCACCGCGTCGGCGATCGCCTGGGCGATGACCTCCTCCTCGTCGGACTTGCCGAACTTCTTGATCAGCTTGTCCGCGGTGGAGGTCACCTTGTCCACGAGATCCGGCACCATGCCGATCACGCGCTCCACGGAGGACTCCGAGGTGGAAATATGCTTGATGGTCACCTCGCCGTCGCGCACGACGAGGAAGCACACCGGCGTGATGGTGACGCCCGCGCCGCCGCCGCCGCCGAAGAGCTCCTGGTTGTGCTTGGAGGGGAAGTCCGAGCCGCCGGAGGCGAAGCCGT
>Ga0123353_10015327_pt1 | contig 11126 bp, 8 predicted proteins | sample TergutLab28metaG_3_FD_92763 | JGI IMG/M metagenome (GOLD analysis project Ga0123353, IMG submission 92763) | Labiotermes labralis P3 segment gut microbial communities from Petit-Saut dam, French Guiana - Lab288 P3 | ecosystem: Host-associated > Arthropoda: Insects > Digestive system > Gut ... | reverse complement strand
TGCCAAACCGAGCGCGGCTGTGCAACATCAATCGAGTGCCGCCAATCCGCTCCTTCGGGAACCAAAAGCCATGTGCGAACTCCCAGCGCACCGGCAAGATGCGCCACATAGCCGGGCGGCGTAATGACCAAATCGAGAGCAACGAGCAACGCTGCCATTGCATCGAGATTATACTGAAATGCTTCAGGAAAAAGGCGAGGAGCAACGCCAAGTCCGCGCTGCGAATTCATGTCATTCTGGTGCGAACCGAGTTGCAAATTGATCCACGCCGCTCCTTGATGCCGAGTCATTAAACTGCGCAATTCCTGAATCGGAAGCGACGTTTGTTTTGGCGTTTCGTTCGTCCAAGTGCCGCTCCAAAGGATTCCGATTTTCTTCGCATCGCCCAGTCCCGCCAGCCGGGTGTCCCATCGTGCCACCAGTTCTTTGTCGGGAACCAGATACGCTTTCCGCAACGGAAAATCGTCGATACTTTGCCGAAAAAACCGAGGCAGACTACCGAAGGCAACTTGAGCGTCGAGAGTCATGTCTCCGAGAATGTTGCCCCAGGGATTTTCGTTCGGACGGACATAATCGTCGGCAAGCGGAACGAAGTCCGCTCGCGGAAAAGAGCGGCGAAAGAGAGAATGTAAGGAGGATTCGCATTCGACCACACAGTGTTCGACGCTGTTGATGAAATCGGGCAGGCAGGAAGCGAACATCAATTCTGCTCCGATGCTTTCTTCGGAATAGGCTAAAACATGTTTTGCATCGCTACCGGGAGACCAATTTGTCAAGTCGTGCCGCTCCCAGGTGCCGAGCGAACTGACAAAACGGAATTCTACTGCGTCCCAGCCTCGTTCGAGATTGCCGAGAGCAAGAAGCGACTTTCCGTAACCGTGTACGGCTTGCGGATAATCGGCACCGACTTGGAGCATTCGTTCATAATGGGGGAGCGATTCTGCGTATTTTTCCGCTTGCCGAAGGGCTTCGGCAAGATAAAAACAGATTTCCGGCGATGCGGGATCAAGTATTTCGGCGGTCTGCAATGCTTCGGCGGATTCGTTATGCCGATTCATATTCGACAGGATAAAACCGAGCGTGAGCCAAGCGGAAGCGTCGTCCGGTTGGAGCCGGGTCAATGTCCGAAACTGCTCCGCCGCCTGCGGATACTGCTCCAACTCGAAGTGCAGTTGACCGAGATTGAGTACCAGATCGCTACCCGGCGGAATCAAGGTTGCCGATTCCGAAAAAAACTTCAGGGCTTCGTGTGGAAGTCCCAGCGAGCGGTAGGAAAGACCGAGGTGGAAAAGAATCGCGGCTTCCCAGTGCAAATTTTTCTGGTGGAGATTTTTCTGGGATTCCTTCCTTACGAGGTTTAGTGCTTGCTCGAAAAGCGTGATTCCTTGTTTGGTTTCCCCTTTTTGGCAGAGGAGTACACCGAGTCCATCGAGGGCGCAGGGGTTTTGGGGTTCTTTTTGCTGGACTTCCCGATAGAGTTGTTCGGCAAGTTCGTAATTTCCTTGCTGCAAAGCGTCGTGGGCGGCGTTGATCGTGTCGTCGCAAGTCATAGCATTTGGGGGGTAAAGCGGCAATGTCAGTCAGGCAATGTCGGACACTAACAATCTCCGCTATCCCTTTCTATCGGCAGAATAATCGGAAAAAATGATTTAATCCGCAAATTTTGCCCATATTATTTTTGGGAGAGTTCCTTACGTCCGGCACTCTTTTTTGTTAGAATACTCCGTTGCCTGTCGAAACTGTCGAAACAATGGATTACGCCGCCGAATCGCTGAAAAAACACTACGAATGGAAAGGAAAAATCGAAGTCGTCTGCCGCTCGCCGCTGGAAAGCCGGGATGACCTCTCGATTGCCTACACTCCCGGCGTTGCAGAACCGTGTCTGGAAATCCAAAGGGATACCTCTAAAAGTTTCGATCTCACCCGGCGAGGCAATCTGGTCGCCGTCATTACTGATGGCACCGCCGTCCTCGGACTCGGCGACATCGGTCCCGAAGCCGGAATGCCCGTCATGGAAGGAAAATGTGCCCTCTTCAAAGCCTTCGCCGATGTCGATGCCTTTCCGCTGTGCATCCGCTCAAAAGATATAGATGAAATTGTGAACACCGTTCGGCTACTGGCAGGCAGTTTCGGCGGGGTCAATTTAGAGGACATCTCCGCTCCGCGTTGCTTTGAAATCGAACGCCGACTCAAAGAGTGTTGCGATATTCCCATATTTCACGACGATCAGCACGGCACAGCAGTCGTTACGCTCGCAGCAATGTTTAATGCTCTCAAACTGACGGGCAAGAAACTTGACGAGATTTCAGTGGTTACCAACGGGGCGGGCGCTGCCGGAATTGCTGTGATTCGTCTGCTCATCGCATTGGGCTTGAAAAATGTTGTGTTATGCGACCGGCAGGGAGCCATTTATCAAGGTCGAAAAAACCTAAATACGGAAAAAGAAGAAATGGCGGCAATCACGAACCAAGAAAAAAAGAAGGGAACGCTTGCCGATGTTTTGTGCGGAGCGGACGTGTTTATCGGCGTTTCTGCTCCGAACTGTGTCAATGCGGAAATGGTAAAAAGCATGAATCCGCAACCGATCATTTTTGCGATGGCGAATCCTGTGCCGGAAATCTTGCCGGAAGAAGCAAAAGCGGCGGGGGCGGCAGTGGTGGGGACCGGACGGAGTGATTTTCCGAATCAGATTAACAATGTATTGGCGTTTCCGGGGATTTTTCGCGGGGCGTTGGATGTTAGGGCTCGGGACATTACCGATGCAATGAAAATTGCGGCGGCGCAGGCGATTGCCGGGGTCGTTGCGGATTCGGAACTTTGTGCGGACTATATTATTCCGAGTCCGTTGGATCGTACTGTTGCAACAGCAGTGGCAAAGGCAGTTGCCGATGCCGCTGAAGTCAGGCATCTGCCGGCTCCACATGCACGAAAACATCAATGATATTTTCACCGCGTTGGAGCAACTTGCGTTGGATTTGGTGCGACAGTGCATGTGCTTCAGTTACGGACATGTTCGGATCGACATGAATGTGAACATCGAGGGCAAGTCCGGCGGGTCCGACATATCGGGTGCGAAGTTTATGCAAATCTTTGACTTGAGAAAAAGACCGGATCGTTTCGGTAATGGCTTGACACTGCGATTCCGATGCCCCGGAATCCAATAGGGCGGCAAACGTCGGTTGCGATACCTTCCACGCCACATGAATAATCATAAAGGCAATGACGACTGTTCCGACCGGATCGAGGAAGGTAAATTGGGGACCTAAAAACAGACATGCTCCAATGGCAATCGCCGCCGGAATGGAACTCATCGAATCGCTCCGGTGATGCCACGCGTTGGCAATCGTTGCGGAAGATTTAACGGTCATACCAACGTTGACAGTCACTCGGTACAACCACTCCTTGACGACAATGGAAGCCAGAGCGGCAATCAGTGGAATCCAAGTCGGTGATGGAATTTCGTCTCCGCGAACAATAACGATTAATGAAAGAACGGCACCGTAGAGAAGTCCGATTCCGACGGTAACAAGTGAAGCACCAATGAATAGCGTTACGAGGTTTTCGATCTTAGCGTGCCCATAGGGATGTTCCCGGTCGGCGGGGCGACTCCAAAACTGCATACCGAGCAAAATGGCGGCATCGGTAATCAGATCGGAAAGCGAGTGAAACGCATCGGCAATGATGACGAAACTGTGTCCCCAAATCCCGGCAACGAATTTGAAAGCCACGAGAACGAGATTGCATATCGCACCGAGCCAAGTGACTTGGCGAATCGCTCTCAGTACGGTCTCATCATGTGTGATCTCCATGTAAACAATGTCTCAGTAAGCAATGTCTCATGTTTTTGTGGACTATTCTTCCTCTTCGGTCTTCTTGCGTCCGATGACTTCCGGTTCTGCTTCATCGGCGGAAGCCGCCTCTTCGGAAACTTCAACCGGTGCGATACAACTCACTACGGGAAGAGTTACATCGACCAACACTTTGACTCCCGGAGGGAGTTCGATGTCGCTAACATAGAAAACCTGTCCGTATTCGAGATGATTGATATTGATGGAAATTTTTTCGGGAACAGAAGCCGCCTCACATTCGATTTCGATGGAGTGCAGAGCGTGTTTGACGATGCCGCCTTCTTTCGTACCCGGCGATTCGCCGCGCAGTTCAACGGCAACGGTCACATGGATTCTTTCGTGTTCACTGACTCTGGCAAAATCGACGTGCAACACTTCGTTTCCCCAAGTGTTCCACTGGATATCTTTAATGAAAGCGTTTTCGGAGAGTCCGCCGGACAAGGCAACGAATCGGTTCCCGCCCCGAATAGCAGCACCGAGTTCTTCCGCCGACAGTGCAAGGCTTTTAACCTCTTGTTTATGTCCGTACAGCACTGCTGGCACATGTCCCGAGCGGCGCAAACGCCGATTGTTTCGTTTGCCGTGTCCGTCCCGCAATTTAACCGTCAAAGTGTGATAATCTGCCATTTTTCTGCGTTTTTCCCTATTTTTCAGACCGTGTTATTATGCCATAATTTTTGCTCTATGCAATGCCCCCCGAAAATGCCCCCCGAATGAAGCCCTCAAAATGTGAAATGTGGAAATGGGCGGTCGGCGGACTACCTCGAGAACGTCCAATTTGCGAAAGATACGGTATAATTGTCTCACGAAAAATTGATCACGCAACCTATGCGTCCTGTTACCCTCATTCGGTTCGCGGTTTTCCTCTTTGCCGGTCTGCTCCTTGTTGGCGGTGCAGGACTGGCTTGGGGGTTTTTTGCCGTCTTTCGTGAAGACACAACTCGTAATAGTAAAGACATTACAATCCGTTTGCCCATTGAGCGGGCAGTGATTGAAAAACAGTACGTTCCCGTCGAAGGAGAACTGACGCTCGGTAGCGGTACACCTTCGCCAATACCGGGCAACTGGTCGCAGTTTCGCGGTGAAAATCGAGACGGCATTTCAACGGAAACGATGCCCCTCCGAAGAAATTGGACAGAAGAGCAACCGCCGCCCGTACTTTGGGAACTGCCCCTCGGCGAAGGCTATGCGGGATTCGCCGTTCGCAATGGACGAGTCTATATCCTCGATTACGATGAACCAAATCAGCGGGATGCACTGCGATGCCTTTCGCTCGACGACGGTCAGGAAATTTGGCGGTTTTCCTATCCGGTGAGAATCAAAAAAAATCACGGCATGTCCCGAACGATTCCCGCCGTGACCGACCAGTATTGCGTGTCGCTTGGTCCGAAATGCCATGTACTTTGTGTCGATGCCTTTACCGGCGAAGAAAAATGGCTCATCGATTTGCGTCACGTGTACGGAACGACCGAGCCGGACTGGTACGCAGGGCAGTGTCCGCTCATCGTGGTGCTTCCCGGAAATGATCCAACCAACGGGGATAAACCTTCGGCAATCATTGCTCCTGCGGGTCCCGAAGTGCTGATGGTCGCACTGGACTGCGAGACTGGCGAAGAGGTTTGGCGTGCGCCGAATCCTCACGGCTGGGTCATGTCGCACGCCTCGATTGCTCCGATGACATTGGACGGGCAACTGACATTCGTCTATTTTAGCGGAGCAGGCGTTGCCGGTGTGCGAGCGGCAGACGGAGAAATTCTCTGGTCAATGACCGGTTTGAATGTGGGATTGGCATCGTGTCCTTCACCGGTTATTCTGTCGGAAAATCGCATCTTTTGCAGTGGAGGTTATTACGTCGGGTCGATCATGTTGCAAATCGCGCCGGACGCGCAAACGGGAAAGTACAACGCACTCACGTTGTTTCGATTGCAGGATACGATTTTCGATTCGGAACAGCAAACGCCGATTTATTATGATGGACATATTTTCGGACTTCGACAACACGACAAGCGGTTCGTCTGTTTGGACACCGGCGGCAAGATCGTTTGGGAAAGTAGAAGAACGGATAAATTCGGCAGCGGTCCGTACATTATTGCGGACGGAATGCTTTTGATTCTGGACGACAACGGTACACTGACTGGTTGCGAAGCGACATCGACAGGCTATCGAAAGTTGTTCGACGTACAAATAATGGACGGCGGTTGTTGTTGGGCTCCGATGGCAATCGTACAAGGTCGGTTACTGCTCCGAGATCAAGTTTTAATGAAATGCATCGATATGCGATAGAACTAACCCTTAACAAAACTTACTCACCATGAACACAATCTCATCTCAAAATCAATTATCAGGCATGTCAAGCGGTTGGGCTTGGCAGCCGCTCTTTTTCCTTTACGTTGTGCCGGTTGCACTCAGCTAAAAAGCCGTCCCGCTTTGCCGCCGAGAATGGAAGAGATAATTGACAATGACAGCAATCGTGTTTATCTCAGTTCCATTTCCATGTGGGAGACAGCGATTAACGTCAATTTGGGCAAGTTGGAGTTAAATTCAACTTTCGATGAGTTTCTTGCCAAAGTGAGGAACAGCGATTTTGAGATTTTGCAGATTCCCCCGCAGTGCGCCGCGATTATGGTCTGCTCCAAATATGTCTCCATTGGCTGTTTCGTTCCTTCACAAGCGATTCCGGCATTTCGAAAGGGGAGAAAGCGTCGTCGCCTTGGAGGATTCCCAACTCGCTCAAGATGATCGATGGTGTGTCGGCAATGTGAATCGGATTGTCATTATACAACATTTGCAGTTGTTGAGACTGTTTTCGTTTTAGGAGAAAAAAAGGTCGTTTGCCGTACGAGGGGTCTTGTAAACTCTTAGCATCGAAGTCCGGTTCTGCGGTAGAGTGGCTATGATCTGCCATGACGATGATGAGCGATTGATCGTAAACGTCTAGTTCCTTCATAAGTTCAAAAAGGTTTTTGGTGATGCGAAGTGAACCGAGTGCTTGTTGATTTCCAGATATTTTTTCCCCGAACTCTGCATTTTCATCCATGACATAGGGAGGATGCGCCCCCTGCAAGTGTAAAAACTTAAACGTTTTGTGACCAACAAAAGAGGTCCGCGGTGCCGCACTGATCCAAGTATTGATTGTGTAGTCTTCTGATGCGTCTAAACTAATTGGCTGATAATCTGAATGCGATTCGAAAGTAACACGAAAGGCTTCTCGAAGTGTATTACTTTTGATTATTTTTCGTTTCAACAGTGTCGGTGCGGATCGAAATAACGTCAAGATGGTCAGTTCGGAAATGTCTATTAAATTTCCTTGATAACTGTTCAGACGAATATTGGCTATCCATCGAGAATCGTAATACACCGCCGGAGGATACCACGAACAAACATCGGAATAATATTGATGTTCCGACAGAGTTTTCAACAAAGTCCCACTCCGATTGAACACCCTGTGTTGAAATAATGCTGTTATATAATCGCCAGGGAAGTCCTCAGAGGAGATACCCGTTAAAATTTGCGGAATATTATGCCTTGTTCTATTACGTTCACACATCACGTTGGTAAAACAAGTGAAATCTCTAAATATCTCCTCGATTTCCTCAGGATGTTCTTGTTGAATATCTTCGAACATTGTTTTTCCTAATGCGTCCAACACGATAAGCACGACATTTTCTTCTTGAGAAAATTCAAAGAAACCGTCGAAGGTAATGGAGTATTGTTTCCATGACGGGATAAAAATGTTATGTTCCGGTTTCTCTTCCCTTCGCTCTTCTTGCAATGCAGTTTCTTGTGTCGTCGTTCTGACCATCACAAGGATCACGGGGACGATCTGAATACAAATCAAAATACAGGAAATCGGGACTAGATGCTCAAAGAGTTTCTTCCTGAAACAAAATGCCAAGATGAATAAAACACAGTACACAAACAATTCGAAAATTCCAAGAAGTTTGTATGACTGCCATGGGATTTCTCTTCCATCCAAGAGACCGAGGTTCCAGTTAAAGACATGTGCTTGGAACCAAAGGAGGAATCCTAACGTGAATAAGGTTGTGGTTATCCAAGAAAAGACTTTACGTCCAAGAAACGGAAGTTGGACGATGAAAAACAGTATGATACCGGCGAGCACCTGAATAAAGACCGAAAAACAAACTGCGCCCGGATTTCCCGGCAATTCCGTGATGTTCGCAAAGTAAATGCCTAACGCGGTCAATGCCAAGGTACAAGGGATCACGATCGCGGCAAAAAACGCTTGCCGTATTGCACCACGATTTTCAAAGAACCATGTTTTCATGATAATAATTTTGTATTGTTACGTTCGGAAAAAAACAAAATTGTCCGTGTCGAATCCGTTATTGCAAACCTTTCGCAACTTCGGAAATAACGACCGAAGGACTGAATACAGCGTTCGAGATCGTAGCCGGGAAAAATGTCTTCGCGGGAACTCAGGAGTCGTTGAACTTGGCTGTCCTCTTTGGGGACGAATTCCAGTATGACATTATCCGCAACGGAAGCAAACAAGTCCGCAACGAAGTCCAACGGAAGATTGTTTCCAATACACAAGTGATGGATCAATGCCAAGCCTGCCGCAAGATCACATTTGGTTCGATCTATAAAGGAATTCCGTTCCAAGTTCCGCCACCCAATGCCGGGCGACGGATTGCACAGGTCTTGAATGACCGGATAGATATTTGTTTCCTTGTTATTCTTGACGAGCAGATAATTCCGCTCGACTGCCACGGGATCAATGTCGGGCGACAGAACGACCTCGGCGTGTTTTGCAAAAATACGGGAGAATTCTCCCAAATTGGCACCGAAATCACAGGCAACTCGAGGGGCAACGCGAACGCATATTTCTTCAATGATTTTTTTCTTCTCTTGGAACCCCACATCGTTGTAGTTCGTGTCGTTATAGTAATCTCCCCATTCGGTAGTCTGACTGGGACTTTTGATGTCTGCCGTAGCATCAAAGAGCCCTTCTGCCATCGTCTTGTGAGAAACCAGAGAAAAACGCTTGTTCCGTACTTCGACCTTTTCGGATCGTCCCTGGGTGTTTTCGTATTTCTTGATCATTTTCGCGTGCAAGTGCACATGCAGTTGAATCGTGGGACTCCATCGAGTTTGCCAAGGGAGCGATTGGGAAGCAAAATCAATCGGAAAGCCGTCCAGAAAATTCCGCAATAACGTCCCATACCGAATATCGACTTTCGACATCAACAAGAGCGGTGCGTAAAAATGGGAAATATATTGCCGATACGCGTTCCACGGAGTACCATCTTGGTACTTTTCAAACGAAAGTAAGTCGATGAAGATCGGTTTCCCTTTGCAAAATTGAACGTTATAGGCTGTTGCATCCTTCAATATCATTCCGTAATCCAGTGCTGCCTTTTGAATCCGTAGTGTTAACAGAGCAACATCTTTCAATTGCTGAAATGACCATTCGTAAGGGTAACTGATAAACGGCAGTTTTTCGATTTTGAGTGTTTTCCACGCTCCGTCAACTGAATGTTCCGATTCTTTGAACTGCAAAAGACTGCCCGACTCGACCAAATGTTGGTACAAGCCGGACTGGACGAATGTTTCAAAGTGATCTTTGTAAATCGAATTGACGGAACGAAGAATGAAACCATCCTTTTCAAAAACGTATCCTGACGGATCGCGGAATGACCCCGTGTTTCGTTCCATAGATTTTTACGCTGCCTTTTTCTGTTGTTCGAGATTGTCGGTAGCACTCGTGTTGAGAGTGACGGACGGCACATCTTTCGTGTCTTCCATCAATTCAGTGGCTTTTTTTATCCCCCAAAAACCGAGAACGGAAGCCTTGATTTTTCTGAAAAACATCATCACGGACACAACCGCCATAGCGAAAAGTTGAAGAACGAGACTTCCAGTAAACGGGTCAATATAGGCAAAAAGCGTACACATGGGCACTCCTTCCTGTTTTTAAGTACGGCTGGCATTATGGAGATTTCTCTGAATTCCGTCAAGAGCAATTTTTGTGGAATGCTTTGAATTGATGTATTCCGAAAACATCTTGAATTTACGTTTGCGTTCGCTACAATTTCAACACATCGATCAACAACGTTTTTACCCCAATGTCATTTCCCACTGTTCGGCTTCGGCGATTGCGTTACGAACCTGCCATCAGGCGAATGGTTCAGGAAACGTCCCTCTTGCCGGAACGGTTGATTATGCCCCTGTTCGTACGCACCGGACACAACATTCGGCAACCGATCTCTTCCATGCCGGGCAACTTTCAACTCTCCGTTGACGAACTCGTTAAAGAAGCCGAAGAAGTCGCCGCTCTCGGTATTGGCGGTATCATTCTCTTCGGCATTCCTGATGTGAAAGATGCCGTCGGTAGCGATTCGATGAGCGATAACGGCATCATTGCCCAAGCGGTGCGTGCCGTTAAGCAAACGCTCGGTAATAAGTTGCTCGTCATTACTGATGTCTGTTTTTGCGAGTACACTGATCACGGTCATTGCGGCGTGTTACGACAAAACGAAGTCGATAACGACGCAACGCTCGAAAACCTTGTTCTACAAGCACTTGTCCATGCTCGTGCAGGTGCCGATATGCTCGCCCCCAGTGGAATGATGGATGGAATGGTTCGAGCGATGCGTACCGGCTTGGACAAGGAGGGCTTTTCGCATTTGCCGATTATGAGTTATGCGGCGAAGTATGCGAGTGCGTTTTACGGTCCCTTTCGTGAGGCTGCCGGTAGTGCGCCGCAGTTTGGTGATCGCCGTTCGTATCAAATGGACCCGGCATCGGCGGCTGGACAGGCGATTCGGGAAGTGCAACTCGATTTGGACGAAGGGGCGGACATTATCATGGTCAAACCGGCGTTGGCGTATTTGGACATCGTGCGGAGGGTTCGTGATCGTTTTGAGGGCGTGCCGATAGCGGCGTACAATGTTTCCGGCGAGTTCAGTATGGTCAAAGCGGCGGCAGATTGCGGCTGGATCGACGAAAAGGCGGTCGTTTTGGAATCGCTCACTGCCATCACTCGTGCCGGGGCGAATGTCATTTTGACCTACTGGGCAAAGGATGTGGCAAAGTGGTTGGGGTAAATAAGAGCCATAATCGTGAGATTGCGCTTCGCGGAGTCCGTCGCCCCGTATCGTTAGATGCACTTTTTAGTTACAATGTGGGTATCACTAGACCTGTTCTCTAACCTTTGCAGTGCCTTACTTCGCTATTTCTGATGGCGCAGATGAGAGTCATTCGTAGTTTGTGCCTCTTCCTTCGGTTGCGGTAGCGGTCAGACATGATTTTGAACAC